>OAWJ01000028.1_pt1 | contig 159782 bp, 129 predicted proteins | sample 1517021 | NCBI WGS metagenome assembly OAWJ01 (sample SAMEA2580121, study PRJEB22360) | human gut metagenome | biome: human gut; feature: human-associated habitat; material: faeces | place: Denmark | collected 2008/2010
ATTGATTCTCAAAATCTTTCAAGGTTTCTCACTGTTCAGTTATCAATGTTCTTTGTTTTGCTTTCTTGCGACAGCTTGTTTATTCTATCAAATCGCTGTTCGTTTGTCAAGCACTTTTTTATTTTTTTGAACTCTGTTTTAAGTTCTCCGTCTTGCGACAGCTTGTTAATTCTATCAAAATGTTTTGCATTTGTCAAGAACTTTTTTCATAACTTTTTCAACTTATTTTCAAAGCAGTATCTATAAAGTCATGTCTGTAAAATGTAACTCACAAGCTCTACAACTCAATGTGTCCCGCGAGTCAGCTTTGATATAATATCATCCCGGCACACATATGTCAACGGATTTACTGCAATTAATTAAAGTAGTAAAACTATCTTAAAAAGCACAAATTTTCTAAATTGTCTGTTTATTATATGCAATTCTCACAATTACTATCTGACAGCCTCTATTGCTTCCTTGATATTTGCCACACCGACAATCTCAATTCCACTAATATGCGACACTCCTGCAAGACACACTTTGGGAACAATACACTTTTTAAAGCCAAGCTTCTTTGCCTCAGCAACACGCTGCTCGGACATGGTAACTCCGCGCACCTCTCCGCTTAAGCCCACCTCTCCAAAGCATATGGTATCCTCACGCACAATAATATCCTTTTTGCTTGATGCGATTGCAAGCACTATCCCAAGGTCTATCGCCGGTTCGTTCATCCTTATACCGCCTGCTATATTCACATAAGCGTCACAATCTGACAATGACAGGTTGGCTCTTTTTTCAAGGACCGCCATGAGTAGATTTACTTTATTATAATCTGTGCCATTTGCTGTACGCCTTGGATTATTAAAAAAGCTGTGACATACAAGAGCCTGTATCTCGAGAAGTATCGGGCGGCTTCCCTCTATGGAACATGTGACAATTGATCCTGATGCTCCCTCGGGCTTACCGCTAAGCATATACTCCGACGGATTTTCCACCTCAACAAGCCCCTCCGCCTTCATTTCAAATACGCCTATCTCATTGGTCGAACCAAATCTGTTCTTAACACCTCTAAGTATCCTGTACGACTCATACCTGTCACCCTCAAAATAAAGCACAGTATCAACCATATGCTCTAACGTCCTCGGCCCCGCAACCGCACCATCCTTTGTCACATGTCCTACTATAAAAACAGAAATACCCAGAGTCTTTGCAAGCTGCATAAGCACTCCGGTTGTCTCCCTGACCTGTGAGACACTGCCCGGTGCCGACGCTATCTCCTCATTGTACATAGTCTGGATGGAATCTATTACAACAACCTCCGGTTTTTTTCGTTGAATCACGTCCTTTGCTATATCAAGACTTGTCTCACATAAAAGCTCCAGTGAATCCGTAAAATCGCCAAGTCTGTCGGCACGCATCTTTATCTGATGCAGGGATTCCTCACCTGACACATAAAGTAATGGCACCTTTTTTTGTGAAAGTTCCCTGCATACCTGAAGTAGTAGCGTGGATTTTCCTATACCCGGATCTCCTCCCACAAGCACAAGCGACCCCCTCACAATTCCTCCACCAAGCACTCTGTCAAACTCGGCTATACCTGTCACTATACGCTCCTCTTTCTCGCTTTTTACTGCCGAAAGAGGCAGAACCTGTGCCGCCTTTGATTCTTTTTTTACTTTTCCCGACGAGCTTATCGACTTTTTATCTACGGTTTCCTCTACAAATGTATTCCATTCCTTACAGGCCGGGCACTGTCCCATCCATTTTGCCGATTCATAACCACATTCCTGGCAGAAAAATACAGAGGTCTTTCCTTTTGCCATATTGTTCTCCTTTATAAAATACAAAAAGCCCGGCTTTCACCGGGCTAAAAATATGCTCTATTTTCTTGATACTTTGATATCGACTGAATCAACACCCTCAAGCTCTACGCTTAAGCTGAGCTTGCCGCCGAGATTTGTCTTCATAGTACCTGCAACAGCTCCAGCTATATCAATTTCGTACTCTGTCTCCTCTTCAAGGCCAAGAGTAATCTGAGCATCCTCAGGTCCCTCCACAGTAAATGTCACTGTATCAGCAGTCTCCTCGAAATCCATAACCGCTGTTCCCGGAACAGACTCGTATACAAAGAGTCCGTTTCTTTCGAGCTTTGTAATCTCCTTAAAGGTCTTTACCTTGTAGATATCTCCATCCTTCTCAAAATTGTCAAGCTTTGCCTTTGCAGCCAATGTATAATCTCCGAAGCTGAGCTTTCCGTTTTCCTCAGTACGGATTAATTCACTTATTACAGCCATTTTTATCCTCCCGTAGCTATATTGATATATTAATTATAAATCCAATTCTACTCAACAGTCAATGAAATTTGTTTGTTTTTCGTAGAAATTATTACCTTATTGCCGCGCTTAATTTTGCCGGTAATAATATCCTCTGACATACGGTCTTCAATCTCCTCCTGAAGTTTTCGTTTAAGAGGTCTTGCGCCATATTTTCTGTCATAGGCTTTGTCCACGATAAAGGATTTTGCACTGTCACGCACTGTGAGCTCTATATCAAGCTGTTCTTTACAGCGTTTCTTAAGCTCCTTTACAAGAAGTGTCACTATATGCTTCATGTCATCCTTGTTGAGAGCTCTAAATACAATAGTCTCGTCGATTCGGTTCAAAAACTCAGGTTTAAATATACGGCGGACCTCCTCCATGACACTGTTCTTCATACGCTCGTGATCCTGCTTTTCATCCTCACCAGCGCCAAAACCAAGGCGCTTTGGTTCTATAATAGAAGAAGCTCCTGCATTTGATGTCATGATGATTATTGTATTCTTGAAATCAACCGTGCGCCCCTGTGAATCAGTGATTCTACCATCATCAAGCACCTGTAAAAGTATATTGAACACATCAGGATGTGCTTTTTCTATCTCATCAAACAGTATAACAGAAAAAGGATTGCGTCTGACCTTCTCTGAGAGCTGTCCGCCCTCCTCATGGCCCACATATCCCGGTGGTGAACCAATCATCTTTGAAACACTATGCTTTTCCATGTACTCTGACATGTCAACACGTATCATGGCATCTTCTTTGCCAAAGACAGCCTCAGCAAGCGCCTTTGACACCTCCGTCTTACCTACTCCTGTCGGTCCCAAAAACAGGAATGAGCCAATCGGCTTCTTAGGATCCTTTAAACCAACACGGCCTCGTCTGACTGCCTTTGCGACAGCAGAAACAGCCTCCTCCTGTCCTATTACACGCTTGTGAAGTATCTGTTCAAGCTTTGCAAGTCGTCCTGCCTCTGACTCTGTAAGCTTATTTACAGGTATTTTGGTCCATCCCGATACTACATCCGCTATCTCATTTTCGCCGACTACAGGCTGATTTTTGGCTCCTGTGCGACGGTTCTTTCTGATAAGCTTCTGCTGTTTATTTTCAAGTACTTCCTTTTCTGACATAAGCGCGCCGGCAGCTGCGAGATCTCCATTCGATAAAGCATTTTCCACCTGGTTCTGCTTATCTGTTATCTCTTTTTTCAGAGCAAGCAACTCGTCAGATGATGTCAGATTCTTAAGCCTTATCCTGGCTGCCGCTTCATCCATCAGGTCTATCGCCTTATCAGGTAAAAATCTGTCATTTATATATCGTGCAGAAAGGTTTACTGCTGCTTTCACACCCTCATCTGTTATGATGACACCATGATGCTTTTCATAGATTCCCTTTAATCCTGTGAGTATCTCTATTGTCTCATCCACACCAGGCTCTTCAACCATCACCGGCTGGAAACGGCGCTCAAGCGCAGCATCCTTTTCCACGTATTTGCGGTACTCTTCTATGGTAGTGGCGCCGATTACCTGTACCTCGCCTCTGGCAAGTGCCGGCTTTAATATGTTAGATGCATCTAACGAGCCTTCTGCTCCTCCTGCACCTATTATAGTGTGAAGCTCATCAATGAAAAGCAGTACATTTTTGGCATTTGAAACCTCGCTTATCACCTTCTTGATACGCTCCTCAAACTCACCACGATACTTTGATTTGGCTACAAGCCCGGACATATCAAGGGAAACCAGTCTCTTTCCCAAAAGAATATCCGGAACATTGCCACTGACTATATCCTGTGCAAGTCCTTCTACTATAGCGGTCTTGCCCACTCCCGGCTCTCCAATCAGACATGGATTGTTTTTGCCACGGCGGCAAAGTATCTGGATAACGCGCTCCATCTCCTTTTTTCTGCCTATAACAGGATCAAGAAGCCCTGCCTCTGCCATATCTGTCAAATCTCTGGAATACTGATCTAATACAGGAGTCGCAGAATTGTATGATGTACTGTAGCTTTTCATCAGATCCCTGTATGCAGACGGATCCTCACCCATCGCACCAAGAATATCTATAAACATCTTCTGACTGTTAACACCCATGGTGTTTAAAAGTCTTGCAGCTGCACAGTCTCCCTGCAGTACTATAGCCATTAGCAAGTGTTCTGTCCCTATCTCATTGCACTCAAATCTATCGGCTTCCTCCGATGCACGCTCCAATACTCTCTGTGTCCTTGGTGAATAGCCATCCCTGTCCATCACTTCGATGTTATCCCCCGGTGAAATCAGGTCTTCAATCATCGAAATAAGCTTATCATATTCCACATTGCAGGCTGTTAGAACCTCAGCTGCCACACCGGTGCCCTCTTTTATAAGGCCAGCCAGTATGTGCTCTGTTCCAACATAGCTGTAATTCATTTTCTTTGATATACGTGCAGCCAAATCTATTGCTTTTTTAGCCTTACTTGTATATGGTTTCAAGTCATATCCTCCAGTCATATTCACTAATTTAAGTCGATGAACTGCAAATCATCATCCTCGCTGTCATCTTCATTATCATCCTTTGCACTGCTGTCTATAGTCTCAGACGGCTTATTTCCCTCATTGACAAAGCCATCAAGTGCCATTTGAAGCTGATTCTTTAAAGCATCCTCATCAGCATCGTTTTCTGAGTCAGAAACGTTTTCCTGCCTTGAATCGTCTTTTAAATCAAACTCAGAGTTTTCATTCTCAACAGCTTTCTTAGAATCAGGTGTAATTTCTACGGTTCTTCCGACATAGGATGCATTTGATATATTTTCATCCGTAGCCATCTTTTGCTCATCTGCAGCACCTTCCGCTGTTTCTTCTGCGACTTCATCTGCCGGCTCTTCTACAGCTTCATCTGCTGTTTCTTCTGCAGCTTCTTCTTCCACTTCATCTAACGACTCTTCTGTAACCTCTTCTTCCGGCTCATCTGCTATCTCGTCCGCAGTTTCATCAGTTGTTTCTTCCAAAGCTTCATTTGATACATCTTCTGCTGCATCATCTACATCATCATCGTCATCATGATAGTCCATTGCCTTATATTTTCTGTTTTTCACAGCTGATACAATAAGCAACAGTAACAGAATAATGATAATAAGAACCAGTATTGCAGCTAAAACAAGATATTTATTGGCAATTCCCGGAACAAGCTCACTCTTTACCGCATCGTTTTCCTCCTGTGCCACTGTAGGTGTGCTGAGCTCGGTCCTCATATATGTGCCATCTACGCTATCATATGTGTACCAGCCACTCTCACCATTGTCATTCATGGCATATACGAGGTAAAAATCCTTTGTCTGATCATCGGTTTTTTCGGCTTTGGTCTGGTAGGCTGTTGCCACACCCTTGCCTTCTATGGAGAGCGATATCTCATTATATCCCTCAGGCACATCATCCACCTTAGGCAGTAAAACCACTATAAAATGCAACTCTGAATTGATACGGACAAACTCATATGCTGCATTCTGTGCTGCATCATATACAAAAAGCCCATTGCCGCTTTCCGACTGTAAATACACAAGCGTGATATCACCAAAGGTGCCATGAAGGGTATTGTATTCAAGTCCGTCAATCACTGTCTTTGAGTGCTCAAAACCTTCAGGAACAACATCCTCCGGAATGTCATTTACCATAGTCCACTCTGTGCCATTTATATCGAATTTCTTCCAGTTATCCTGCTTATCTGCATTCTCCGGATCATCCTCGGCTCTTCTGGTAACAACTATATTGTATGTGCTTGTGCTGCCGTCCTCTGCTGTCACAACAACGCTGACCGTATTCTCTCCAACCTCAAGTGAATCATTGCCTGTGACGGATGTCACACTCGCCTTGGGATCAGCCGGATTTGCTGTAACCGCAAGGCTTGAACAGCTGTAATCTACTGTAGCTGTGTAATCCTTTGTCGCAGCAGAAAACTCAGGGGAAAGCGTACCTGCTGAGATAACAAGCGAACCAAGAGATGCGTTTGAGGATTTCTTTTCCTCTTTGTTTTCATTATCTTTATTCGCATTGTTGTCATTGCCGGTATTGCTGCCGGAATTGTCCTTGTTATCCTTGTTGCTGTTTGAATCATTGTTTGATGAAGCACTTGTTACCGTCACCTTCGTGCTGGCACCGGTAATTGTACCTCCGGCATCGTTGCCCTCTGCATCTCCTACAACTGTACAATATGCCTTTATAGTGCAGCTTCCTGCAGCCTTCGCCGTAAATGAAAATGACTGCGATGTGGGATATCCTGCGGCGTCACCAATATTGGCCACACCATCCCCTCCGTTACTCAGTACTCCCTCATCAGAGCTTGAGATAACTACAGTGCCAAAATATCCAGACGGCATGGAAACAGTCACCTTAACTGTTTTTCCAACAGCTATAGAGCTTGAGCTGACACTGAGACCAAGTCCCTGCGCATATACATGCTCGGCAGGTGTGAAAACAAGCATCACCGCCACAACAAGTGATAATATACATCCAAATAATTTCTTCATATCTTTCCTCACATTTCTAATTCTGCGATATCTTTGATTTGCCCAGTATGTGTCTGTTCATGATTATCATATCAAGGGCATTTCCACCATCACCCTTTCTGTTAGCATCAGCTGCCTCCAGATAAGCACCTGTAAGTGTTCCCTTTCCTAAGATATGTCTGTTGAGCTTAATCATATCAAGAGCATTTACAGCACCATCACCATTGATATCTCCATATATAACAATATCGTATGTCTTTTTCAGATTACCTGAAGCATCATAAACAGCCACTTTATTGCCTGTTGCAATCTTTCCGCTATTTTCTGAGCCTGAGCTTGTCAGAAGCTTTACAGTACCTGATGCTGATACTGCTATATTCTTCACAAAATCAGCTGCACCGGTTCCAGGCTCAATGCCTGTAATATAAGTACCTATACTGTATTTACCTGATGTTATGTTTACATCTGTATTATTTTGGTTATTATTGTTCTGATTATTATTGCCACCTGCATTATTTGCAGATGCCGCCTGCCTGTTTATATTGATAGTGTATGTTCTTGTATCACCGCTTTGCGACTTGCATTTTACCTTAATTGTATTATTTCCGACAGCAAGCGAATAGCTTCCTGTGCCTGAAACACCACTGTTTCCTGAAACTGCATCTGCCGAAACAGTCACTGAGCTTATGGCATTTGAAACAACTGCTGAATAGCTTGTTGTCGCTCCATTGAAGGCCGGTGTGAGTGTTACACCACTTATCGCAAGCGACTGCAGATAGTTATTGGTATCGCCAGCTTTATCGAAGCCCACTGCTGACGATGGCATATTGTTGTATACAGGTATTTTAAATACAAAAGCCTGATTCTTGTCTGAATATCCTTTAGCCAGACTCTGTCCCTCAGTAAGAGCCGCTGTGGCATTGCCCATGTACTGATGGAAATACAGCGAGCTTGTATTTACTACATTAAACTTCTCAAAATACAGTGTATTTTGACCCTTATTTATATAATTGCTGCCCACCTTTACAGCTCCGCCGCTTATGGACTTTACTCTTGTATTCCAGCCCTGCTTCTTGGCAAAAGACAGACCATTTTTATAAATCTTATCCTTCGTGTTTCCGGTTGCACTAAAATTAAAATAATTATAATATCCTTCGTATCCGGAATATGTACCCGAAATAAGAGGGCTCGTTCCCTTTTGTCCCTGCTCCTGCTTTATACGCGATGCTATATGGTATGCACTTACTCCACTGCTCTTTGCCACATCCATGAATGTGCTTGCATAATTGATTTTCTCACCATTGTTGGAATAGGTCTTTGTTCCCTCCATAAATGTGCCTTTTACTATGGACTTGACACCTTCAAGTGCCTCATTCGGACTGTATGCCAGACTCTGAAACTGAAAAATATTGGTCTCATCAAGAAAGTTCCTAGGATCCATGAGATAAGCAATATAGGCACTACTTGCTGACACCCATCCCGGTTCGTACTCAACCCACGTATTTGTTGACCAGTTATATGCTCCGGCAGCTGTGGATTTCTTGGCATTGTCTGCTGATTTGGATACCAGATTAAGTCCGTTTACACTTTCATTTTCAATCACCGTATCCCAATTCAAACCTGTATTTACAGCCTCAAATGTCCAGCTTGGATACTTATTGTGAAGAGCTGTAAGGTTTGGAATATAGCTGTCAGGAAAGCCTGCATTCTTCATAGCCGTGACAAAATCAGTATTGTCTCCGCTATTATTGTATGTCACCTTTATGTATGTACTGATAGTCCAGCCCGTAAATGCCTTGCCGTTTAAAGTACCCTTGACATTATACCAGACCACACCGTTTACCCTGGTCTCTCCAATTATGTCAACCTGATGGTTCCAGTTGAGTGAGACAACCTTGGTAGTGCCGGATGTGCCTGCTGCATTGCGGACATACACATTGCCACCTGTAATCGTACCTGTAGCATATGCTCCCGATGCGGTTGCAAGGGCAAGCTGTTCCTCATTATTCTGCTGTATGGCATCCGCATTGCCGGTGTCTGCTGAAGCATCCCCTGTCTGCGCATTGTCTGATGCAGCTGTGCCGGTACCTGCTGATACAAAATCAGACCTGATATAGCTTACACACTCCTCGTTATTTGCTGCCAGATTGTACTTTGCCTTGTACCACACCTTGCCGTCTGCACCTGTGGTCTGCTCAAGAATAATAATATCCTTGCCGTTTGAAAGCTTGTGCTCCAGCTCATACTCTGTTCCCGGTCCGCTTCTCGCCGCTACCCAGTATCTCTCATCACACACAACCTTAGCCGCCTGATCCGCATAGACTGCTATGCTGCTGTATGGTGCCAGGTCACATGCGGCTAATGACAATGTAACGACAGAGGCTGCCAGAAATTTATTTATCGTTATCATCAAATCCCATCTTTCTTATGTGCATTGTTTACATTAATCCATTATCCATTTAATTATAATAGAATATGACCTTTGTATCAATGTATTCGGCAGAAATTTATTATTTTTTTATTAATTAAAAAAACTCCCTTCAACGTGCAGCTCATGCTTACGTTTCAGGGAGTTGCCTGATTCATATTCTGCTTATTCTTACTGTCTCCTGTAGCTTTTCTAGCTGAACAGGGATTTTATCTTATCCCATAAATCCATGAAAAAGTTACCAAGCTTTTCCCAAAAGCCCGGGTCATTTATCTTATCGCCAAGCTTTGATGCCCAGTTCTGTGCCTGGTTGATGACTGAATCCCAGTCGATATTGGCATCCTTTAGCTTCATTAAAAGAGATGTAAGCTTTGCAATATCATCATCAGAAAGCTTCAGGTCGTAATCCTTTGCAGCCTCCTTTATCGCATCCTTTATCTGGCTCTCATCCTTGAGCCTTCCATCGGCAAGCTGCTTCTTTAGGTCAGCAATCATTGCCTCGATATCCTGCGAATCGCCGTCAATGCTCTTGTTGAGCTCTCCTGTTGTGACAAGCTCATCCATCGCTGCGTCTGTCACCTTGTCGTCAAGCTTCTTGCCTGTCATCTCCTCGTATGCCTTTAGTGTGCCTACAAGTGCTGCCGTTCCGGAAATAGGGAAAGGTCCTGCGACTATGATTTTAGCATCAGCTATGCCTGCTGTGGCAAGCGCATTCTTGTACATTCCTACCGTACAGTAATTGATATTGTGCGTGGAAACACTAAGACCCGCACCCTTTTTATCCTCTGTAATGAGTACTGAGGAAAGTGACCTTGTGCCAATCTCGCTCTTGCTGATGTATGAATCGAGGTACTTGTGCTCCTCATCATTATTTACATAGACCACATCGTATTTGTCCAGATCAGTGAGCTCGATTCCCATAAATCCAAGCACTGTCGCTCTCTGATCCGGTGTGAGGTCTGCTCCAAGACTTAAGTATGGCTTATCATTATTGCTGATGGTCACCTTGTCGTTTGCCTCACTGCCGGCTGTCGTTGTGCTGTCTGCAGTACTGTCTGTGTTACTCTTATCAGCTGCGTCACTGCTGTCACTACCTGATACATCAACGCTTGAAACTGTATCAGTCTGCGTAGCTGTCTCTGTTGCAAATACAGCCGGATTCATTGTAAACAATGTCACCGCAGCAAGCACGCTACATACAATACTCTTTGCTTTTTTCTTTATTAATCTAATCATTTTTCCTCCAATCTACTGCTCTATATCATACGAAATTGTAAAGTTGCTTCCGTCGAAGCTGACATCTGCCATGCTTCCGCATACCACAGGCATCATCGGTGACATATGACCTATATCCAGATCCATGATAATTGGCACATTAAACTCTCTAAGCAGTGATGAAAGCGCCTGTCTGTGGTCTATGCCAAACATTTCCTCTCCGAAGTGCGCCGGGCGTCCGATAAGAAAGCCCTTTACATTTGAAAACCATCCTGCATTTTTCATCTGCCACATAGCCCTTCTCATGCCCATCACATTAAGGTCACAAGCCTCAAGGAACCATATGATACCATCATCACTGTAGCGCTCATTAAATTCCCTTACATGGTCAAACGATGTACCAAGCAGATTGATAAGACAATCCATGCAGCCACCAAGCAGCCTGCCTCTCATGGTAAGCCTGCTTTCCTTTGCCACCGTGGGAATAGAGCTGATGCACGACTTTTCAGTCAGGTTGTAGCCCACAAACGGAGCATTCTCATCCTTTATCGATTCCTTCTCCCACATAGGGTAATTGGTAAATGAAAGCTTCCTGCCACAAAGCAGATCAAACGCATCGGTAAGTGACTCATGCCACACCTCCATGCCAAAGCTGCCCGCACACGGCCCGTAAATACCTGCTGTATCTGCAATAGTAGCCTCCAAAAATGTGAAATTCGTGTTGTCGGAATAGCCCATGTACCATTTAGGCTTTGACTGCTTCACGCGCTCAAAATCAATATAAGGCACTACCTCGCACATCAGCTCGCCACCACCACAGGATATAAGCACATCACTGTCAGCAGAAACATAGCTCTCGTTCAGCTCTTCTGCGCACTTCTTAGGTGTATTGCTGATACCTATGCCACTGTCGCACCTGCAGTTAGGTCCCTCTATCGTCTTATAACCCATGCTGTGAAACCTTTTAATGGCATTGTCAAAGGCACTCCTGTACGGCTCTGTTGTACAGCCCATCGAAGGCGCCACAAAGCCTATTGTTCCTCTATCCTTTAGAAATTCAGGGTATCTCATGTTTCTATCATCCTATCACTATTATTTACATATCTAAGCTTCTGTCTGAAGTAAAATATGTAGGATTTTATCATTTCTGTCAAGGTCATTTTACTGTCATAATTAAATGTCGTCGTGTACTGCACATGCTGTCTGTTGCACCAGTTGTATATATCATGCAGACTTATCGAATCAACATTCTTCATATTGTTCATAAACACCTTAACCTTTGAAAGCTCATCCTCACTGTCAATGTATAGATGAAAGATAGTATTCGGACATTCAATTATTATCTGCTGTTCTTCTATATTTTTCATCACTGTATCCTCTATTGAATGATGTATCCTGTGTGATTAAAAACATTATCGTCTGTCACACCGGGATGTGAGTAATAACAAAATATCGTAACCGTTCAGTACCTTCACAGTTAAAAAATATCACATAACCATAGTACTACACCGGCGTCACAAAATCCAGTCATTTTTGCCTGCCAATTCTTACTATTTTATTAAGAAAAACGGTAAATATTATACTCCCTCACAGTCAAATGCCGGAATGAAGCTGTCCTTTGCCACGTCACCCTCCTGTATAAATGCATTCGTGATTCCTATTTCGAGGGCATAGTCAACAAGCCTTTCATACTCTCTCCTTGTCACTGTGCGGTTTATCTCAGGATAATCCTTTAGTGCAATCGGCGTAAACTGGCTCATCATGCTTATATATACGTGATCATGATATGTATCATACAGGTACTTAAGTACATCCTTTGCATCATTCACATGTCCCGGCAGTAGAAGCTGTCGCACAATAACTCCCTTTTGTATGAGTCCTGTCGAATCGTCAATCACGACATCCGGTTGCTGCCTGACCATCTCTGAAAGCGCCTGCTTTGCGACAGACGGATAATCTTTTGCCCTTGAATACCTTGCCGAAAGCGTACTGTCCATATATTTAAAATCCGGAAGATACACATCCACTATACCCTCAAGCAGCTTTAGCTCTGTCACATTTTCATATCCGCTCGTATTGTATATAATAGGAAGCTTCATGCCGCGGCTTTTTGCATCGTTTACCGCCCACACTATATCAGGGATATACTGCCCCGGTGTGACCAGATTGATATTATTTGCGCCTTTGTCAGCAAGTTCCATAAAGATATCACTCAGCCTCTCTTTACTGATTAGCTTTCCCGCTTTTCCGTCAGAAATCTCCCTGTTCTGGCAGAACACGCAGTGCAGGCTGCAGCCTGAGAAAAAAACTGCCCCGCTTCCTCTTTTTCCTGATATGCACGGCTCCTCCCAGTAATGAAGCGCTGCTCGCGCCACCTTTATTTCAGATGAAACGCCACATACGCCTGTTTGTCCGGTTCTTCTGTTTATGCCACATTTTCTTGGACACAATAAGCAATTCTCGTATTTATTCATATTTTTCATTTTAACCCTTGCTAAAAATAATGTTTGATACTACAATCTATATGATTATGCGGTGCATATGCCATGCGCCTTCAGTAGTCATTTTCAAATTATATCATAACTATTCTTACAGAAGAGAATAGTTAAAATACACAATAAGGAGATTACAATGAATCAGTCAAACTGTATCGTCGCCCAGTCAGGCGGCCCAACTGTTGCAATCAACGCAAGCCTTGCAGGAGTCATCGCAGGAGTAAAAAGCTCTGAGAAATACGATATCTGCTATGGCGCCGTAAACGGAATACTCGGCATATTAAATGAGAATTATCTCAATCTGTCAGATATTTTTGCAGATGATGCTAATCTTGAAAAACTTAAGACCACACCTGCCATGTATCTTGGCTCATGCCGCCACAAGCTCCCTGATTACAAGGATGATGATTCACCATATGTATACATCTTCCACCAGTTCGATAAGCTTTCTATAAAAGCTTTCTTTTACATCGGTGGAAATGATTCGATGGATACCGTATTAAAGTTATCCGATTATGCAAAAAAAATCAACAGTGATGTGAAAATTATAGGGATTCCAAAAACCATCGACAATGATCTGTGCATGACAGACCACACTCCTGGCTTTGGCTCTGCCGCCAAATATATCGCATCAAGCATGCTTGAGATAGCCCATGATACCTTTATCTATGCTGTTAAGAGTGTGACAATCGTTGAAATCATGGGACGTGACGCAGGATGGCTCACTGCCGCTTCCGCTCTCGCACGTAATGAGTACAATACAGCGCCTCAGTTCATCTATCTGCCTGAGGTGAATTTCGACAAGGACAAATTTGTTGCCGATATAAAAGAAGCCCTTACGCACACTAACAATGTAATAGTTGCCGTATCCGAAGGAATACATGACGCAGACGGCTCATACATTACATCATCAAAGGCCGCATGTGACCAGTTCGGACACCAGCAGCTAAGCGGTGCCGGAAAGGCTCTTGAGTTCATTGTGAAAGAAAACATCGGTGTCAAGGTGCGCTCTGTAGAGGTAAATGTGCTCCAGCGCTGTGCCTCACACCTTGCATCATTAACCGATATCGAGGAATCTTTTGCTCAGGGTAAAAAGGGTGTCACTATTGCAGCAGAGGGTGTGACCGCATCAATGGTATGCTTAAAGCGCATCTCAAATAATCCTTATCAGGTGGAATACACATATTCTGCTATCAAGGATATCGCAAACGAGGCCAAGTCTGTGCCAAGAGAGTGGATCAATGATGCGGGCAATGATGTGAAGCCTGAGCTTATCGAATACTTAAAGCCACTTATTCAGGGAGAAACCGCTGTAGCCTACAAGAATGGTCTGCCTGACTATATGGATGTGTCACATCTTCACAAATGTAACTGATTTTAGCTGCCGCCTACACCCCGGTGTGGGCAGCAACAGCATATCTCCAAGGAGGTCGATTTACATGAAGAAAAAAGTGCTTATAACCTGCGCCGTTGTGCTTGGTGTGCTTTTGGCCGTTTATCTTGGCTTTGCCTTTTATTTTAGCAGCCACTATCTGTTCAACACAAAGATTAACTCTGTAAAATACGCAGGGAAAACTGCAAAAGAGGCATTAGAAAAAAATACAGCCCTAAGCCGCGACTATCTGCTCACAATCACTGATAGAAAAGGCAACAGCTTTTCACTTAAGGGACCTGATTTTTCCTATGAATATGTCTCAAACGGTGACGAGGAGCAAATCCTAAAAAGCCAGAATGCTTTTACATGGCCTGTCAGTCTCTTCAAAGCTCAAAACTATACTCTAAAGGGTTCGTCCAAATATGACGATGCCACTTTGGCTGAAAAGCTCAAGGCTCTTGATATTTTCAGTGATGACTACATTGAAAATCCGGAGGATGCCCACATCGAGATAAAAGACGGCAAATACGATGTGATTGAAGAGAAAAATGGCTGCAAACCGATATATGACAGCATCCTTGCCGAAGTAAAGGACGCCCTGGACAACGAGCTCCCAAAGCTTACCTTAAGTGATGACTGTTATGAAGCTCCAAAAATCACAAAAAACAGTGATACTATCAAAAATGAAAAAGAAGCCCTCGACAAATACACTGCTTCAACCGTCACTTACAAAATTGAAGGTGCCGACGAGAAGCTTGACTCAGCCAAAATCCTTGATATGCTAAGCATCTCAGATGACGGCAGCGTGAGCATAGATGATGCCAAGGTCACTAAATATGTCCAGCAGCTTGCTTCCAAATACAATACCTTCGGCCGCAAACGCTCATTCAAAACATCCTCAGGTGACACTATTGAAATAGGTGGTGGAGACTACGGATGGGTAGTCAGCAAGAAAAAAGAGAAAGCCCAGCTCCTTTCAGATTTAGAGGGAGGCAAGCCAGTGGAAAGAGAACCTGTTTACGAGCAGACTGCTCTCTACCGAGGCGCTGACGACATAGGTAATACATACATAGAGATTGACTACACAAAGCAGCACATGTGGTATTACAAGGATGGTGCTCTCCAGATGGAGTCTGATTTCGTATCAGGTAATCTCGCCCGTCAGAATGGTTCCGTAGATGGTGTATACAAAATTGTTTACAAACAGAGAAATGCTACTCTTGTCGGCGAGGGATACTCTTCTCCTGTCAGCTATTTCATGCCGTTTGCCTACAATATAGGTATCCATGATGCCAGCTGGCGTGATACCTTCGGAGGAACAATTTACAAAACCTCCGGCTCACACGGATGTATCAATGTGCCGCCTTCTTTTGCAGAGCAGCTGTTCAACGCTGTGGATAAGGGCACTCCTGTTGTTGCCTACTACAGAGAGGCTGTCACTCTGACAAACAATGCTGCAAAGATGTCCAATGCATACTCGTATGTAGCTCCTGATGCTGCGCAATAGATGTGGATTGCTTGGTATTTTTCAATAATACGGGAAGACGACCGGCGCATGGGGATTGGCCCGCCTTCCCTTACTCTTTCGCTATATTCATGCGATTTTTCCATCTGAAAGTGTGTTAAAATCTGCTTACATTGAAGTATTTTCCACTACTCCTTTTACAAAAAAGTATGTTACGTGACTTGCCAATATTAAATTTTCAACACAAAAAGCTTTCAGCCACAACGTAAGGGGCGTAAGTCGCCGGAGTGACTGCCCTGCAGCATAGGCGCTCTTTCGTAAGCGCATAGCGTAGCTGCCTAGATACTGTAGAATTATGCACACGATACATAAAAATGAGCTCCCAAGGATGGGAGCTCAAGGAGAACCGCGCCATGGACGGCGCGTTTCGACGGTTTTGTCGGGCATAGAAGCCCTAAAAGCATAATTCGTACAGTATCTTGGCAGAGTAGCGTAGCGAACGAGAGAGCGCCTCTGCTGTATGGCAGTCACTCCGGCGGCTTACGCCCCGTATTTATATGTCCTTATATAGCCTCTATGCTATGCAAACTGGCTATTGTAGAGATTTGCATAAAATCCATCCGCTGCAAGCAGGCTCTCATGATTGCCCTGCTCTATAATCTTTCCGTCTTTCATAACAAGGATAATATCAGCCTCCCTGATGGTGGACAGACGATGAGCCACTATAAAGCTTGTCCTGCCCTGCATCATAGTAAGGAACGCTTTTTGAATCTTAATCTCTGTACGTGTATCAATCGATGATGTAGCCTCATCCAATATCAACATAGGCGGTAGGCAGAGCATGACTCTTGTGATGCATAATAGCTGCTTCTGTCCCTGTGACAGGCTGCCGCCGTCCTCACCGATTTCAGTATCATAGCCCTTCGGCAGACGTCTGATAAAGCTGTGTGCATGGGATGCCTTTGCCGCTGCAATGATTTCATCATCTGTGGCATCAGGCTTTCCCATTATGATATTGTCACGGATTGTGCCCTTCTTGAGCCATGTCTCCTGAAGCACCATACCATAGTTGTCACGAAGACTCTCGCGCGTGATTTTTCTGATATCATGTCCACTCACCTTAATTGTTCCACTGTTTACATCATAGAATCTCATAAGCAGATTGATAATAGTCGTCTTTCCACAGCCTGTCGGACCTACGATAGCCACGCGCTGTCCAGGCTTTACGTGGATATTGAAATCCTCGATAAGCTTTTTATCCGGCACATATGAGAAATAAACATCCTCTATGTCCACACGGCCGTCTGCCTCATCGAGTGTTACCGCATCCGAAGCATCCGGTATCTCCTTTTTCTCCTCAATCAGCTCGAAGATACGAGCAGCACAGGCAAGTGCGTTCTGAAGCTCTGTGATGACACCCGATATCTCGTTGAACGGCTTGGTGTACTGGTTGGCGTATGATAAGAAGCATGAAAGCTGTCCTACTGTGATTCCGCCGGTGAGTGCACTCATGGCACCAAAAATTCCGACTCCGGCATACACAAGACTGTTGACAAAACGTGTACTCGGATTTGTAAGACTTGAAAAAAATGTTGCCCTCAGTGAGCATTTCTGTAATCTGTCATTTATCTCGTCAAACTGCTCTAGCGCCTCATCCTCATGGTTGAAGGCCTGTACGACCTTTTCATTTCCTACTATCTCGTCGATGAGTGATGTCTGCTCTCCCCTTGTTCTTGTCTGCAGCTGAAACATGGAATATGTCTTTTTAGTGATAAAGCTTGCCACAAAAAGTGACAGCGGTGTGATGAGCACTACAATGCATGATATCTTCACATCTATTGTAAGCATGAAAATAAGCGTGCCTGCTATTGTTGCAATTCCTGTAAAGAGCTGTGTGAAGCCCATCAAAAGTCCCTCTGAAAATGTATCTACATCGGCGATGATACGGCTGACCATATCACCGTGTGAGTGGCTGTCAATATAGGAAAGTGGCATTTTTTCAATGTTTAAAAATGCATCACGTCTTATATCCCTCACTATGTTGTAGGTCATCCTGTTGTTGCAGATATTTGTAAGCCACTGGGCTGCTGCCGCTATGACGACTATTATTGCTGCTCTTGTGAGGATGGCTGTCATAGCCGTAAAATCAACCTTTCCTTTTCCTACGATCAAATCAATTGCGCGTCCTGTGAGAATTGGAAAATAAAGCGTAAGCGCCACTGTAACAACAGACAGGGCAAGTGAAATTACAAGCAAAGGAATATATCTCTTCATGTAGCTTAATACCTTGCGCATTGTGCCTGCTTTATTCATCTTCGCATTATCCGTAGCCATACTCTACACCTCCTTTTGTCTGGTCATATCCGACTCTTTTTTAAACTGTGAATCATATATCTCTTTGTAGGTCTCGCATGTCTCAAGCAGCTTTTCATGAGGTCCGAAGCCAACCATCTGTCCGTCGTCGAGCACTATGATATTGTCCGCAAACTGGATAGATGAGGTACGCTGTGACACGATAAATATTGTCTTGTCACCATGCATGCCCTTTAATGCCGCGCGAAGGCTCGCATCTGTAGCAAAATCAAGTGCCGATGCACTGTCGTCAAGTATCAGTATGTCAGGATCCTTTACAACAGCTCTGGCAATTGTAAGACGCTGCTTCTGACCACCTGATAAGTTCTTGCCGCCCTGCTCTATCATGTAGTCAAGGCCTCCCTCCTTGCCCTTTACAACCTCTGTCGCCTGTGCTATATCGAGTGCCTTCCACATTTCCTCCTCTGTGGCATCATTTTTGCCCCAGCGCAGGTTGTCGGCTATCGTTCCTGCAAAAAGCACTGCCTTTTGCATTACAACACCGATTTTGTCTCGAAGCTGCACTGCATCGTAGTCATTTATATCATTTCCCTGAATCCTTATAGTACCCTTTGTGGCATCATAAAACCTCGGGATAAGGTTTACAAGGCTTGATTTTCCTGAACCTGTACCACCGATGATTCCGATTGTCTGCCCCTTTTGCACTGTAAAGCTTATATCTGTGAGTGTCTCATCGGCCGCTCCCTCATAGGTCATGCAGACATGGTCAAACTCAACCTCAGGTGCGCCATCCTTTGCACCAATGAGCTTAGGATTTTTCTCAGGAAGCTTTGATGGAATAGAAAGCACATCCGCTATACGATTACCGCACGCCACTGCCTTGGTCACCTGTACGATGAGGTTTGCAAGCTTTATCAACTCGACAAGTATCTGTGACATGTAGTTTACAAGTGCCACAACCTCACCCTGTGTGAGGATTCCTGCGTATACCTGCTTGCCGCCTGATACGATAACAGCGATTGTTGCGATATTTATAATGATAAATGTCAGAGGATTGGTGAGTGCTGAGATTCGTCCTACAACCTGCTGCATATTGGTTAAAAACTCGTTGTCCCTGTTGAAGCTGTCAATCTCATCATTTTGCTTATTGAAAGCTCTTATAACCCTGGTTCCCTCTAAATTCTCCCTGGTGTGTGAAAGCACTGTGTCAAGAGAGCTCTGCACCTTTTTGTAAAGCGGAAGGCTTGCAGCCATAACTGAGAATACCACTATTGAAAGCAGAGGTATGGTAACTACAAAAACCATTGCCGCTCTTACATTTACTGTAAAAGCCATCGCCATAGCTCCGAATACAATAAATGGCGAGCGAAGGAAGAGTCGAAGCACCAGATTGACTCCTGACTGCACCTGGTTTATATCGCTTGTCATCCTCGTGATAAGTGTCGATGTGCCCACTGTATCCATCTTTGAGAATGACAGTGACTCTATCTTTTCAAACAATATATGGCGAAGCTTTGTGGAAAAACCGACTGCCGCCTTTGCCGCAAAATACTGTGCTGTGACCGAACTTGCCAGACCAACTGCCGCAAGCAGCACCAGCACACCTCCCATCTTCCATATATACGGCTTGTCCGAAGCCGTAATTCCGTTATCAATGATTGCCGCCATGACAAGCGGTACTATAAGCTCAAAGGATGCTTCCAGCAGCTTAAATAACGGAGCACAGATGCATTCCTTTTTGTACTCCTTTAAATATTTTAATATCTGTTTCATCTTTTCCCCTTTCAGATTTTATGTCGCCGATTACAGCTTCACTATTATAGATGATTTTTCTCATATATACAAGAAAAACGATACACTAAAAAACCAGTACCATGCGGTACTGGTTTCATATATCAGCTCTTATGTATATGCTTCTTGATTGCTTCAAAGCTCTCAGAACTGATGACATGCTCTATACGGCATGCATCCTCTGCTGCAATCTCCTTATCAACACCAAGCTTCTCAAGACACTCTGACAAAAGCTCATGTCTTTCGTATATCATCTCTGCTATCTGTCTTCCTGAATCTGTGAGTGTGATAAATCCTGCATCACTAACTGTGATATTGTTCCTCTCTCTAAGGTTTTTCATGGCTATACTCACGCTGGATTTCTTAAATCCAAGCTCATTTGCTATATCAACTGAGCGTACCACAGGAAGCTTCTTGCTGAGAATAAGTATGGTCTCTAAATAGTTTTCTGATGATTCATTGTTTCGCATTTCGAATACCCCCGTGAGTTTATTTTCGTTCGTTTTAATTCAGTTATATTATTATAACATACATTTTATTGTTTGCAAAACTTTTCTTTTTGATTTGTACGTGATTTATAAAAATCACAAAAATCCATATTTGTTATTGACTTCTAATTCGTGTTAGTGTATACTAACTATCGAATCAGAAAACAAACGTATGCATGATATATTTCTAAATCTTGTATGCCATAAATGTTTAATTATACCAGATAAGACCGGCCGATCACCGGTCTTATTTATTTTAAAAAATGTACATATTCAGCTTAAACGAGAGCTCTTTTTAACCTTTCCAACCCTTCCATAAGCACTGAACCGGGGCATGCGATATTCAATCGCACAAAGTAACGGCCATTGCCTCCAAACTCAGCTCCCTCCGACAGATAAAGGCCTGTCTTTTCGCGAATCATCTGCGTAAATGCCACAGAATCATCTGTGAGTGCACTGCAGTCAAGCCACATGAGGTATGTCGCATCGGCATCCACTACATGTATCTGCGGCAGATTTTCTGCCACGAAGTCACAGACTGTTTTGCGGTTTTCCCAGAGATATTTTCTGAGCTCCTCAAGCCACGGCTCACCCTTTGTGAATGCCGCAACTGCTGCCGTGATGGCAAATGCGTTTGGCTCCGCCACCTCGTCTGTATTTAATGCGCGCCATACTTTGTGGCGCAAAAATTCATTTGGCACCATCACTGCCGCAGTCTGTAAGCCTGCCATATTAAAGCACTTGGTCGGAGCAATACAGGTGATGCTTATATCGGCGCAGTCCTCTGATGCTGCCGCAAACGGCACGTATGATTTTCCCGGTGCTGTGATGTCGCAGTGTATCTCGTCTGATATGACCGTCACATTGTACTTCCTGCAGAGTGCACCTATTTTCGCAAGCTCATCCTTTGTCCAGATGATACCGCACGGATTGTGAGGGTTGCAAAATATCATAAGCGAGGTCTGTGGATTGGAAAGGTCATGCTCCAACCTGTCATAGTCCACAAAATATCTGCCGTTTTCGTATCCAAGCGGGCTTTCCTGCACATTTACGCCGTTATTAAATATGGAATTAAAAAATATATTGTATACCGGTGTCATGATAAGCACATTTTCACCGGGTGTTGTGAGCTTTCGCACTGTAGATGATATGGCCGGTACGACCCCTGTGCAAAAAATCAGGCTGTCTCTTTCGATTTTAAGCCCATGGCGTCTGTCCCACCACGAAATATACGCATCATTCCACTCATCCGGAATGATGGAATAGCCAAACACTCCGTGAGAAACACGCTCTGATATTGCATCTATTATCTGGGGCGCTGTCTTAAAATCCATATCTGCTACCCACATCGGGAGCTCATTTTCTGCCACATCCCACTTTAGTGAGCCTGTATTTCTTCTGTCTACAACGGTGTCAAAATCATACATAGATTATTTTCCCTCACATATTATCTTAGTCTTTGATGGGTCAACTCTGTCCTTTTCGATAGTCAGTGTGCCAATCTCCTTTGCCCTTATCACTCCGCTTGTCGGATTTAAAACACTGTCCACCTTACTGCAAATCTCTGCATCTACCGAAGAATACTCAAATGCCAATGTAGTGTTTATGAGCTTACAGTTTTTCATAACAAGGTTGTCGATGTAGCAAAGCCCCTGCAAGCTCTCGATTGTGCAGTTTATAAGTGTCAGATTCTTTGCGTTCCAGCCAAGGTATTCACCTGTAATAAATGAATCATAGACTGTGACATTTTCCGTATTCCAGAAGGCATCCTTTGAGATAAACTTTGAATCGTGCACCTCTACATTCCTTGAACCGTCAAACGAATAGTTGCCGACCAGCTGGAAATTCTTCATGATAAGATTATTTGTATTCATGCCAAAATAATCTCCCTTTGCCGAAACATTCTCGATATCGACATGATCACAGCTCCAGAGGGTCTCCTGGGCATTTGGAAATGTCACATTTTTAAGCTTTAGGTTATTGCATCGCCTGAAGTTCTTAGGTGCCTCAACTATTGAATCAGTAACAGAGATATTGTCTGTATACCAGACACCCGCACGCGCCATGTCAAACCATGTACAGTCCTTTACAGCTATGTCACTACAGTACCATAGCGGATATTTCCATCTAAAAAAACAGCCTGTCAGGCTAATGCCATGGCTCTCCTTAAGAGGTGACTCTCCGTCATCAAAAATTGTATCATATATATCCAGGTCGTTGCTTGCAAACAGGGCTCTTTCGCCTGTCAGAAACTCCTGATGGATTTGTTTTCTTTCGCTCATTATATATACTCCTTTTTCCCGGTAATTCTAAATAATTATCTGCCATAAAATCAAATAACCGCCGAGCACATAATATATGCAGCCCGACAGTTATCATTATACCCCAAACCCTACTGAATTTGTAGTATTTTATATAAGTTTAATATTATGAGCCTGATATTTACAGCTCAAGCCCGTCAAGTATGCTCTTAAGTGCATCAGCAGACTCCTTGAGCTTTAAAGCTTCCTCACCGTTTAACTCGATTGGGATATCGCTCTCCACTCCGTTTGCTCCAACGATTGCAGGCATTGAGAGAACCACACCGTCGATGCCGTACTGTCCATGCATCATGTGTGAAACAGGAAGAATAGACTTCTCATCACGCATGATTACCTCGCAGATACGTCTGACCGACATAGCGATACCATAATATGTCGCATGTTTTCTGTTAATTATCTCGTAAGCACTGTTCTTTACGTTTGCAGCGATTTCCTCTGTATTCTCCTTGTGCTTGTAGTGACCTCTCATCTCGCACATCTTGTGAAGCTCCACTCCGGAAACATTGGCTGATGACCATGCAACCACCTCACTGTCTCCATGCTCACCTACTATAAATGCATGTACGCTTCGGCTGTCCACCTCAAGATGCTCTCCAAGCGCGTACTTAAGTCTTGCACTGTCAAGCACGGTACCTGAACCGATGACACGCTCCTCAGGAAGTCCTGAAAGCTTCTGTGCCACCTGTGTTAAAATATCTACAGGATTTGCAACGATAAGTAAGATTCCACCGAAATTTCTCTTTGCAATCTCCGGAATGATGCTCTTGAAGATTGCAACATTTTTATTTACCAGATCAAGTCTTGTCTCGCCCGGCTTTTGGCCTGCACCTGCAGAAACAACAATGATAGCAGCATCTGCCACATCATCATAACCACCTGCATATATCTTCATAGGTCTGGCAAAAGGAATACCGTGGCTTATATCCATCGCCTCTCCCTCAGCCTTGTCCTTATCAGCGTCAATGAGAACTATCTCAGAAAAAAGACCGCTCTGCATAAGTGCAAAAACTGATGCCGAACCAACGAATCCACATCCGATCATTACAGCCTTTCTTGGGTTTGTCTTAACAACTGCGCTAGTTTTATTGCTCATGTACGTTCCTCTCTTTCTTAAACTATAATTCAAATAGTTGCTTTTTATTATAACTATTCATCCCAAACACAAATTCTCAATATCTGCTTTGTTATCAGTAGTTCTGAATAATTATCTTTTATTTATATTATACCCGCATTGTACATATAATCCGTTGTAAAAACAACAAATTACTTGATAAAATACAATCAATAGCCCATTGTTCCCATTTTTATACAATTTTAATGCAGATTTTTACATAAAAAGTGCAGTACTAAAAAGCAAACCGGACCAATACAGCTGAATGAATTGTCATTTGGCATATTGATCCGGTTATATTAAAATGCTGTATCCGCTTATTTTGTGCTTGAATTTCTGTACTCAAGCGGTGTCATTCCATACAGTTTCTTGAACTGTCTGTTAAAATGCTCCACATTCTGATATCCTGCCTCGATTGCGATATTCTCAACAGTTGTAATGCTGTTTCTAAGCAGTGTGCGTGCCTTTTTCATCTTGGCATTGGTGACCAGCTCTCCGAAGGTCTTGCCTGACTTCTCCTTTATGTACTTTGAGATATAAGGCTCTGTCAGATTGAACTGTGCAGCCATATCTGCAAGCGATACCGTCTTGTAGTTGGCCTGGATGAAGTTAAGCATGGCGATATAACGCTCATCCTTCACATGGCTGTCAGCCTTTGTGGCAAGGTAATGGTTTACCGCAACAACAAGAGCTCCGATTGATGCCTTGATGATATCCTCATCCACACCTGCGCCCCAGAACATCTTGCCGTCAACTGTGATACCCACGTATGCCATAGCCTTTGATGAAGAGCCGTGTGAAAGCGCATGCTCCTCGTATACGGTAAGCTCAAAGCTGATGTCAAAATACTGCTTTATTATATTGCTGACTGCATCGAGACGGCCGTTTCCGTTGGCATCTACCTTTCTGGTGCTGTCATTGTGCAAAATAACTGCCTCTGCGAAAATACCGTTCACCTGCTTAAAGTGGCACTCCGGTATAGTAAAATATGGATGGAAATCCACATAATTGTCTGTAAAGATGCTGTGTACCCAATCAGGTGAAAGCTCCTTGTGCTCCTCGTCAGATACCTGCTTGACCATGTATCCGACCTGCTCTCTCATCTGCTGTGGCACATTGATACCGAAGCTCTGCTTAAGGATATAAGCCACTCCGCCCTTTCCTGACTGGCTGTTGATACGGATAACATCAGCCTCGTATGTCCTGCCGACATCCTTTGGATCTATAGGCAGATATGGAACTGTCCACTTATCAAGCTTCTTTTCCTCTCTCCATGCCATGCCCTTTGAAATAGCATCCTGATGAGAGCCTGAAAATGCAGAGAATACGAGGTCTCCCGCATATGGCTGTCTCTCGCCTACCTTCATTCTGGTATATGTCTCATACTTCTCCCTGATCTCAGGCAGATTTGAAAAATCAAGCTGCGGATCCACTCCGTGTGAGTAGAGATTCATAGCAAGTGTCACGATATCGACATTTCCTGTTCTCTCACCGTTTCCAAACAGTGTACCCTCTATCTCCTCAGCTCCTGCAAGCACGCCAAGCTCTGATGTGGCAACACCGCAGCCTCTGTCATTATGAGGATGTAAGCACAGCACTACTCCGTCTCTGTACTTAAGATGCTTGTCGATATACTCTATCTGTGTGGCAAAAACATGTGGCATAGCATTCTCTACTGTGGTAGGGATATTGATAATGGCCTTGTTATCAGCCTTTGGCTGCCATACATCAAGCACTGCGTTGCACACATCAACCGCATAATCCACCTCAGTGCCCGAAAAGCTCTCCGGTGAATACTGGAAGCGGAAATTACCGTCAGTCGCAGCCGCAAGGTCTCTGAGTAAGATGGCGCCGTCAACCGCAAGCTGCTTTATCTCTTCCTTTGACTTCTTAAACACCTGCTCACGCTGTGCAACAGATGTGGAATTGTACAGATGTACAACCGCTCTCGGTGCTCCCTCAAGTGCCTTGAAGGTCTTCTTGATGATATGCTCTCTGGCCTGTGTCAGCACATGTATAGTGACATCATCCGGAATCATATCCCTCTCAATAAGAGCTCTTGTAAAATTGAACTCTGTCTCAGAGGCTGCCGGGAAACCTACCTCGATTTCCTTAAAGCCTATATCTACAAGCATCTTAAAGAAGTCAAGCTTCTCCTCAAGGCTCATCGGCTCTATAAGAGCCTGGTTGCCATCACGTAAATCAACCGAACACCACAGTGGTGCTTTATCTATATAATCCTTCTTAACCCAGTCATAAGTGCATTCAGGAGGCAGAAAATAACTGCGCTCGTATTTTTCATATCCTTTCATCTTAAAACCTCTTTTCGTTTGAACTGATATAATTGTAACACATAAGCGCAGTTATTGGAATGATTATATTTAATCACTTTGGTTGATGTAATTTAATTTTTTATAAAAATATAATCAACTTTATTGATTTTGATTATTCTAATCAGATATTCTGGTCAAAATATCTGACTAATCCTCTCTCTTATTGCCCCAGAAAAACAATGCAACTGTTCCGGGACCGGTGTGGCTTCCTATAGTCGTACCGATATCATTTATCTCTACCTTGCCCTTCATCTTAGGAAAAGCAGCCTCTATCAGATCAGCTACGGCTCTAGCATCCTCATAGCATGCGGAATTTGATATGTATACCTTATCTGAATAATCGGCACCGTCCTTGCAGAGCGCCTGCATCTTCACAAGCATCTCCTTTATCGCCTTCTTTTTGGTGCGGATTTTCTCACGCACAATAAGCTTTCCCTCATTGCTCACATTCATGAAAGGGCAGATATTCAGCACATTTCCCACGAAGCCCGCGGTCTTTGAGATACGGCCTCCCCTGATAAAAAATGTAAGGTCTGATGAGAAGAACCAGTGATTCACCTCAAGTCTGTGCTCCATGGTCCAATTAGCCAGTGTATCAATATCCATGCCACTATCCCTAAGGTCAGCAAGCTTATCCATCAAAAGTCCAAAGCCAGACGATGCTGCCAGAGAATCAATCACATATATCTTCCTGTCAGGGTACTCCTCCTCCAAAGCCTCCTTTGCAAGCCTTGCCGAGTTAACTGTACCTGATATACCGGAGCTTAGTGCGCAGTGAAGCACATCATATCCCTCATCCAGGAACTGCCTGAAGTACTCCATGTACTCTTCCTGATTGATCTGCGAGGTCTTTGTCATGGCACCTGCCTCCATTGCCTTGTAGAAATCCGGCAGTGGCATGGACTGTCCTAAATCATCCATATACTCTTTACCATCAAGCTCATAGTGAAAGCATGCGTACTTAATATTTCTCTCGAGCATATGCTCCCTGGTAAGATCTGCTGTTGAACAGCAGCTAATCACATAATTTGACATATTATTTTCCTTTACCTTTTGACCTTTTATCATTATATGTAGTCAGATACATATGGTATCTCATGATATAAAATATCGTCAAGCTTTGCAACAGCATCGTACGTAGTCTGTATTTTGCCCATCTGCAAAAGCTTCTCGGCACTCTTGTAGCCTAAAAGCAGTGTGGTAAACGTGCCAATAGACATGCTTAGGTGATACTGTGGATTTTTGTCGGTGAGAGCACAGTGCCCCTTCTCAAAATCAATGACGAATGTGCCATTGTTCCACGGAAGAAGGTCATCTGCTATCTCAAAGCTAAAGCAGCCGCCCGGGCCATCCGGGTCACAGTTATACTGTGATATAAACTGCGCCACGTCGATGATTCTGCCCATGGCGTATGGTCTTATTGTCTCCTTTATATCACTGTCATCGAGCTCAAAAGCGATGGGCTCGCTGTAATAGTTGTTGCCTCTGACCTCATCAATCATGGAATCGTGCGCATGAATGTACTCCCACAGACCAAGCTGCGCCTCACGGTTTAAGTAGATGAGCTCCTTGATGTGCATGACATCGGAGCTGATAAGATACACCATATAGCCACACGGTTCATCATCCTCGTTATAGTAGATGGCGACCATCGTATCGTCCTCATCCCAGCGGAAGTACTCCTCCCAAGCCAGATTGTTTCTGTACAGACAGCCATGCGTCTTTGCGGCAAAGTGAGTATGAAGCTTCTTAAACTGCTCGTCATCCCACTGCACACGGCGCACATAGCCCGGCTCCTTAAGCTTTGTGGGAATCTGTCTGTCCTTTATCACATATGTCATCTTGTTTGAGATAATCTCCCAGCCAAGCCCTCTGTAAAGAGGTATGGAGTATGGGTACAAAAGAGCAAACGACTTGTTGCTGTCGCGCATTCTCGTAAGACTCTTTCTCATGAGCTTTTTCATGAGGCCATGACCGGTATACTCAGGATACGTGCAAACACTTGTGACAAAGCCCACCTCGTAGCGCTCGCCGTATATATTCATATCGAGCGGATATACAGCAAACTGAGCCACAAGCTCCTCTTTTTTGTCTATGATATTGAAGCAGCCGAGCACATCAGCTCTCTCAAGCACCGGAAACTTCGACTGCTTGATTTCGTCATCCTTCCAGCCTGTCTCGGCAAGGTCTGCCTCTGTCACCTGAAAAGCATAACGAAGCAGTGCATTGTACTCCTCCGCATCATCCTTTGTCAGTACTCTTATCTTAAATTCATCTGATTTAAAAGAATGCATAGTGTCCTTTCTCGCCTGTCTTTACTGTATACATCAGATCGTCCGCCTTTTTAATGAGCTCGGTAATCTGACTCTCACTGGTGACATTTCTCTCATATGAAATACCAATAGAACAAGTGATATTCTTCTCCTCATTAAACTCTACGTCATGATTCAGGTATTTCTTTATCTGGCTTCTGAAGCCATCAGCCTCTGCAATCCTCGCATAGATGTCCTTCGCAATATTCTCAAGCTCGTATCTGGCACATGACTCAATGACTATGATGAACTCATCACCGCCATATCTGCTCACAAAGCCTCTGTCCTTAGCAACTTCCTTGAACACAAAGGCCATCTCCTTAAGTATCAGATCTCCCACATCATGACCATATGTATCATTATAATGCTTGAAATTGTCCAGGTCAATAAACATAAGACCCACATCCATGCCACCGGATGTAACACTTATGCGCTTTTCAAGCTTTTCAATCTCCTGATACATACCTGCTCTGTTATAGATACCGGTAAGCATGTCAGTGATAGCTGCATGCTTCAGCCTCTTGTTCATCTCATTGGCCTTCTCATTGGCCTCAATACGGGCAATGGAATACTCAAGCTCTCTGAACAACAGCTTGAAAATGCTCAGATCATCCTCATTGAGCATGTATCGCTCGATTGAGCCATGCCAGTTGTCCTTCATGCGCACATATGCTATGAGTACACTTGAAAGTGCATCATTCTTGATAAAAGGCACTGCGACAAATGAGCATACATCATCCATGCCGAAGTACGAGATGACATTTTCATACTCGTAGAAGCCCTCTGCAATCTTTGATGTGGCAATGCCCTCCGGATAGTCTATCATGATATCACATATACCCTTTATAACCTCATCTGTCATATCACAGCCCGTATCATTATAAAGCACCTGCGGCTCCTTCGCGTGCAGATCTATGATCAGCGCACAGTCAAGACTGAAATGATTGATGAAATTGCTCATGGCATTTTCAATCATGGTGTCCTTCTTCTGGTCATTGACATCGATAATGGTCTGCCATATGGAAATAAACTCCATCTGACGCTTTGAGCCCTGATAATCCTTTTCGAGCCCATGCTGCTTTACAAGCATATTAATCTGCCGCTCATTGATATGGCCATCACTCAGTGACTCCAGGTTGATATTTTTTAACATGTCAAGCGGAGCTGCCTCTGCTATTTCATGCATCCTTTTATTGTGTGCCTCTAAAAGTATTCTCTCATGCTCTATAAGCTCATTTTTGCCGAGCAGCTCAAACAGCTTCATCCTGCTTTCCCTGTATATCGAATAGGCAAAAAATTCGTTTCCCTCCGCATTAACGAGATATCTCTCCGCATCCTCAAAACGTAAAAAGGCTTCTTCCTTTTCACCATCGTGCCACAAGAGCATGGCTGATGCAAAGGAGTAAAGGAACATCTCATCATCGCATCTGGAATAGTCATGGACTGCCTCAGTTCTTGTGGTGTCAATTACTCTGTAGATGACGTAATTAAGAAACTGCTTGCAGCTGAGCAGATAGCGCTCACAGCTGAATCTGTCCCCAGAAAATATAGATGCAAGCGCAAGAAGCGCATATACCTTACTCGTGTTGCACACTCTTAAGCTGTTTAGATGAAGCTTTATAATAGTCTTCATGGCAACTAAAAGTGCATGGACAGCCTCCTTATAATTGCCCTGCATGATATAGTTAAGAGACTTGTTATAATACACCTCAGCTATATCCTCCGGCAGCTTCAGGTAATATAACATATTGATTGCAGCATTGTAATAATTGTCAACCAGCTCATTTTTACCCATGGCACTTAAATTGTAGCCTATAGACGTAAGCACTCTCGCAACATATATATTGCCGTGTCCCTTCATGAACTCGTATGTACGGATAACATATAAAAAGGCTATCTCATTGAGACCGCTTGTGCTGGCAAGCATGATAGTCTTCTGATATGCATCATACACAAGCTGCTCATTTCCTATCTCCTTCGCAAGCTCAAGCCCCTTTGTAAAATGCTTTAGTAATGATTCATCATAAAAGGACTGCTTCACCACATCCCGGCTATTGTCGTATGCGTAAATATATATATGTGCCAGATGATTCCTGTAGCCGTGCTTTATGAGCTTTTCTATAATTTCATCACTGACAGGTATATCCTGTACACAGAAGAATATATTGTACCAGCCCGACATCTTTATCATAACGGACAAAAGCTCAGACTTGAATTCGAGCAATTCATCATCCGCCAAAAGTGCATAGTCATAGGCTTTCTTTGCACAGCCTTCAGCCTTCTCAAGCTTGCCCTGATACATATAGCAGGTACCCTTCATAAAATAATACAAAGAAAAATAATGCTCACTGTCATTTTCCGGTATCAGCGCCTTGTACTCATTCATAAGCTCAATCGCTTTGGACATCTCTCCAAGTAAAACAGATGTCCTGGCATAGACCAGATAAAAACGTCTCAGACTCTTTTCATCAATCCATGCATTCTCAAACTTAATCTTGTGCTCTATGATACGACAGCCTCTCCTTGCCTGCTCATAATCCAGAAACTCCATAATATTTGATGCTTCCTGTATACTCTGCTCAAAGTTCATAGTGATATACAGCTCATCATCATTTGTGGTTTTTATGTTATTTTTAAGTGGTCCGGCACTGCCTATATAGTATATGGCGCTCCTGTCCTCAAGCGACTCAACTATACGATCCCACACCTCAACAGTGCTGTCTGCACCCTTGACTATGGCATTGACACCTAACACGATACCGATATTGGCGCATGGATTGTCAATCAGATACTTGATGGTCTCAATTGAGCTCTTAGATGCCATCTGGAATCTGTTTATCACAATCATCAAAGGCCTCACCTCAGAAAGCCTCTTGAGCATGTCAGCTATGGCCATCGTCATGCGTCTCTGCTCGTATGCTACCTCATTTAACAGCACTGTCTCCTCTCTGAAGCACTCACCGGTCTCATAATAGCTGTTTAACACCTGTCTGTGCAGATAGTACACACCGCACTCCTTCTGGAAATCATCAAAGCTTCCGCCTATGAAGCGCCTGTGCATATTGCATATGATGTCCAAAAATGGCTCATAAGCTCCGACCAGCGTATTGTAAGAGAACTCACTGTATGCAAAAAAGACGTTATCCTCATTGCTTTGATAACGTCTTATAACCTCAAGATTTTCAATCGAAAAATCATTGCTATAATTCGCCATTACGATATTTCGAGTCTCTTTTCCTATGCGATTGTAAATCTGCTCGATTACCCCGCTATAATACTTCTCTATCATCTAATTACCCCATCATGTTCCAAAGCCGACACAGTGTATATCAATCCTCCTGTAATCAAGCTTTTCCGAAATAATCCTAAAACCATAGTAGACCAAAACTCCTAAAAAGTCAATCTTTTGACTCAATAATGATAAATTTTCCTCTATGGATATCAACCACTGCATGGTCATCTACTATTTCATTGGATATACCAAGCGATGTAAACCTGTCAAAGGAATAATCAGTAACAGGATACTTAAAGCCTCTAAGGCTTACCTCATTGTCGTCTGTCAGTGCTATAAGAGATACAAACCGGCCATACTGTGCTGATTTTTCAATGGTTACCGGCTTATCTGCCATCCTTATGCGGTTGTTTGTATCGATAATGCTGATATCGGTTTTACTTTCCAGGCCTATTCCCAAAAGTGAAATATTTCCAAGCACATGGTCTATTCTGCTGCCTGTTGCTCCAAGCACCACTATGCTTCGTGCTCCCTCGCTTATTGCCAGTCTTATGGCGTACTCTGTATCAGTATCATCCTTTACGGGATTGAGCCTGCGTATCTCAGTCTGTCCCTTTCTCTCAAAATACTCCAATGCATTTGTCTTAGTTGAATCGAAATCACCTACAATTATATCAGGTGTGACACCGTTTTCGTACAGAAAATCCATTCCGCTGTCAGCCGCAATGATAGCATCTATTCCGTCAGTCTTTATCTCATTTAAGCCGAATTCCTTATCTATTTTTCCACCACATACAATCAAATACCTCATTTTATCCACCTTCTTATAAATAACATATCCACATTTGCTACAGCCCCGGAAGCATTTCTGTTTTAACCTGCATCTGTTACATCATGATATTCAGAAAACCCTTTACATTTTCTTCTATATCTCCGCTAAACACCGCACTTCCCGCAACAATGATATTGGCTCCTGCTGCAAGCAGTGTCTCCACGTTCTCAAGATTAACACCACCGTCCACCTCGATATCAGCCTTATTTGCGGTTTTCTCAAGAAGTGCCTTTAAGTCGCGCACCTTGTCTACAGTATACGGAATAAGCTTTTGTCCTCCAAAGCCCGGATTTACAGTCATGATAAGCACCATGTCCACTTTGGGAAGCACATACTCTATGGCTGAGAGCGGAGTAGCCGGATTTAATGCTACACCTGCCAGTATGCCCTTTTCCTTTATTGCCTCGATTGTCCTGTCAAGATGCTTACATGCCTCCGCATGGACTGTGATGATATCTGCTCCTGCTGTCGCAAAATCATCTATATATCTGACCGGCTCATCTATCATCAGATGCACATCAAACATACGCTCTGTGCACTTTCTGATTGTCTTTATGACCGGCAGTCCTATTGATATGCTTGGAACGAAGCTGCCGTCCATAACATCTATATGCACATACTGTGCTCCGGCCTCATCAAGCTGCTTAAGCTGCTCTCCGAGTATTGAATAATCCGCTGATAAAATTGATGGTGATAAACAGTTCATGTTTTCCTCCGTTTGATTATGCTTTAAATTAATACTTTTGTCTGTTTTTAAGCTCCTCATATAAAAGCTTATAATTATCATACCGCACCTGCGATATTTTCCCATCTGCAAGAGCTTCCTTCACACCGCAGTCCGGCTCATTTATATGACTGCAGCCATGAAACCTGCAATATGGCTCATACTCTACAAACTCCGGATAACATGTCCACAGATCTTCCTTTTCAAAGCCCGGCACATCCATCGAGCTAAAGCCCGGTGTATCCATGATATACGTGCCATCCTTTATCGGGATAATCTCAGAATGTCTGGTCGTATGCTTTCCGCGCTCTATTTTCTCACTTATATGTCCGGTCTCCATCTGCACATCATCCTGCAGACAGTTAATGATAGATGACTTGCCAACTCCCGAGGGACCTGCAACCGTGGTCGTCCTTCCCTCTAAAATATGCTTTATCTCATCTATGCCCTCACCTGTTTTCGTGCTGGTAAAAAGCACTCTATAGCCAGCCGGCTCGTATATGCTTTTAAGCTCCTGCTGCTCTTTAGGTGTGATTAAGTCCTTTTTGTTGAAGCATATGGTAACCGGGACATGCTGGTACTCCATCATACACAAAAACCTATCAAGCAGGTTGAAATTGGGATCCGGCTTTGCGGATGCAAAAATAACCAGGGCCATGTCTATATTGGACACAGCCGGCCTGATAAGTTCGTTTTTCCGTGGCAGTATACGCTCGACATTGCCTATGTGCTTTTCATCATCGAGGACTGCTATGTCGACGATATCGCCTACCAGCGGCTTTATCTTTTGTTTTCTGAAGGTGCCTTTTGCTTTGCACTCGTAGAGAGTGCCGCCTGTGGCAGTTTCTTTTGCTTCCTTGGTTTCTTCTACGTAGACGTAGTAGAAGCCGGCAATTCCTTTAATAATTTTTCCTGTCATGGTTTTCCTTGTGTGCTTTTGTATTTGCAGGAGTCACGCTTTCGGCGGGGTGCATGCCGCGCTTTGAGGTTGTGTGGGTGGCGGGGGCAGGCATATATTCCTCTTAAAAAATATGAAGCCAGCCCCGGGCTCTCCTACGGACAGGCTATGGCTTGCTCTGCCCTGTTTTTTCCTCGGTAGGTTTATGGCACCCCGGGGCATTTCATATTTTTTCCTCGGAACACATGCCTGCCCCGCTTCCTTAGTTCCTCTCCGCGAGTTCAGGTTCTCGTCCGCGGGTTGGTGTGGTAGTGGGGTGCGGATAGCACCCACTTTGTGGGTGCTATCCGGTGGTTGCTATAGAGTGTGTATACAAATACTATTGCTATGTGGAAAACTTGACGTAGCTACGCTACTGCTCGTTTTCCTTGTACCCCACGCAATGGCAATATCTACCTCTTTTTAGCTATTCCGGTTTATAATAATTATTTAGCGTCTCTTATGCTTATGGCACGCTATACGTTACTGGATCAAGTGTGACAGTTGCAGGATTTCCTGCTTCATCTGTTTCCCCTGTCTGAACTGTCCAAGTAACCACAATACTTCCTGTAGCTTCTTTCATTGTTCCGGAAACTGTAAATGATGACGTATTTTCATATGAACCCTTATCGTATACAGTTCCACTTTTACCTACAAGCTTATACTCTGCTTTTACTACAGTTCCCTCTCCACTATAACTAATTCCTTTACTTACGTTAGTCGATATCTCCTGCTTACCCTTACTGAGTGTCAGTGTGATTGTGGTGCCTGCGGCTACGGTTTCGCCGGATTTGGTCTGGCTGATTACGCTGCCGGCGGGTACTGTGTCGCTGTACTGGGAGTCGGCATAGGTGTACTTGAGCCCTGCTCCTGCGAGGGCGCTTTCTGCATGTGACTGTGAGGCACCTACTACGTTTGGCACGGTGATTGGCTTCTGGCCCGGTGAGAGGGTGACTGTTACTGTGCTGCCCTTTGCGGCCTGTTTCTTTGCTGATGGTGACTGTGCTGTTACTACATCTGCTGCTACACTGTCATTGTAATCTCCATACTCAAAGGTGACGCTAAAGCCTGCTGACTCGAGTGTACTCTTTGCTGAGCTCTTGGTCTTTCCGATTACACTTGGTACCTTGACCATCTCTGATGTGCTATCACCTTTTCCTGCGATAACTACATTAATCTGTGAACCACGCTTTACTGTATCTCCGGCCTTGACATCCTGCTCAAGGATTGTGCCATCCTTTGCATCTGACTGCTTTGTCTCAAATGCAAATACTGTGAGGTCAAGCTTTAAGCGGTCTACTGCCTTCTGAGCATCCTCCACTGACATGCCTCTGATGTCAATCATCTGGCCCTCTGTCTCAGTCTGTGTCTCTGACTCTGATTCAGACTCGGTCTGTGTCTGTGACTCTGTCTGCTGTGACTCTGAGTTCTTTTTGCCGCCAAACTTAAACACTCCTGCCACTGAAAGTGCAAGATATATGATAACTATTACAATGATTACGGCTGTTACTATACCCATGATTGTGATTGCTTTATCCATCTTTGGATTTAAAAGCTTGCCGTCATCATCATCGTCATCGTCTTCTTCGTCATCATCGTCGTCTAAGAGTGACTCATCATATTCATCATCATCTTCTTCATCGTCAGCATACTCATCACCATTATCTGCATCGGTATCATCATCGTTTAAGTCCTCTGCGACACCTCTGCCCTCTTTTATCTTGTCAAGCTCCTCCGGGCTTATAACCTTGGTCTTGCCACCGTCAACGAGTGGTGCTATTGTGACGAAATCCTCATCAGGATGCGCAAGAGAGCGCCTTATGTCTGTGAGAAGCTCCTCAATAGTCTGGTATCTGCGGTCCGGTGTCTTTTGTGTACACTTTAAGATGATTTTCTCAAAGCTGATTGGCAGATCCGGTGCGTAGATGCTTGGCCTTGCAATCTCCTCCTGTAAGTGCTGCAGTGCAACTGCCACTGTGGTATCACCGTCAAACGGCACACGGCCTGTAACCATCTCAAACATTACGATTCCCAATGAGTAAATATCACTTCTGCCATCGACGAAGCCGTTTCTTGCCTGCTCCGGAGATGCATAGTGTACTGAGCCCATCACATCTGAGCTTATTGTATTTGAAGATGTAGCCTTTGCAATTCCAAAGTCTGTCACCTTTACCTTGCCATCTGTAGAAATAATGATATTCTGCGGCTTGATATCACGGTGGATGATATTTTTATTGTGAGCGGCCTCTATGCCCCTTGCCACCTGGATTGCAATACTTGCAGACTCCTTGAATGACAGCTGGCCCTTTTTCTCGATATAAGTCTTAAGTGTGATACCCTCGACATACTCCATGACAATGTAGTACAGACCATTCTCGCTGCCTACATCATAGATATTTACGATATTTGGATGCTCAAGTCCTGCTGCTGACTGTGCCTCAGCACGGAACTTGGTCACAAATGAACTATCCTCCGAAAACTCCTGCTTTAAAACCTTTATAGCTACAAAACGGCTCAGTATATGGTCTTTTGCCTTGTATACATCAGACATGCCGCCTGCGCCAACCTTGCTTAGGATCTCATATCGATCCGATAAAAAACTTCCTATCTCTAACATCTGTTATTACCTCGTCTTAAAATGGTTTAATAATCATTACCGTGATATTATCGCGGCCACCGTTTGCATTGGCCATGGCGACAAGCTGTGACGCTGCTGTCTCGATATTATCATTTTGCCTAATAGTATCGCATATTTCTTTATCTCTCACCATATTGGTAAGTCCGTCTGTACACAGAAGAATCCTGTCGTCCTCACATAGCTCGACCTCAAAGAAATCTGCCTCCACATGATCTGCTGCCCCGACAGCTCTCGTGATGATATTCTTGTCCGGATGAACTCTCGCCTCGTCGGCATTTATCTCACCCATCCTGACCATCTCATCAACCAGTGAATGATCCCTGGTAATTTGTCTGATCTGCTCTGTGCCACCTACAATATAAAGCCTGCTGTCACCTATATTGGCCACAAAAAGCTTGTTTCCTATAATAGTTCCTACGACTAAGGTGGTACCCATTCCACGCTTAGCTTCATCCTCACGAGACTCAGCCACCAAAAGCTCATTTGCCTTGTTGATAGCCTCTTTGATGATGGATACCGGTTCATCCCCGGCATTTCTCGATACCGATGCAACCACACGCTCTATAGTGTATCTGGAAGCATAGTCACCGGCTTTGTGTCCTCCCATTCCATCTGCTACGATGAAAAGATTCGGAAGATTTCCTACTGCAGTGTCAGACGAGAAATAAAAATCCTGATTCATCTCACGAATAGCACCTGCATCCGTAATGGAAAACGTCTTCATCTAGTTTATTCCTCTCTCTTTATCTATATGCTTCTTGCGAAGCTGTCCACAGGCACCGTCTATATCTCTGCCCATTTCCCTTCTAATAGTAACATTAATTCCGTTTTTTTCAAGCCTATTTTTAAAAGCCTCTATAACACCCTTATTGGACTGCGCGTAATCGCGCTCCTTTATCGGGTTTACCGGAATCAGATTTATATGGCAGTTCATGCCATGTACGAGTGCCGAAAGCTCTGCTGCATCCTCGGCTGTATCGTTCACTCCGCCTACCAGGCTATACTCAAAGGTGACTCTGCGGCCGGTCTGTGCAAAATAATATTTGCATGCATCAACCACATCATGTATATCATAGCTGTTTGCAACCGGCATGAGAGCTTTTCTCTTTTCCTGGTTGGAGGCATGCAGTGAAAGCGCCAGCGTGATAGCAAGCTTTTCATCTGCAAGCTGTCTCATGCGCGGTACGAGACCACATGTGGAAACTGTCAGATTGCGCTGGCTGATATTGATTCCGTTTTCATCAGTGAGAAGCTCTATAAAGCGCAGCAGATTGTCGTAATTGTCAAGCGGCTCACCTGTGCCCATGACAACTACATTTGAGATGCGCTCTCCTATGTCCTTGCCTATCTGATAAATCTGGTCAATCATCTCAGACGGCCTAAGCCCCCTGACGAGACCGTCAAGAGTGGATGCACAGAATCTGCACCCCATCCTGCAGCCAACCTGCGAAGATATGCATACAGAGTTTCCATGCTTGTACTTCATAAGCACACTCTCTATGACATTGCCATCGTCGAGTGCAAAGAGATATTTTCTCGTGCCATCGAGCTTTGACACCTGCACCTCCTCTTTTTTTAGCGAGATGAGTATTGCATTGTTCTTTAATACCTGTATGAACTTTTTTGAAATATTGGTCATCTCATCAAAGCTGTCCACATGCTTCACATGAATCCACTCATATATCTGCTTCGCACGGAATTTCTTTTCTCCGAGCGATATGATAAACTCTGTGAGCTCGTCCATATTCATTGATTTGATGTCAGTTAGTTGTTCTTTTATCTGTTCCATATTATTTTTATTAAATCTGCATTTAACTATTGTTTTATAAATGTTTTTCTTATTTGTTTTGCTTATTGTTTATTACTTCACTGATTATATCCTGAAATCTGGTTTCGTAATTAAAATTCATCATTTAAATCTGCATAAACAAATTCTTCTAATTCGAGCCCATTTATATTTATTAATTCATGATTTATTTTAATATCATAATTTGCTTTTTATGAATCTTGCAATAAAGAATCCGTCACTTCCATGCTCACCGGGCAGTATCTGTTTCATTCCGGTGCCCTCAGCAAAGTTCTTATCCAACTCAAACTCCGGATGCTTTTCGATAAACCACCTCACATTGTCCTCATTCTCAGCCTCATCTATCGTACATGTACTGTACACGAGCACTCCGTTTGGCTTCACGTATGTATGCACGGTATCAAGTATCTGTCTTTGAAGAGCGGCAAGCTCATCTACAGACTCAGGCGTCATCTTGTAGCGGATATCCTTCTTTCTGCCGAGCACTCCAAGCCCTGAGCACGGCAGATCACAAATGAGTATATCTGCCTTTCCCGCCGAATCAGCATCAGGTACTGTGGCATCCCACACCTCTGCCGACATATTGTTAAGGCCATGCCTTTCTATATTTTCCTCAATCATATCGACCTTGTTATCGGTCAGGTCACGTGCGAGCACATGGCCGCTTCCCTGCAAAAGCTCAGCTATATGGGTGCTCTTGCCACCCGGTGCTGCGCATACATCTATCACATAGTCGCCCTTCTTTGGAGCAGCCGTCTGTGCGACAAGCATTGAGCTTATATCCTGCACATAGAAAAGTCCGTCTCTGAAGCTCTGCAAGCCATTCAAATAATCAAATCCAGATATAACAAACGCATAATTAAGTTCATCAACCGCTGTGACCGTCACACCCTCTGCCTCAAGCGTCGCGCGAAGCTCATCCGGAGTACACCTGGTCAGGTTTGTCCTGATGCTAATTGTGCTCTTATTGTGAAATGCCTTGAAAATCTCCTCTGCCTTCTTCTCTCCGTATGCCGCAACAAATCTGTCCACTATCCACTGTGGCATAGAGTATCGGATGCTTAATGTATCAAGCTGTACTGAATCTATATTTCTTGCAATATTTCTGAGTACACCGTTTACAAAGCCCGAAAGCTGTGCAAACTTATGCCTCTTTGCAAGCTTCACCGCCTCATTGCATACAGCTGAATCCGGCACCGCGTCCATGTACTTTATCTGGTAGACGCTCATGCGAAGAAGGTTTCTGATGAAGGGCTTCATCTTCCTTACCTTTGTCTTTGAAAAAGAGTCTATGATGTAGTCAAGCTGCAGCATATACTCGATAGTGCCGTCAACAAGCCTCGTCATAAAGGCTCTGTCCTGCTTTGACAGATACTGATACTTGTCAAGCACACTACGAAGCACGATATGTGAAAATGCTCCACGCTCATTAATCTCAATAAGCATCTCAAGGGCAAGCTCACGCGTATCTACAGAGTGCTCATTATGCGCTGTCACGTTTGATTTTGCCGGTCTGCCCGGTATATTATTTTTGTTTATTTGGCTATTTTTATTATTATGATTATTTTTACTATGATTATTTATCATGATGATGTTTCCGAATAGTTACATATACATTTAATTTTCTAACTAATATATCCAATTTGAACTGCCACCCTGTAAAATCACAGGCAAACAGCAGCTAAAACAATATCAGTCGTCCCGTCTGCGTCCGTTTGTGATAAGTATTATACGAAGGAGCTGTAAAATAGCAGCCGCCGCACTGGCTACATAGGTAAGTGCCGCTGACTTGAGCACCCTTCTTGTGTACCTAAGCTCGTCATCTGCAAGTATGCCCTGTGTACGAAGCATGACAAGCGCACGTCTTGAAGCATCAAACTCTACCGGCAATGTCACGAGCTGGAAAAGCACTGCTGCCGAAAACAGCAATATGCCTATATCAATAATAAGCCCTGACGAGCGTGTGTTAAATAATAAGCCGATAAGTATGACCGGCCATGCAAGCATTGAGCCAAAATTAGCTATAGGCACAAGTGCACTCCTGATTGAAAGAGGTGCATAGCTTTTTGCATGCTGTATAGCGTGTCCACACTCATGGGCTGCTACGCCAAGTGCTGCGACCGATGTGGCATTGTACACAGGATCAGATAAATTCACTGTTTTGGTGCGCGGATCGTAGTGGTCCGTCAGACTACCTGACACATGACGCACCTGCACATCATATATGCCTGCCGCCTGAAGCACTCTCTGAGCCACCTGCGCACCATTCATGCCTGACATGCTTCTTAGCTGTGAGTATTTATTAAATGTACCTTTAACTCTTGCCGATGCAATCATACATATCACTGCACCTATCACAACGAGTATATATGTCGGATCCCAGTAATAATATCCCATGTATCATCTCTGCTACTAAAAACATATACAAATGTGTATATGCTAGATGATTCGCTACAATCTCACGATTTGTAGTTACTGCTTCAATGTGTATGCTTTGGCGATTATAAACAATACGCTACTCACAAGTTCTTGTACACTCCACAGTCGTAAATTCCCGACTAAGCCATCGGTACATACCTATAAATTCTTTAAATTGATTAGATATAGGTTTTCATCTAAATAGCTTTTCCTTTCTTAATATTTTATGTTTCGCTACTTGGTTTTCGTAGGCTTCTACCATTGTCTAAACGCTACCATCAAGGTTCTATCCTATAATTAGCAAGACTGTTTCAACTTGCACTGGCTACTTCTCAACGTTTCCGACTGCTTTGACGTTAGCACAAACGAATACTCTGGATTTTGAGTATCTTTGAGAACATTGACTCACATTTAATTATGTTTTTAGTTACTTATAATGAATAACTATAACGTGAAAAATGAGCCCTCTTCCACATGACAGCCTCTCAAAAATGAACCTGTATCCATGCGCTTCTTGCCCTGGAGCTGTACCTCTACTAAAGATAATGCTCCTTTTCCTGTCTGTACATACATATCATTTTTTCCGATATGATAAATACAGCCCGGCTCATAATCATCGCTGCCGTCAATCACCTTTGCACTCCACACCTTAAATGTCTTACCATTCAGGTGGGTGTATGCGCTCGGCCATGGATTAAGCCCCCTTATAAGCCTCTCAATCTCAACAGCCGGCTTTGTCCAGTCGATAAAGCCAAGCTCCTTACTGATCATTGATGTATGTGTGGCCTCCTCGCTGTTTTGAGGAGTATACTCTGCAGTGCCATCCTCTATCATCTTCATGGTCTCCACACACAGCTTTGCTCCCTCTGCTGAGAGCTTATCAAACAGGCTGCCGCCGGTCTCATCAGGTGCGAGTCTGACTGTACTCTTTGCAATCATATCGCCGGTATCGACGCCCTCATCCATCCTCATGGTAGTGACACCTGTAAACTCGTCACCGTTAATCACAGCCCACTGGATAGGAGCCGCACCTCTGTACTTTGGCAAAAGTGAAGCATGCACATTGATACAGCCGTATCGAGGCATATCAAGAATACTCTTTGACAGAATCTGTCCAAAAGCAACCACGATTATTATATCTGCATTAAACTTTCTGAGATACTCTATATTAGCAGTCTCTCTTATTTTAACCGGCTGGAATACCTCAATACCGTGCGAAAGCGCACACTCCTTGACCGGTGTATACTGCATTGTCTTGCCGCGGCCCTTTGGCTTGTCGGGCTGTGTGACAACCAGTGCCACCTCGTGCCCTGCCTCTATAATTGCCTCAAGTGTTCCCACCGAAAAGTCCGGTGTTCCCATGAAAATTACTCTCATCTTACTGCCTCCCAGATATTTTCCAAGCTCAGATAACAAATGTCATCCTAATGATTACTCCTGTGTATCCTCATATGTCACATCGTGAAGTACGCCCTCAACCTTCTCCACATAGAGATGTCCGTCGAGATGGTCAAGCTCGTGGCAGATACATCTGGCCAAAAGCTCTTCTCCCTCTATCTCATACTCATTCATATCCTCGCCCATGAAGCGAGCCTTTACATAATTCGGGCGGGTCACCTGTCCGGCTTTTCCCGGTACTGAAAGACAGCCCTCATCGCCGGTCTGCTCTCCGTCAGACTCGATAATTTCAGGATTAATCATCACGATTGGACCCTCGCCCACATCGATAACAACGATCCTCTTTAATATGCCAACCTGTGGTGCGGCAAGTCCTACACCATTAGCCTCATACATAGTCTCAAGCATATCATCAATAAGTGTTACTATCTTTGGAGTCACCTCCGTAACCTCTCTGCAGACCTTGCCAAGTACAGGGTCTCCCTCCACTCTAATAGTTCTAAGTGCCATAATTGCCTCCTTCTATATCTATCAAAATCCACTCATCGGATTGAAATCAAATGAGATATTAGCATGTTTCATTGCCGTATCAGCTTTCACAGCCTGCTCTATGACATCCTTTATTGAAATGAGCGCCGCATAGTCAGATGTCTTCATGTAAATCACCTTGCGGTATATGTCATTTACCTTGGCGATGGTCGCATCCGCAGGACCGATGAGCTGAATCAGATGCCTATCATCAGGGCTTTGATTTTCATCTGTATGCGATATCATCTGCAACGCTATATCGTACACTTGCTGTGCCATGCTGCTGCACTCACTCTCATCAGGTGATGTGACATGGACTAAAAGCATATTCCATACAGGTGGATAGTTCATAAGCCTCCTGTACTCTATCTCCTTATCGTAAAAAGCCTCATAATCCTGCTCTTTGGCAGTCCGGATGGCATAGTGGTCAGGGTCGTAGGTCTGGATAACCACATTGCCGGGCAGCTTTCCTCTGCCGGCGCGCCCTGCCGCCTGGGTCAGCAGAGCAAAGGTGCGCTCCGCCGCATGAAAATCATTCACATGCAGTGACATATCCGCCGCCAGCACACCAACCAGCGTGACATTTGAAAAATCATGCCCCTTTACAATCATCTGCGTACCGATAAGTATATCGGCTTCATGATTGGAAAATGCCTGCAGAATCTTCTCATACGCATCCTTCGCCCTCGTGGTGTCATAATCCATGCGCAGTATACGCGCCTGTGGAAAACGCTTTGCCACCATCGCTTCTATCTTCTGTGTGCCGGCCTTAAAGCCGCTAATGTACTTCGAGCCACAGCTCGGACACACCTTAGGCACCGGCTGTCTGTAGCCGCAGTAGTGACAGACCATCACTCCGCCGCTATGTTCACTGAGTGATACATCGCAATGAGGACATTTTACCACAAAACCGCACGCTCTGCACGACATAAATGCCGATTTGCCCCTTCTATTTAAAAAAAGCATGGTCTGCTGGCCATTTAGAAGCCTCTCCTCCATGAGCTCCTGAAGCCTGGTGGAAAGAATCGAGCGGTTTCCCTCACGAAGCTCCTGCCTCAAATCGACAACCTCACACTTTGGAAGAGGTCTGTCATCCACACGCTTATCCAGCTCCAAAAGCCTGTAAACACCTGTCTTTGCCTTGTAATAGCTATCCACCGACGGTGTTGCAGAGCCAAGTACCACAATGGCATCGGACATGCGCGCGTACTCTATCGCCACCTCCCTGGCATGATAGCGCGGCACCGACTCGCTCTTGTATGAATTCTCGTGCTCTTCATCTATTATGATAAGTCCTAAATTTGAAAAAGGTGTGAACAGCGCCGACCGCGGGCCAATCATGATGTCAATATCACCATTCTTAGCTCTCTCAAACTGGTCATAACGCTCACCATTTGAAAGTCTTGAATTGATTATCGAAACCCTGTTCCCAAATCTGGCAAAAAAACGCATCACTGTCTGGTAAGTGAGGGCAATCTCGGGAATCAGCACAATCGCCTGACGCCCGGACTGTATACAGTGTGCGATAAGCTCCATGTACACCTCTGTCTTGCCGCTTCCGGTGACACCCTTAATCAGATAAGTATTTCTAAGGCCAGCTGCAATGTCGCCTTCTATCGCATCAACCACACTCTGCTGCGCAGCATTCAGTACCTTATCATAGGTGTCCACACTCATATGCTCCACAGGATTTCTGTAGCCGCTCTGTGTGATGACCTCGATAAAGCCACTCTGCTCAAGCGCTCTTATAGTGGCAGCCGACACCGACAGCTTGCCTGTCACAAAGGAATACTCAAGGCGCGCCCCATCATCAGCATCAATCAGCGCACGAAAAAGCCTGGCCTTTGCCTTTTGTTTTTTTGCCTCGCAAAGCGCAAGCTGCGCCCTTGCCTTTACCTTGTCTATTTTCAGTGCAATACTGCGGCTCACCTGCTCCTTAGCCTGCTTCTTTACAGGTATAACAGTCTTAAGTGCCTGATTCATGGTAGAGCCGTAATTGCGCCGTATCCATGCCGCAAGTGCGATGAGCTTTGCCTCCACAGCCACAGAGTCTGCCTTTATCCCGATAAGAGGCTTTGTCCTTGCCGGGTCGTACTCAGGCTTATCCGTGACCTCAATCACATAGCCTGTGATAGTGCGGCTGCCAAATGGAATATCCACGCACACACCCGGACGGATGTCGCATAAAATCTCATCCGGGATGCTGTACTGAAATGTCTTATCCAGTTTTTCGTGGGATATATCCACAATCACGTTGGCATACATAACTGATACTATTTAACTCCTTCGTATTTCTCCTCGCAGTACTTGCAGCGGTAGATTTCGTTTTTCTCATCGGAAAGCACGAAAATCTGGTCAAGCTCCTGCTCAATTGAAGTGATGCATCTTGGGTTTTTGCACTTGATGACATTTTTCACCTGATGAGGCAGCTTAAGCTCCATCTTGTCCACAATCTTGTCACCCTTTATCACATTTACAGTGATATTGTGGTCGATAAATCCAAGGATATCGAGGTCTAACGACTCTATCGGACACTCTACCTTGATGATATCCTTCTTGCCCATCTTGCTGCTCTTTGCATTCTTTATGATTGCAACTGTGCAGTCGAGCTTGTCAAGCTTTAAATCCCTGTAAATCTGAAGACTCATACCTGCCTTGATATGATCGAGCACAAAGCCCTCATGTATTCCACTAATATTCAGCATATTATCCTCCTTTAGTCCTCAGCCAGTCCAAGCAATGTCAGAATAAGCGCCATACGCACGTAAACCGCATACTGTGCCTGCCTGAAATAGCATGCTCTCGGGTCATCATCCACATCAACAGAAATCTCATTCACACGTGGGAGCGGATGAAGTACAATCATATCATCCTTTGCAAGCTCCATCTTCTCCTTTGTCAGAATGTAGAAATCCTTCAGACGCACATAGTCCTCCTCATTGAAGAAACGCTCCTTCTGGACACGTGTCATGTAGAGCACATCAAGCTCTCCCATGGCATCCTCGAGCTTTTCTACCTCCTTGAACTCGATATTGTTGGCACGAAGCACATCATCGCGCACATAGTCAGGCACCTTAAGCTCCTCAGGCGAGATAAGCACAATCCTCACATTGTCATATCTGATAAGTGCATTGATCAGTGAATGCACTGTACGTCCAAACTTTAAATCTCCGCAAAAGCCGATTGTGATATTATTCAATCTGCCCTTGATGGAACGGATTGTAAGGAGATCAGCAAGTGTCTGGGTAGGATGCTGATGACCTCCATCGCCTGCATTGATTACAGGGATACGCGATTTCTCTGAAGCCACAAGCGGTGCACCCTCCTTAGGATGACGCATGGCACAGATATCCGCATAGCAGGAAATAACCCTGATAGTATCTGAAACGCTCTCGCCCTTTGACGCAGATGACGAATCAGCACTGTGGAAACCTAACACCGAGCCTCCCAAATTAAGCATGGCAGCCTCAAAGCTAAGCCTGGTTCTCGTGCTTGGCTCATAAAAACAGGTTGCAAGCTTCTTTCCATCGCACTTGTGTGCATATTTCTCAGGATGAGCCTCTATATCATTTGCAAGATCCAGAAGCTTGTCCAACTCTTCTACAGAAAAATCCAACGGACTCATTAAGTGACGCATAATTTGCCTCCATTCTTTTTCGCGTAACAATTTTTATTACATTTTTTCTATCATATAATAACTTAGCGCAATATTCAAGTTGGCTTTTACACTTTTTTGTTGTAGAATATATGACAGAATATAACTGTTCTGAACGCTTAGCAATTGTATTGAAGTTTTCATACAATTGCGACAATTTCAACATCAAAAAGGAGAATAATATGTCTGTAAATGAATCACAAATCAAAAACACCACAGCCGGCGCAATCGATGATGACGATGCCGTAATCTTTAAGGAGAGAAAGAGACTGCTGTTTCTCGGTCTGCCATGGACCTTCACAAAGTACACCATCACACCATCCTTTATCACTGTGGAGTCCGGACTCTTGAGCACCACAGAGGATGACTGCTACATGTATAAGGTAGCTGATGTAAAGCTCACCACATCACTGATGGAGCGCATTTTTAAGCTCGGCACCATAGTCTGCTACACAGGCGACGTCACAAACCCTGAGCTTAAGCTCGTTCACGTAAAGCACTCACGCGAGATAAAGAGCTATCTGCTCAAGCAGTCTGAGGCCGCAAGACTAAAAAGACGCACCTTAAACACAGTGGATATCGGTGCGCACGGAGCCGACATGGCAGATTTGGATCATGATGGTATTCCGGATTCTATGGAATAATACAGCCGTTGCTGCGCAGCTGATTTTGCTCATATATGTGTGGATCTGAATAGTTACTTATGTCCATAAATAAAAAATGCGGTCGCATGACCGCATTTTATTTTCAGGTAACTATTCAGAATAATTCACAGATTAATATAACAGTCCATCGTTCTTCAAATAACCAGCCCAATAATTTGCATGAATTTCCATCTGTAACATCAGAAAAGCTTGACATCTAGCAGCAGAACATCTGCCAGCAAAGGAATGTGGCTAGCAGGCTGCAGCACTCGCTGCCCCTGCCACTAGGGCGTCCGTATATGTCTCCCATATCCGAATACCACGAGCCACCATTTTCAATTATCTGCATAAACTGGCGGTACTGCATGTTGTTTGGCTCAAGCGACACGGCTCGCTGTATGTGTTCTATGGCTGTCGCTGTGTTGCCGAGCTTTTGGTTTGCGATAGCACTGTAGTAGTACCACCTTCCGCGTCTCTCAGCAAAAGGTACCTCATCAAGCACCTTCAGTGCCTCATTGTAGTAGCCGTTGCTGATGAAATTGCCTGCTGCACGCACCTTTGGATTGTCATCCTGTGCACTGCTGCCTGCATTATTGTAGGTATAACGGCCATAGAAACCACCAAACGGTCCACCTGCTCCAAATGGATCACCTGCTCCCGGTCCACTACCATATCCTCCACCATAGGAGCTTCCGCCGTATGAGCTGCTGCTTCCCGCACCGCCATATCCACCGGCTCCGGCAGCACCGGACTGCTTTTCCTTCATTATCTGGTCATATGCCTGCTGCACCTGCTTAAACTTCTCCTCAGCCTGATCCTTGTTAGGATTGTTGATATTGGCATCAGGATGATATTTTCTGCTTAAGCTCCTGTAGGCCTTTTTTATTTCATCGTCACTTGCACTGCGGCTGACACCGAGCACCTGATATGGATCTATCATTTATGTTTCTTCCTTTTCTTCATCTGAATATACTCATACTTGCTCCACACACCGGAGTATAGAACATTTCTGATTATATCCGCATGTAAGAGAATTGGCAACCTCTCAAATATTTTTGCTGCCTCTGAAAGCATAGATGTCATCATAAGCCGACAGGATTTGTCAAATTTTTCCTGATCATTATTGCAGCAATGCATGAGCTGTATAAGTGGATTATATGATTTCTTTTTTACATCATCCCCTATGTCCTCATACGCATCCATTATATAAATAAATTTGCCCATATAGCAGCCAAATTCCTTCAAATCCTTCTGCCACTCATCCTGCTTCCACGCAAAAAGTATGCCGAGCATCTCTCCTGTCAGCCCTGCAACTGCATCAATATTGGTATCATTGCTCTTCTCGCACTCTGCAAGCCTTGCAATGTAGTCCTCTATCGCCTTAGCCTGTATCGGATAGCCTTTTTTTGCCTTCTCAAAGTCCTTTTTCAGCATCTCTGCGTATGTCTTCTTCGTCAGGCTCTTGTCATCCTTCCAGTCATCTATCAGATTGTAGTATGCAAGCAGGATGTTCATGGCTGCAGCATACTCTGTAATCTCATTGGTGCGAAGTGTACGCTTCTTCGTAGGGTGCACGCTGCATACAAATCCATCCCGCGTCACACTATCCGGCTCATACAAGCCTGTCAGAAGCACTATGAGAAAAGTCATGTCATAGTTTAGTGCCATCTGTGCACGCCTGCCATACTGCGACTTCATTGTCTGGCACAGCCCGCAATAATAGCTTTGATATATTTTTTTATTTTCCTCGGACAATGTGTCCTTATTGACAGTTATATATCCAAACATTTCTCTTCTCCATGCTCTTATGTACAGGTATATATATTGACGTACCAGTACATCGAAAAATAAGTTTCTGGCTATATGACGCAGAATGAATTTTCATCTGCAAGGCGGAGGAATGAGGCGTAGCGGTGGCTACGTCGATTGACTACAACGCCGCAGATGGGAAATCAGGCAAGTCATATGGCTGGTTACTTATTATTCGATGTACTAGCTGCGTCTCACGAACTGCTCCCGGCACTTCGGACAGGTAATACAGATCTTGCCATGTCCTCTTGGCACCCTGACCTCCTGCTTGCACATAGGACACTTGAAGAACTTGTACTGCTTCCTCTGTGCAAAGCGCTTTTTCCTGCGCTCTGCCTTTACGGTCCACTCATACCTGGCATTTAAAAACTTCTGATTCTCTGCATAGCGCTTGTTTACATTTCTCGAAAATACACGAAAATACATATGTATCATCAGTCCTATAGCCAGTATATCAAGTATCGCCGACCTTGTAAATATTGAAACCACAAGTAATATCATTACTACCCATGACTCAGCCCTTGCAAGCTCGTCCATCCCGTTTCTTCCATTCATAAATCTGATAAATTTTTCTCTCATATTACCGCCTCGCCCTATATTTTCATTATAGCCAAATTCTTACCTCATACAGTGTCCACGCTATGAATTTGAGGTTTTAAATCGTTCTTTGCATTTATTAAGATAATATTGAAGATAAAAACCGTCAATAGACCTATCGTCTTTTAAGAAACATTTTATATTTCGTTTATTAAAGTTGGTAAAAGGGCTTGATTTTTGGAAAAATGCTTGGTATATTAAATAAATATGCAGGACAGGTGATCGCGGCTGCAGGTGTCGAAAGACCGCAGGTGAGGAAAGTCCGGGCTTCATAGGGCAGGATGCCGGTTAACGGCCGGTGGAGGAAACTCTAAGGACAGTGCAACAGAAATATACCGCCACTTTTGTGGTAAGGGTGGAATGGCAGTGTAAGAGACTACCGCCTCACTGGTAACAGGGAGGGCACATGTAAACCCCATCCGAAGCAAGACCGAAACAAAGCTTTGACGTGGCCCGCCAGCTTTAGGTAGGTTGCTTGAGGCGTCTGGCAACAGGCGTCCTAGATAGATGATCACTCAACGACATAACCCGGCTTATCGTCCTGCGTATTTTAATAATCTAAAGCCTATTGGCGTTTCGTAAAATAACTTATTAGTAACGTGCGCCGCAAGGTGCACCATTAAAAATGCAACTGAGATATCTCAGTTGCATTTTGTTATTTCCCGGTAACTATCATTTGCTGTTGTATATGATGCAGTCTACCGGTAATTATTATTTGCTGTTGTATGTAATAAAGTCTACCGTCATCTCTATCTGCTCCTCGAAAGCCACATCAGGTGTACCGTCTCCCTTTTGCAGACCATAGCCTCCAAAATAAGAATGGCACCCGCCATCAATGACATACTCATATGTATCCTCCGGCAGGTTTGAGCGGTATTTGCGGTATTTGTCCATATCAAGCACACCATCCTCTGAACCGTACACGCTAAAAACCCTCAGATCTGAATCCGACAGGTCAGCGGTAGAATATGCTGCAAAAAGATATAGTCCGTCAAACTCATCTACATGCTTTGACACATATTCTGCAGCCATGGCTCCGCCTAAGGAGTGGCCTCCCATGTACCATTCCTGTATGGATGGGTATATTTCCTTGTATTTTTCAATGATACCGTCAGCTGCATTCTTGTCCAATACTGCGAGGTTGCCCGGCATATGTACAAGTATGCACACGAAATTATTCTTTGCAAGCTCATGCATCAGCGGCGCATACGCCGTATATTGCACCCTGCCTCCCGGATAAAAAATCAATGCCTTTGTGGCTTTTTCCTTATCCTGCGGTGCAAAGGTTATCGTATAATTCTTATGCCTTAAGTCGTACTGGGTGGCCTGTATACGCTTGTCCTTCTTTTCTATGGTAACAGCAACCTCTCTGTCTGAATCGATTGCAGCCTCCGCAATTGAATCTGCACGATAATAATTTCCCACATAACAATTTATGGCGATACCGCCAATAGCCATGACTGCAATTGCCACAAGCAGTATTCTATATACAGCCGGAATGCGGGATTTTTTAGTTTTATACATTAAAGCAGCTTCCTCCTACAAACTCACGAAGCAGTGAATTGTTTGGTATGCCGTCAGCCGGCATCGGAAGAAAGTAGTCTAAGAGCTTAAGCAGCCTCTTTGCCTCGAGATACTCCGGGCAGTCTCTTTCTATGCCAAAAAGCAACGGCTCCGCATACACCTTGAGTACCGCAAGCTCATACACAAGTGCAGAGTTGAACATCACATCCGCCTGTTCCTGGAAAGGAAAGATATTCTCCCTTTCACCCTTTCTGACAGACGGCCACATAGCGATTGTCTCCATGGCATTTGTACCTCGTGTGCGCGCATCACGCACAATCCGGCGTATAAGTCTTTCATCTGTGGTGGAAAGAGGATTGTGCTCGTCAATATTGAGCTGTGTAAGCGCTGAGATATAGATTTTGAACTTGTGCTCAGGCGGGATAAGCTGTGAAAGCCTGTCATTTAAGCCGTGGATTCCTTCTATGACAAGTATATCATCAGCTCCCAGCGTCAGCTTTCTTCCGCGGTACTCTCTCTTTCCTGTCTTGAAATTGAAGGAAGGCATATCAACAGCCTCTCCTTTAAGAAGCCTGTTCATATCCTCATTGAACAGCTTCACATCAATAGATTCAAGGCACTCAAAATCAAAGCTTCCGTCCGGATGCTTCGGGCAAAGCTCCCTGTCCACATAGTAGTCATCCAGACTTAACGGATGTGGCTTTCTGCCCTTTGCGATAAGCTGGATTGACAGTCTGTTGGCAAACGATGTCTTGCCTGATGATGAAGGACCTGCTATCATGACAAATTTCTTTTTGTCATCCGAAGCAATCTGCGCTGCAAGATTTCCTATCTTCTGCTCCATCAGTGCCTCCTGAAGCAGCATGATTTCCTGTCCCCTTCCTGCTGCAATCGCATCATTTAGCGAGCCTATCGTGCCAATTCCAAGCATCTTGCTCCATTCCCTGGAATCATCCAGCGTGTGAAACAGCTTATTTGATGTCACAAGCGGCTCAACACTCCTGCTGTGAGCACCCGGAAAAAGAAGCACGAAGCCACTCTCATACGGCACTATATCAAAGTATTTGAGCATGCCTGTCGAGGGTGCCATAAATCCGTAGAAATAATCCACCACACCATCCAGCTCATAGAGATTGACTCTGGAGCTTCTCCTGTAGTGCAATAGCCTCTCCTTATCATGCAGCCCTTTTTCCTTGAAAAACTGCTCCGCATACTGTGTTTTTGCACTGTGCTTGGTAATTGGGAGGTCTTTTTCCACAAATGAGTACATGCTGCAGACTATCCTGTCGATATCATGCTCTGTCACGCTTTTCTCACTGTTTTCTCTGCTGCCTTGTAAGTCTGTATCTTCATTATATTTTTCCTGTTGGCTGTCCGCACACCCCACTGCTTTCTCAAGCTGACAATAATAGCCTTCTCCGAGCGAATGCATCACATGAAGCTGTGTCATACTGCCATATACATCGTATATAGCCCTCTGCAAAAGCAGCACAACACTTCTTCTGTATGTACGCCTGCCATCCCTGTCAGCTGTCGTCACGAAGCTAAGCTCACAGTCACTTTTTATTTTCTTATTCAGTTCACGAAGCCTGCCGTTTACAATTCCAAGGATTATGTCATCCTCATAATAATCCTTGAATCTGTCTGCTACGGCTTCTAAAGTATCACTTTCTGATGCTGTCACTGCCATGACCTGTCCATCCGGCAAGGTCACCTTCACACTATATTCCTGCATTTCTTATTGCCCCCATAGTCGAATATGCTGCCTCATTGTATGCCATCATCTCGTTTATCTGCTCGATTCTGTCCATGATGGAATCACTCATCTCCTGTGTCCTTAGCTGCTGCATGATGGCAGCCAGCTTGTGGTGTTCCCTGACAAGGAACTTCCGAAGCACCGGATTACCGTTTTTGATAAGTACCGGTCCGTACAAATCGCATACAGTAACCGTCGTCTCGTCCATATTGTCCCATGCGGAATTGTCCGCACACGGCACACATCTGAACATCGGATAGTATTTTCCGTCCTCCAAAATCATATCCTCATCAACTATCTTATAGCCTGTGTTCCTTACATATTCACGGACTTTGCTCACTTCCGACTGTGGCTGCAGAATCAGCTCCTTTGCCGACCTGCACACTGTCTCCCCTGCGGTTAAAATGTGAATAACAAGCTCTCCTCCCATTCCTGCTATGACAATAGAGTCAACCTCTCCGTCGTGTATCGCTTCAAGCCCATTGGAAAGCCTTGTGGTAATCTGCTCTGTCAGACCGTTTGCCCTTATATGCTCATTGGCGCGCTCAAGCGGTCCCTTATTTATATCAACAGCAATTGCTTTCGGTATTATATTACCCTGCACCAGGGCAATAGGCACATAGCCATGGTCGGTTCCCACATCACACAGCGTGTAGCCGGCCGTGACCATTGATGCCACTGCCTTCATTCTTCTGGATAGCCTAATCATCTTACTCTAAGTAGTCCTTAAGCTTTCTACTTCTACTTGGATGACGAAGCTTTCTTAGCGCCTTTGCCTCAATCTGGCGGATACGCTCACGAGTGACGTTGAACTCCTTACCTACTTCTTCAAGTGTTCTGGCTCTGCCGTCCTCTAAGCCAAAGCGGAGTGTGAGTACCTTCTGCTCTCTCTCTGTAAGAGTGCCAAGCACCTCCTCAAGCTGCTCCTTAAGAAGTGTGAATGCTGCCGCATCAGCAGGAACCGGTACATTATCATCCTTGATGAAATCACCAAGATGTGAATCCTCCTCCTCACCGATTGGAGTCTCAAGTGAAACAGGCTCCTGCGATATCTTGAGTATCTCACGCACACGCTCTACCGGCATGTTCATCTCCTTGGCAATTTCCTCCGGTGAAGGCTCTCTGCCAAGCTCCTGAAGGAGCTGTCTTGACACACGGATGAGCTTGTTGATTGTCTCAACCATATGCACAGGAATGCGGATTGTTCTGGCCTGATCAGCTATGGCTCTTGTGATAGCCTGGCGAATCCACCATGTGGCATATGTAGAGAATTTGTAGCCCTTCTTGTAGTCGAACTTCTCAACTGCCTTGATAAGACCTAAGTTTCCCTCCTGAATCAGGTCAAGGAAAAGCATTCCTCTTCCCACATATCTCTTTGCGATGCTGACAACAAGACGCAGGTTTGCTTCTGCAAGACGCTTTTTGGCATCTGCTCCCTTGTCCACATCCCTCTGCAGTGTCTTTATTTCTTCCTTTATCTCAGCCTTTTCCTCTTCCGATGCACCATCAATGCGGCCCTTTAGTACATTAATCTTCTCGGTTGCTACCGCTCCGTCCTCCATATTCTGAGCGAGCTCAATCTCCTCATCTGCTGAGAGAAGAGGTACCTTACCTATTTCCTTAAGATACATACGGACAGGATCCTCGACGCTGACTCCCTCCGGTACTGAGAGATCAATCTTTTCAACCTCTACCTCGTCCTCATCATCGAGTATGATATCATCATCCACGTCATCATCATTGCTGATTTTAAGCACGTCTATGCCGTTTTGCTCGAGATAATCAATTACCATCTCAAACTTCTCCGGATCCAGATTTAAGTCCTTGAAAAAATCTGCAATTTCCTGATATTCGAGCATATTCTTTTTCTTTTTTCCAAGCTCAAGAATCTCAATAAGCTTCTGCTGGAAATTCAGTCTCTGCTCCTGCTCCTGTGCCATGTCTTTTTGTTCCTTTTTCTTTGCCATTTTATTTTCCTCTTTATTCTGGTATTTTTTGCAATTCTTCGAGTGCACGCTTATCCTCAATAATCCTCATCATGCCCTCCATATCTGTAGGTGCCAGATGCTTTGAGCGGTAGTCTATGCTGTTTTGCTTGATACGGACAACGGTTTCCCTGAGTGCGGTTGCCTTGTCATTTTTCCCCTCCACCTGATGGATTGTGGCATTGAAAAGCCCTGCCACCTCGCGCTGTTCGTCCTCATCGGTAAACATGCTTACTATCCTGGCCGGATTTACTGTATGCGTGGTCTCGTACTGTGAAAAAACCTCCTTAGCCACCTTGTGGTACAGCTCTTCGGTAAAGTCATCTGCACTGATACGCCCCTTTATCCTGTCAAAAAGTGAATTATCCTCTATGAGCCATGTGAGGAGAAGCTTCTGCGACTGCTTCATGCCATCCTCCTTTTTATTTTTCTCATTGATTCCACTTTTAAGCTTTGTCTGGGGCTTTACGATACCGCCCTTCATTGCCATACTGTTTACGAGCTTTCTTAAGTCGTCGTATGGTATGCTGTACTCTCTGGACACTGCCTGCGTATAGTTTGTCCGCTCAAGCTCCTCGGTAAAACCAAGCAGCTTCTTTGCGATTTCATTATAAAATGCGGTTTTTGACTCGGGATCGTCCATATCATAGCCTGCCTGCATGATCCGTATCTGAAACATAAAGCTGTTTTCAGCCTTTTTGATACGCTCCTCATACTCCTGTGCGCCAAGCGCCTTGATAAACTCATCCGGGTCCTTGTACGGCCGCATGTTAATGACCTTTGTTGTGATGCCTACCTCCTTGAGTATCGGAATCGCACGCAGCGCTGCCTTTACCCCGGCGCCATCACTGTCATATGTCAGATATACCTCATTGGTGTATCTCTTTAATAGTGAGGCATGTCCGCTCGTGAGCGCCGTGCCAAGCGACGCCACCGCATTGTCAAAGCCTGCCTGATGCAGTGCTATGACATCCATGTAGCCCTCACACAAAAGGAGCTGGTTTTTCCTCGTGCTCCTTGCTATATTAAGCCCGTAAAGATTACGGCTCTTATCAAATATCTTTGTCTCCGGAGAGTTTAAATACTTTGGCTCTCCGTCACCCATCACTCGGCCTCCAAAGCCTATGACACGGTTATGCACATCCATAATCGGAAACATCACACGATTCCAGAACTTATCGTGCCCGCCTCTGACCTCATCTATCGTCACAAGACCTGTCTCCTTAAGTATCTCATCATCATAGCCCTTGCTGCGCAGATACTTGTACAGATCATCACTGTACTGGTCCGAGTAACCAAGCCCGAACTTCTGCATTGTCTCATCGGACAGCTCTCTCTTTTTGAAATACTCATGCGCCCTTTGTCCTCTCGGTCCACGAAGCAGCATATAAAAATACTTCGCAGCCTCTTTATTTATCTCAAGCAGCTGTGTGCGCCTGTCTGCTTCTCTCCTTTGTGCTGATGTCATCTCCTGCTTGGGAAGCTCAATTCCCACACGGTCTGCAAGCTCCTGCATGGCCTCAGGGAAGGTAAAGTTCTCATACTGCATGAGAAATGTAAATACATTGCCTCCGGCTCCACAGCCGAAGCAATAGTACATCTGCTTATTCGGTGAGACGGAAAAGGATCCTGTCTTTTCGTTATGGAATGGGCATAATCCAAAATAGGTACTTCCCTTTTTCTGAAGGTGCACGTAGCTTCCTATGACATCGACTATGTCATTTCGCGAACGTACCTCCTCTATAAGCTCATCAGAGTAGTACGGCATTTTATCATCCCCTTACTGTTCTTCTTTGTTGTCGCCCGGTGAGCGCGTCTGCAGTGCGGCACTTAGCTCTTACAACCGGCTAACGCTACGCTGCTAAGAGTCTGTACGAATTATCAGTAACCATCTATTTCCCAGGCTACCGGTACGAAATACTCGTGGAACTTCGTGGTGGCATACTGGTCTGTCATGCCTGATATATAGTCGCATATGATGCGCCCCTTGTCATCCCCCTGCCCTAGCATGGCGAGGTATTTCTGCGGCAGCTCCTCTATATGCTCCATATAATAGAAATAAAGCTGCTTGAGCATCGCCTTGGCCTTTTTCTCCTCGCTTTTTGCGACTGGATTGTTATAGAGGTTTGCGAACATGAATTTACGCAAATCCTGCATTGCCTGCGCGGACTCTTTTGACATGCATATATCGTCCTTTCCCATGCTGTTTGTGATGATATTGTGCACCATATGATTAAGCCTGGCCTTGGTGCTGTGTCCAAGCGTGTTTCTTATCTCAAGCGGTATATCATCCTCGCACAGAAGCTGTGCGCGGATTGCATCATCAAAGTCTGAATTTATGTAGGCTATCTTGTCTGAAAGCCTGACTATTTTGCCCTCTAAGGTGTGTGGCATGAGCGAGGTCTGGTGATTTAGCATACCATCTCTGACCTCCCATGTCAGATTGAGTCCTGCTCCGTCCTTTTCGAGCTTCTCCACTATGCGCACACTCTGCTCATTATGCTTAAAGCCACCCTCGTATATCTCATTGAGGATGCGCTCACCCGCATGTCCAAACGGTGTATGCCCCAGGTCGTGTCCCAGCGCTATAGCCTCCACCAGATCCTCATTCAGTCTCAGTGCCTTGGCTATTGTCCTGGCATTCTGCGACACCTCAAGCGTATGCGACATACGTGTGCGGTAATGGTCGCCCTTTGGCGTAAGAAACACCTGTGTCTTATTTTTCAGACGCCTGAATGCCTTGCTATGCAGTATCCGGTCCCTGTCCCGCTGAAAAACAGGCCTGATATCGCACTGTGGCTCATCATAGTCCCTGCCTCTTGAGTTGATGCTCAGGCATGCGAACGGACTAAGTATTTCCTGCTCACGTTTTTCTATCTGCTCGCGAATAGTCATTTATCTGCCTCCTCGCTGTCACAGTCGTTATGTTCTGCTGCTATTCACACACAAATGTAACAAATAGCGTTACATTCCACTAATTATGCTCTACATTAGTTATTATTCGACGTGATTTTTAAAAATCCTTTTTTTATTTCTTTTTACTTTAATTTTCTTTCGGCAAAAATTAAATGCTATATCAATTACCGCCGAGCACATGTCGCAGCATCTGAAGCTGTCCGCCTGTGATTTCATTGTCGTAGCTGCCATAGTAAAATTTATCGTCTTTTGCCAGTATGCAGCCCACCCAGGTGCCCACATGACTGTCACTCTCTATGGCATCCTTCATGGATTTGTAGCCCTCTATTGTAAAATAGGCATCATAGCTCTTGAAGTCTGCCGGATTTATTTTCACTGCACCAAAGGTATCCTCAAGACTTTTTATGAAATCCTCATCGCACTCCGTATAGCCTGTGACATCCTTGCTGTAGCGCGACTCTGACTGCCACTCCTCATCCCACATGAGAAAAACGCTGCAGTCCTTCCATGAATTGCTTTTTTCAACTACAGACAGCTTCTTGTATGAATTTGATGCGTTGCCCGCCATCTGTAAATATGTATCGTCACCGTTCTTATTCATATATAAGAGGTTTGAAGCTGCAAGCTCATAGTACCTGCTGCCATAGTCCTGATCCTTGTATACAATATAGCCAAGCGGACTGCCGGTCCCTGCATAGTCAAGCTCTATGGTTATCGGAATATACACCTGACTGTCATAAACCATAGGCCCAAGCCTGTCATCATTTGTGATACAGCTTGCAACCTTTTCATACTCAGCCGGCTCGTTTGAAGGCGACATGAAATATGTGTAAACAACAATAATTGCAATGACAACGACCGGCACAATGACTATTACAGCTTTTAATGTTTTCCTTCGAACCCTGCGTCTGTGAATGCGCACTTTCCTGTCTGCATGCTCATCGCAATACCTGTATTTTACCAGTCTATATACAACAAAAAGCTCCAGCACAAGCAAAAGCACAGCAAAGGCCATCATACAGCCGGCCTGCCACATCACCTTGTGATTGACAAATTTCTTATCTATAAACCTAAGCGGTATGAGTATTATCGTCCAAAAAAGCGTATCTCCCAACACATACCGTGCATATATTTTCCTGCTTTTTATTACGGTAAGCGGAAAAAGTGAAACAATCACTGTCAGCATGAGCACAATTGCAAAAAAATATCCCCATATCTCTGACAGGGTTGAGCCGTACAGTGCCTTGAAATACTGCGCCGGACCAAGCTTTTTGATATTTCCCCAGCCTGAGTATTTTGAGATAAAAAGCACTACTGTGCCGATAAACCATGTCAGTATATAGATGCCCATGTAGCATGCCATATTTTTCCTTGCAAAGCTGCCATATCTCATAACGGAATATGACACAAGCACCCCTGCAAGCACAGGAAATCCGCCCACTCTGCCAATCAAAAGATTTACATACTCCATAACAGCAAAGGACAAAACAAACACACATATTACATTAATATAAGATAGATTCAATCTCTTCACGCTGCAATCCCATCTCCAATATAATAATCAAATTCCTGTGACAGCTGTGCCCCTCAGTGTGGCAGGCAACGGTTACAGACCATTAATAGCCAATAGGCTTTCAAAATTATCTGCACAAAATAAAATAGGAAGCCGTTCACCGACTTCCCTGTTAATGCAGGAGATGGGACTTGAACCCACACGATATTGCTACCACAGGCACCTGAAGCCTGCGCGTCTGCCAATTCCGCCACTCCTGCGAACAAGCATTATTCTACCAAAAAGTTTAGAATAATGCAAGCATAAATTTAAAAAACTATACGAAATGTACGAAAAACTATAAATCTGTTACTACACCAGCTTTGATATATCTAAAACCAGTGCATCAACCTCCTCCTGTTTTGTAGCCCAGCTGGTGCAGAATCGTACTACAGTGCCATCCTTCGTTCTTTCCATCTCTTCAAAATAGTATTTCTCGGCAAGTGTCTTCTTCTGCTCATCCGATAAAATCACAAACTGCTGATTTGTAAAGCTCTCAACCCAAAACGGTACCTTCTTCTGTTCAAATGCCTCTTTAATCTGCATGGCAAGCTCATCAGCACGCTTTGTCTTTTCAAAATAATCGCCATTCTCAAGCATAGTGGCAAACTGTAAGCCCATCAGCCAGCCCTTTGCAAGCACTGCACCGTTTTGCTTCATATAAGCCTTAAAACGATACTTGATATCCTCAGCATTTATAACCAGCGCTTCGCCAAAGAGCGCACCACACTTTGTGCCACCGATATAAAAAACATCCGAAAGCATGGCAAAATCACAAAGTGTAAGGTCATTTTTATCTGAGCCCAGTCCATACCCCATTCTCGCACCATCAACAAACAGGTACATGCCGTATTTCTTGCAGACAGCACTGATATCGCAAAGCTCTCTTTTCGTGTAAAGAGTACCCTGCTCAGTCGGAAATGAAATATAAACCATCTTTGGCTCTGTCAGATACTCAGGCTTTGCATTGTCATAATACTCTGCAGCACACGCCTCAATCTGCGCAGCACTGATTTTACCATCCGTGTTAGGAAGCGCAAGAATCTTATGACCTGTATTCTCAATAGAAGCTGCCTCGTGGCAATTGATATGTCCCGTATCCGCTGCAATCACGCTCTGCACCGGTGAAAGCGCCGCCGCAACCACAACATAATTGGCCTGTGTCGCACCCGGAATAAATTTAATCATGGAATCATCTCTGCCAATAAGCCCCTTAATAATCTGCTCAGCCTTATCGCACCACTCATCCTCACCATATCCCGGATAGCTGGTTGTATTTGTATCCGCCAGTGCCTTCAAAATGCAATCAAATGCACCGCGGTTATAATCGTTATTAAATCTAATCATAAAAATCTTACCTTTCCTGTCTTATCATTATAGAGAGCCTGCCCCGCAACAACCGGAGCGGAGCGGAGACCGAGTGAGGTCCGGGGGACCTCATGCCACGAGCCGACCGAGCCGGAGGCGAGACCTTGAACCATGGGCGCCTGCCCCGCAACAACCGAAGCCTTGCGGAAGATGGGTTGCAAGACGTCCGGGGGACGTCTGTTCTGCAACGACCGAAGCGGAGCGGAGACCTTGGACCCATGGGGACAAGGTCCGCTTCCGCTTCTAAAATTAAAAAGGGCTAAGCCCTAAGGCTTAACCCTTTTTAGTTTTATAATGCGGAAGATGGGACTTGAACCCACACGATTGCAATAATCACAAGATCCTTAGTCTTGCTCGTCTGCCAGTTCCGACACTTCCGCATATATTTTGTTTTCGCCGCTTGTCTCACGCGACTCGTATATAATATCAGATTGTTTTCAAAAATGCAAGCACTTTTTTCAAAAAAATCATATTTTTTTACAGACTCTTTTCATAGCACAAAAACGGCTGCCCAAACAGGCTGCATTCACCCACTGTATCAAATCCAAACACTGCATACGAGCGCAGAGCCTTCACATTGAGCTTGTTGACTAAAAAATGCACACTTTTGTATCCTCTCCTTGCGAGCTCTTCCATCCCAAATACCAGCATTTGTCTCGCAATTTTCTGATTCTGAAAATCCGGATGAACCGCAAGTCTTGAAAGCTCAGCCCCGGGTGCCAGCTTATGGCTCCAGCAATCAAGCCTCTCCACCTGTGGATCATCATCAATTGAAATCGCTGCGATAATTCTGTCCTCTTTTCTTACGGCATCAGCATTAATCTCCTGCCCATCAATCATTACAAACAAAGATTCTCTACCAAGATCAAACTCAATCTCCTTCATTCCCGGATAAGAATCGTCCCATGGACAAAACTCCCTGCCTAGCTGTATCTTATACAATTTTAAAATTTCTTCTTTATTTTCTTCTGTAGCTGCTACTATTTTTCTCATTCTGTTTCTCATTTCCAACTAAATATAATGGACAAAAGGATTCAACCTTGCAAGCTTGAAGTTTGTACTCTAATAAACATGAAACTACCTTCTTATAAATGAAAAATCATATACATTTCTGAACTTTTGCGTTACTCTCTGATTGTGTGTATAACAATTATAATCACTAAAACCATCCAATACACATCCGAAAAACATCCAAAAAAGAATAACAATCCCCATACAAGAATAATTATGCCAAACATCAAATTATGCCATAATAAAAGAATTCTACTGCATGTAATGTTATAAAAAACGGACAGATAATCTACTGCCCATTTCTATGCTCATTTAGCAACAATATATTCCATTTCTTCGTTTTTAGAAAGAATATCTAAAAGCCTGAACACCGGTCCTGTTGGATGTGTTCTACCGCCTTCCCATGCTTCCACTGTTTTAATCGAAACTCCCATATATGAAGCAAATACACTTTGAGTCATCCCCGCCTTTGTCCTAATATCACGTATTTCTTTTCCACTATACTCTTTGACCGGCAAAATCATATATGTTTTTACTCTACCCGCTCCATATCCTTTCTCATAAGCTATAGCTTCCTCGAGTCCTTCTTTTAAATCCTCAAATAATGAACTCATAGAAAAATCACCTCCTATTTTTAGCAGCTTCCTCTCTCAACGATTTAACTAATTTCTTTAAAACGCTTTTTTCTTCCTCTGTAAGATTTTCCTGACTCTTTTTTTTGAATGCTGTAATCAGATATATTACTTCATACTCCGCAAAATCAGTATAACAAACTCGTACGCTACCACTTTTACCTCTATTTTGGAGAGGAAATCTGACCTTGCGAATTCCACCAGTTCCTTCCATTATAGGTCCTGACACAGGATCTTTAAGTAACATTATCTGAAGTGCTCGTAATTCATCCTCACCTAATCCAATCTCTTTCCATCTTTTTGAAAACAACGGAACCTCTATAAAAGTTCTTGTCATTTGTAATTTTCCCTTCTCTTTTTAACCATATTACACCCTATATTATAGGGTGTCAACACAATTCATCTTTATAAAACATAATTTTATCAATTTTCTTTATTGTCTGACATATACTTCTTCCAAAAAAACATCCATCCTTGTTTTCCTTATGACATTTTTCTAAATCTGATCTTGTTTGAAATGCTACATCTCCGATCAGAATACAACCACCCTCTTTTAATAATGTTTTTAATAATTGAATAAATTGAATTTTCTCATCATCTGTTAGGTGATGTAAGGAATACGTTGCAATAATAAAATCATATGCATTGTAGCATTTTTGTAAATGGAGATTGATTCATCTAAAATTATTTTATTGTCGACTGTATTTTACTGCTTTCACGACTGTCTCAATACAATTAATTGTTAATGCCAAAATGATGATTGAGAGAAATACCTTATTATAGTGTATAAAAACATGTGAAATACCTTCTGCATCCGTTCCAAGTAACTGCTCAATACCATCAAAAAATCCACTATTCATAATCCTATCATTTAACAGCCAAATGCTTGTTAATACTCCATCAATAATATTGGTAATAATGGTAACAAGCATCACTCTTTTGGTATAGCTGCCATCAATAAGTCTCACACTGTCCCTTGTAACACCCAAAATTCCAAATGCAAGAATGAAATACCATGTTTGTCTGATATATTCTAAATTAAAAAGTGGTTCATACACACCTACCCCATTTTTTACAAATGCAATGCATAAAATCTGTGGGCATACAAGAAATACAAGAGTGAAGATAACCGAAAAAACAATTCCTACAATCGCATCTACTTTTGAAATCCTATTAGACTTTTGTGGAACAGGAGGCAAATTATCTATTCCATCATTTAACCCATCCACCTTAATTCCTTTTTTATAAAAGAATGCAAATAATAATGTCACAAATGCAAATCCTGTCAATATACCGCCAAAAATCCCACCGATGGTTCTATAGATAGCTATATACCAGATTGTATGCGATGTTAATGCTGCCATAATTTGGGCAAGTAACATTCCTCCACTGATGCACACTGTCACAATTTTCAATACATACACATATAAACTGTAATACGGCTGTCCAATCAAACAATCCTGTGTTTCACCTTTATATTTCGAAGCTAACTCATTCGGGGTTCCCAGTTCCGTTAGAACAACTTTGATATCACGCTCCGTTGGAGTAACATCCTCACATCGTTCCTCCAACATATCTTGTATGATCGTCTCTAATTCCGCCGCCACGTCTTTTTTCATGGCGGATTTCATATGTTTTGTAACTGCATAAATGTATCTGTCGATCAAATCATTTTTTACCATTTATTCTTCCTCCATTAAAACATTGATTGACTGTGAAAATTTTTTCCAGTGTTCTTTAATTTTTTTATAAACCAGCTTCCCATCTTCTGTGATGATATAATATTTTCTTGGCTTCGTTGCCTCAGTTTCCCATTCACTTTTTAGCAGACCTTGACTCTCTAGTCTTCTCAGCAGAGGATATAATGTATTGCCTTCTATTGAAATACCTTTTCCTTCTAATTCCTTTACCAATGAATATCCATACATTGGTTTATTTAGTTGTGCTAACACTACCATGATGAGTGTGCCCCGTCTGAATTCTAAAATTAATCCTGAAACAATTTCATCACAATTCATCCAATCTCCTCCCTAGTATCCTTTATTTAAATTCACTGTGTTTATTGCACTGTATTGTGTGTCGCACACTATGTGTTTAACATAGTATACTGTGTATCACACATCATGTCAACAAGTTTATCCTTTGCGTTTTAAGTTTTGCATATTATGCCCTATATTATAGGGTGTCATCACAATTCATGTCCTCCTTACATTTAATACAATAACGCTGAAAAAATGTGGTGTCAGTGATGGGAATAGCCAAGGATTTTGATATGGGATTAGCGATAGTGTAGATAATACAAAAAGGACAGTGTCCTCTCAACACTGTCCTCCCTAATTTACATGATTGAATTTTCATAATCTTGTAATTCGTGATATATACCTTCTATGATGACCCTATTTCCAGCCACTCTATAAACCAATAAATATCTATGCTTTGCAAAACTTATTTTTCGCAACCCCAATTCTCTTAATCTATCACTTTTACAATAATTAAATGTATCAGCCATTTTTTCTAATTTTCCAACTGTATCATCAAAGTCATCCATAACATTTTCTAAAGCCTGCGGATTTTTTAATACATTGGATATATATGACAGAATAATATCATATTGCTTTTCTGCCAACTCTGAAAGTTCTACATTAAACTGCATACTTCTCCCTCATGCTCTTTGAAACTGCTCTTGCTGACTTCGTTGCTCCAGTGTCACTTTTTCTGATTGATGCGGAAAGTTCTTCTACTAACTCGTTCTCGCTTAATCTTTTCAGTCCATTGTTTTCTGGCTTTTCAGATAATTTGTTAACAAGCATAATTACCATATTATAGTCTTCTGCTGACAGACTTTCTATCTTTGCTGTTAATTCTGCAATACCCATGTATATCAACTCCTTTCCCATTTCTCTTTCCTTTATTATATCTCGCACCTACTGCAAAATCTACTCCAATTTCTTCCAAAATTTACTTTCCTAACCGCATACTGACCTCTGTTTTTATTTCAGGTGTTCAAAAAGAACACTGTCTTGCAGGTTTGTATTTACTTCTTTATCACCAGTAACCCCGTACAATAAGATACCTGAGTAAATTCAAATTTAGGAAATGCTTTCTTTAACTCATCTACCACAAAATAGATTTCATCCTCATCCTATCCATCCTTGTTTTCCTTATGACATTTTTCTAAATCTGATCTTGTTTGAAATGCTTCATCTCCGATCAGAATACAACCCCCCTCTTTTAATAATGTTTTTAATAATTGAATAAATTGAATTTTCGCATCATCTGTTAGGTGATGTAAGGAATACGTTGCTATAATAAAATCATATGTATGCTGTAAAAGCGATTCTACCAGCCCTTTGGAAAAATCACCCTGATATAAATGTGCATCTGGCATTTTCTTTTGAGCTAACTCTATCATTCTTTCCGAAAAATCCTGTCCATATTTCTCATTTTCTTATTTCACCAGCATCTCATAAGTAACCCCATACTTCTGCGCAATCTCGCTTGCATAAGATTTTCCTTCCGGAGGCGCCACTTCAATCTGATAGGAGCGCTCTGTCCCCTTCATGTGCACAATCATGGAAAACGCTTTCCCATCTGTGTGCTCTGCCTTCTGCTGCTCTTCATTCATTTCCTCCACATCAAATGCCAGCTTATGCATATGTGTATTATAAATGGTCCTCATTCCCTTATGTAAAATTGCCCTGACACTGTCCTTGGCAATGTAGTATCCCTCTTCAAACGAAGTTGTAGAAAATGATTCATTCATCAAAAGCAGACTCCTGCTGTCAGCCTCCTCATAGATTGCCTTAAAACGCTTACATTCTTCCCCAAGCCTTCCTAAATCCAATGTCTTGTCCTCATCTGCCGGGAAATGGGTGTAAATACCTGTAACAGGGGAAAATGTAAATGCTTTTCCCGGAATATATATGCCCCCCTGCGCCAACACAAACAACTGCCCAACAGCCTGTGTAATTGTCGTCTTTCCACCTCGGTTGGCACCTGTTAAGATATACACTCTCCTATTCCGGTCGAAATCCATATCATTCGGTACAATATTCCCGGACTCCTCTGTCTCAAAAACAGCAAGCTTTAAATTGTAAATTCCACGTGCCTGCATCATATACGGATCAGATTCATTTTCTCCCTCTTTATATACAGAAGATTTAGCAAAGGTAAATCCCTGTTCCTGCAATTTTTGGATGTACTCCGCCCATTTGATATAGTAGATCAGCTCCGGAATCAAGTCTGTCATGTCGGTAATGGTAATAGAAACATATTTGTTCAGTACTTCTCTGACTCTTTTCACCATATGGGAAATCATATGGTTGACGATTCGGTCTGTATAACGTGTCACATCCTTTGCCTGATCTCCCTCGGGAAGCTTCACAATGCCACCCCGGCTTTCCGACCGCATAACAGCTGTATCCATCACCTTCTGCATAGGAGTGTTACTCACCGCGTCTGCATTCACATCAAACGGCTGAAATTTGAAATTCTTTTTCCATATGGTATCCTCATTGATCCGATTCTTTGACGCAATATGGTCATAAAAATTGCCCAGGATTCCGGACTTGGTAAAATATTTGCTGTTTACAGATATCAGACCGATTCCGTCCGCTTCAAAGCGGTCATTCAAGTTAATACCTACCGTAATGCTCTTAAGCTGTGAAGTGTCCATTTTCAGTTCTGAGATATCTTTTTTCAGTTCTGCAAATCCGTTGTCCTCATAGATTTTCTCCACATAAGCTTTTAAACCCAGAAAGCCTGCGGAATGAATGTCCGAAGCTGCCAGACATGTATGAAGCGCATCCACACACTTGATATAATCATTAAGCTCGTCCAGCCGATGCAAAAGATCCCAGATGCAGGCACTCTCATCATATTCCCGGTTAAAGCTACCGTACTCCCTCAGAAAGCTGATGCGCTCGAGTATTTCCATAAGATCATCACGCATTTTTTTCTGTTGAAGGACATCCTCGAAAATATCGCAGCGGTACTGTGTCACCGCCGGATCTGCATACAAACGCGCCATCACGTTTTGGATGTAGTTCTGCTCCCGCTCCTTTGCTGACAGCTTTTTGCAGATTTGATCCATCCCCAAATCATGCATAGTCACATCACTCAAGGTCCGGTATTGTGCATTTGTATCCGGGTATAATAAACTGTATTTTTTCTGACTCATAAGCTTGTCCTCTCCTTCTGATCTAATATGCAATTTTGAACGAAATCCGTATAATTTAGCTTCCCCCATTTTAACGCGGAAGATGGAGTGCAGAGGCGAGACCTTGAACCCACGGGCGCCTGCCACGCAACAACCGAAGCCATGCGGAAGATGGGTTGCAAGACGTCCGGTGGACGTCTGTTCTGCAACGACCGAAGCGGAGCGGAGACCTTGGACCCATGGGGACAAGGTCCGCTTCCGCTTCTAAAATTAAAAAGGGCTAAGCCCTAAGGCTTAACCCTTTTTAGTTTTATAATGCGGAAGATGGGACTTGAACCCACACGATTGCAATAATCACAAGATCCTTAGTCTTGCTCGTCTGCCAGTTCCGACACTTCCGCATATATTTGATTTTCTGTCGCTTGTCTCACGCGACTTTGATATAATATCAAATCAAACCAAATATGTCAACACTTAATTTCTATTTTTACATATATTTTTCATTTATTATGCATTTAAGCTAGTCCAGCCCCGCCTTTATCCGGTCCTGTATATTGACCAGACACTGTAGGAGAACAGGATTGAACTGTCCGCACTCTCCATCCAGAATCATCTGCATTGCCTTTTCATGTGAAAACGCTCTCTTGTACACACGATCGCTTGTCAGGGCATCATATACATCAGCTACAGATACCACCTGTGCCGAGATTGGTATATCCAAAATGAATAGCATGGGCTTTTTCTATATCTTCTTCGTGCATGTTACAACCTCTTTATCAGATATATTTCTCCTCAAAGCTTTCTATGCACATTGGCTTATCGAAGAAATACCCTTGTATGTAATATATTCCCATCTTCTTAATTATAGCATATTGCCTGTCAGTCTCAACTCCCTCCACGCAGACATGTACTCCTATTGTATTGGCAAGCTCTGTAACCATCTTAACAAATGCATCAGAAAAATCATCCTCCCCAAGATGCTCAATGAAGCATTTATCTATTTTAATGATATCAAGAGGCATCTCCCTGATATGGTTGAGTGATGAATATCCTGTACCAAAATCATCCAGTGCAACCTTAACACCAAGCGCCTTTATCTCACTGAGTATCCGCTTCATACGCACCATGTCATTGATTGCCAGACTCTCTGTCACCTCAAGACACAGATTTCCCGGTTCTATGCCCACCTCATCAATTATGCCTTTGATTTTCTTGACTATGTCATTCTGCAGCAGCTGCACCACAGACAGATTTACGTTGACCTTGTAGTCAGGATGTCCCATGTCATTCCAGTACCTGCAGTGCTTCGCCGCCTCTCTTAATACATGCTCCCCGATCGGGTTTATAAGCCCAAGATACTCAGCAAGCGGTATAAAGTCAACCGGATTTATAAAGCCCATGGTTGCTGAATTCCATCTGACAAGAGCCTCTGCACCTGCACAGACATCCTCCCCCTTCACGTTTATAATCGGCTGAAAGTACACGGTGAACTCATCGCACTCATTCATTGTGGCTTTTCTCATGTACTTTTCCAGGTCAAGACGCTTTGTGCTTGTGCCATCAATACCCTCGTTGTAGAACTCTATACGGTTTTTTCCTTCTTTCTTAGCATTGAAAAGAGCTATATCAGCTCTTCTTATGACATCCTCCACAGTGCTTGCATCTGTCGGGAAAAATGCCACTCCGGCACTTATTGTACAGTAATAGTCCTCTCCCTTCAAGAACCACGGTCTGACAAATATCTGCTGTATATCATTAATGATACTCTCCAGCCTGTCAACAGAGCTGCCTGTCACTATGACGATAAACTCATCGCCACCCATCCTGTAGCAGTGGTTCTCAATTCCCTTCACCTGTGTCAGGCTATGCGATATAGCTTTTAAAAGCACATCTCCGTACTGATGGCCAAGCCCGTCATTTATATGCTTGAAATCATCCAGATCTATATAAATCATCGCACCTCTGGTGTCGTTTTTCACTGAATCATCTATAAACTTAGCCAGATCCTGCTCACATCTCATCCTGTTATATAGCCCTGTCAGGAAATCATTATTGGCCTGGTTCTCAATGCGCTGCTGATAACGCTTCTTCTGTGTGATATCATACATTGTAACAAGCTGCACCTTGCGGCCATCCACCCACGCTATGCCTGTGCGATGAATATCAAACCACTTGTCCTCCTCCGTCACGTAGACCTCTGTAAAGCTCCGGCTCTCTGCAGTATGGGAAAAAATATATTTTTCCAGCTTGTTCTGTTCGATAATATTTGAAAGCAGCTGCTTACAGTAATTATTCATGTAAAGTATCTCTGACTTAGACATATCAGCCACGTATATACCGCAGCCGGAGTTTTCCAGTATCGCTTCGAGCGAAGCATAGGAGCCTGCAAGCGAGTTGGTTGTTATCTTTTTTGTGAGAATACTTTGAATGACGCGCTTCGTATCATTTAAAAACTTCACATCATATTTTTCCCAGCTTCTGTCATCCTTCTCATCAAAAAAGCACACATACATCTGAGTCCTGTTATCTATATTTACAGGCTGGAATATAGCTGCCCTCATAGCCTGCTTCTCCATGAAAAGGCGGAATTTCTCCGGCATCACAGAGTCTGATGATATAATGTAAGGCTTTCCGGTGAAAAAAGGCACCTCGGTAATTGATATTGTATCAAACGGCTTTCTGCCATAGCTTACAATCACATCCAAATGCATGCCGTCCACGTTTTTGCGGATGATAAAAGCACCGGTAAGCTTTATGGTAGTAACTGCACTCTCCAGTGCTTTTTGAGCCATATCAGTAAAGCTTCCATCCATCTCAAGCAGTTTTATAACAGAATTGATAGCCTCAAGCATATGAAACTGTTTCTTGATTTCCTCATCTGACTTCCTGATAAGCGAAAGTGCCTCATTCGCAGCATCCTCATCTCTCTTTGTGATCAAAAGCTGTCTGGTCATAGTTTCCAGGAACTCAATTGTTCTGTTAAGACGCGCTTCACTGGTAATAATTATGCCATCAGGAAGCAGGTTTCTCTCATCATTAGACATCTGCTCATCAATTACCGCAGCTATAATCCAATATATATCGTGGGTATTGTCCACTCTTACAATCAGACCATACAGCCTGATATAGTCCTTATCCAGAGGTTCATCTATGAGATTCTCAACCCTGCAGTCCGACAGTCTCAAAATAAGTTTTTCGTATTTCTCCTCACCAATAAATGTAAGCATACTCTTCCATTTATCGTTACATTGACACACCTCTGTCATGACTCCATCCTTTTTTGTCAGACACGACAAATATATTCCGTTGACCATGCAGAAATAATCCTGTATTTTTTGAAAAAGCTTGGAATCTGACATATTTTCCTCCTAAAAACTCACGCAAATCAATCCTCATATCTGATAACAAACAAATAAAAGTCATTCTTATCGAGAATACATGTCTCCTGAAGCAGACGGTATTCGACACGCAGCCTGATTTGTTTCTTCACAAACCCAATCTCATTTGAATACATGACTATGATTCCGCCGGATACCAGATGCTCTGCGGCCTTGTCGAAAAACCTCTCGTAAAAAAGCTCCATCTCCGCCTTGGTCTGTCGGTTACGAACCGGCATATCCGTAATCAGCTCATCAAATTTGTAGTCATGTCTGAAATCAAAGAAATCCCTGTGTATAAAATTAATTCTTGTTTTGGCAAACTCAGCATTCTCTCTGCCCATAGTGATTGCATCTCCATAGGTATCTGTAGCATATATCTCGCGTGCCGGGACTAAATGTGCGCGCTCTATAAGCAGTGTACCAACTCCGCAGAACGGATCCATGATTTGTGCTGTTTCCTTAAGATACGGCTTTGCAAGTGAAACAATAAGTGCCGCTTGTGACGGATGCATCGACGTAGGAAGCACATTCTTTCTGTATGCAAATCTATTATCCTGTATAGAACATAATCTCATGCAGACAAAATAATTGTCATTTTTTGTCGGTATTAGCTTAATCACCACGTCGTAATCATTTGGTGAATTGATCATCCTGCCCGCAAAATGCATATCGATAGCTTTCGCAAGCCTGCTCTGGTACGCCGCATCTGCCGTGCTCTCAATACGATAGTAAAACGGACCACCCTCTCGGTGCATGCGTCTTAATATATCATACATATCTGACTCTGCAAGAAGTCCGGCTGCTTCCTGTGCATCCTTTGGCAGAAGCGATGCTGCATGTATGGTAAAGTACATTTTTCTGAATGTGCGCACCTGCATGATAAGAGGTATATTGTCAGTCTTTACAAGCACTCCAAGCGGATGCAGCTTTGTATCCTTAACCGGTATCTGACGTCGTACCACCTCTCTGTGAAGGCGGTTTGTCATCAGAAGCAGCTCAGCCTTTACTCCCTCGAGCACAGGTGTATGGTGCTTTATCCCATTATATTTAATCAGGATTTTATTTATCTCGTTTAATTCTTCCTCAATATGCTTCCTATTTTCAGCTGTGACCGTCATATGCTCAAGCTCTTTTGCACGCTCCATAAGCTGTGGCAAGAGCTCTTTGCAGTCCAGCTGTGACAGCGCCGCCAGATATGAGCCCTTTACAAAGCGCATCTGTTCAGCCTCGTATGCTTTAAAAACCTCATCAGAAAGCTGCGACATATGAAGATCTCCTATCAGAAGCGCTGCGTTCTTTCTGGTTTTTGCATCTTCTGCTCCCATAAACGACACAAGCAGCTCATCTTCTCCTGCAAGCAGCTTTAGAGCCTCTGCTAATGCATTTTCATCTTTAATCTCCTGTCTGAGGCTGCTCAGATTCTGACGTACATTCTCTTTTTTTAACAGATTTCCGATAATTTCCTTCATTTTTTAAATCATCCTTTAATTTATTGTATATTGTCAGTTTTGGCTTGCCTCTTCCTTTGGCACACCATTTTCTTCGATGTATGTATCCAGATCCTTGTGAAACTGCTCCCACGCATCCTCATGCTCCACGAAGTATAGCGGACACTTCTTGCCCGTCACATCGTAGTGCCTTATTACATCATCAGTACTCAGATCATACCGCCCCATAAGCCATGTGGTGAGCTCTATGAGCGACTGGTATGTGCTGTCGTTAAACTTTCCTGTCTCATCCTCTATACAGCACTCTATCGATATTGTGTCACTGTTTCTGTTATTAGATGCATACGATATCTCATTGCAAGGTATGCACTGCACTATCTCACCCTCTAATCCTATAACAAAGTGTGAGCTTGCTTTGGTCTTTTTGGTCTCTGCCAGTCCATTGAAATAGTCTCTGTTTTGTCTGGCTGACGTACCCGGATTTGCTGTATAATGGACAACTATGCCATTTACCTTCTCTAGTGCCTTCTGTGGTCTGGAATACGGATTGGGTGTCAGAAGCTGTACATCAAGCTTTGGCTGTATAGGATTGTAAAGAGTACTGGTCACCTCTGCCTTTACTTCTTCCTGCTTTGCCTTTTTGCCCCTTAAAGCTCCCACAATGATTATCGTTGCAATTATAAGTATTATCACGCCTATAACAATGCCATTGCCAATAAGCTGCTTTCTTCTAACCTGGGCGCGGTGTCTCTTTCTATATTCTTCGCGCTTTCTCTGTCTTATCTTTTCATACTCGTCCATTTAATTATCCCCGGTTATCTCTTTTGTTTGCTTTTATATATCTATTCCAAGCTTTTATAAACATTTGCATACATATAAGAGTATATTAGCACAAATCGTCTTATTATGCCACATAAAATAATACAAAAGCACCAGATATTACGACGTAACATAATACCCGGTGCTTTATTATAAATGTATATTCTTATTATTAATCACACTTAATCTCGTGAACCCATCCATCCGGTCCATCAATATGGCCCATCTGAATGCCTGTAAGTGTGTCACGAAGCTTCTTTGTGACAGGTCCCATCTCATCCATACCGCTTGGGAAGCAGATTTCCTTGCCGTGGTCTACAATCTTTCCTACCGGTGAGATTACTGCTGCTGTTCCGCAAAGTCCACACTCAGCAAAATCCTTTACCTCATCAAAGAGCACCTCTCTGTGCTCAACCTTGAGTCCTAAGTACTTCTCTGCAACTACCATCAGTGAACGGCGTGTGATTGATGGCAGGATGCTGTCTGATTTAGGTGTAACAAATGTGCCATCCTTTGTGATAAAGATGAAGTTTGCACCACCTGTCTCCTCTACCTTTGTACGTGTTGCAGGATCGAGGTACATATTCTCTGCAAAGCCCTGTGCATGTGCATCTACAATAGCATGAAGACTCATTGCATAGTTGAGTCCTGCCTTGATATGTCCTGTTCCGTGAGGTGCTGCTCTATCAAAGTCTGATACACGGATTGTAATTGGCTTTGCGCCGCCTTTGAAGTATGGTCCTACAGGTGTTACAAGGATTCTGAACTGATACTCATCAGCAGGCTTTACACCGATTACTGCGTTTGTTCCCATAATATATGGTCTGATATAGAGTGTAGCGCCTGAGCCGTATGGTGGAACCCATGCTGCATTTGCCTTTACTACTTCCTCAACTGCCTTTACAAATCTATCCTCCGGGAATACAGGCATCTCAAGTCTCTCACATGAATCCTTAAGACGCTGTGCATTTAAGTCAGGTCTGAAGCAGACAATTCTGCCGTCCTCTGTTGTGTATGCCTTAAGTCCCTCGAAGCATGTCTGTGCATACTGGAATACTCCCGCACACTCATTAAGTGTCACTGTATGATCCTTTGTGAGCTGTCCATCGTCCCACTTTCCATCTTTATAATTAGAAACATAGCTGTAATCTGTTTCCTGGTAGCCAAAACTAAGGTTTGACCAATCGATATCCTTCTTTTCCATCTTTATATCCTCCGTTTCTTTACGGATCCGATATAACCTAGCGTTATCATATATCGGGTCTACTATCATTTATGCTCATTCTAGTACAATAGAAAAAAAATGTCTAGTACTATTTTTTTATAATAACTATAACTTAAGTTTCTATATAGCTTTTTTTACTATTATAAGATAAGGCCTGACTTTTTCTTACTTTTTTCAATAGCTGTATTAAACCTTCCAAACGGACGCCCAAGCAGCAGTCCGATCACAAGCGATATTGCTATAAATATAAGAAGAATCGCAAGATCCTTGCAATAATCAAAGCGGTACATGCCTCCCACGCACTCTCTTAGGGCATTCATGGCATAGTTAAACGGCATGAACTTATACAGTGCTCTGTACACCTGTGGCAGCACCTCAACCGGGAATGTGCCACCTGCGCCTGCCACCTGAATGACCATAATGACTACTGCTACAGCCTGTCCCACATTGCCCCAGGCTGCTGTGAGCGAGTACATAAGAAGCGTGAATACAAGGCTTGTCAGTGCGCTTGCACACCAGAAAAGGAACGGATGCCTGCATTGTATTCCGACAAAGAACAAATCACCGAGCACCGTCACAAGTGTCTGAAGCTGGCCTATCACAAAAAATGTGATATATCTGCCAAAAAACTTATGTACGCTGTTTACTTTGCCAAGTGATTTTATATCGTCAGTGTCCTTTACCTTTGTTTTCACAAGTGCAACAGTTATAAGACCTCCCACCCACAGAGCCAGCACTGTGTAAAACGGTGCCATGGCTGAGCCATATGTGGATATCTCATATATCTTCTGCTCATCCATAGACAGCGGTGATGTAACAAACTGCGCAATGAGTGTCGGATCTGTCTGAAGCAGCTTTACAATCTCATTAAACTGCTCATCGTTTGATAAATTATCAAATCCTGATATAACATTCTGTAAACCATCTCTGATCTGCTGTACATACTGTCTGGTATTTACAATATCTGCATTTCCTGATTTAAGAACTGCCGAATAATCATCGAGTGCTTTTTGTATATCCGGGAAGCTGTTGTCCAGAGAACCAAGCATGGACTGTGTCTCAATAAGTGCATATTCTATATCATATACCGCTCCTGTGAGATTCGGTGACACGCTGTGGTCAAATGTATTTTTAAGTGTATCTATTGCAGACTTGGCACTTGACACATCGGCTTTTATCGACTCCTTAAGAAGCTTTAGCTTATCTGCCGTCAATTCAGTATCAGACTTAAGGTCTTTTATCTGTGTTTTAATGCTTTGAATATTATTTCTGACAGCCTCTATCTGCGAGCTATCCACTCCCTTTAAACCTTGAATGGCGGCAAGAGTATTCTCAGCAAGCTGTTCTACCGTATCAAAGCCCGCCACGGAAACAGATATATCCGCAGTATCGGCATCAGCTACTCCCGATGCATTTAAGAGCTGTATAGAGTTTTCCAGCACATCGAGCTGGCTGTTTATGTTTGATAAGCTTATGTCGACCATCTGTGTGATGGTTTGTGCTGTCTGTGCCCCCGAGAGCACCGACGATTGCATGCCACTTACCGATGACTGTCCCCCGTCAATCAGCCCCTGCACACTCGGAAGCAGTGACTGTGTCGAGCCTATCAGGCTGTCTGCTGAATCCGTGAGCATGGCAAATGTATCGAGCATGCCTGCATATGTAGAAAGAGTCGTATCCATATCCTTTAGCTTGTCAACAACTGTTCCGGCCAGGTTATCACCTGATTTGCCGTCTCCCACTATGAGCTCTCCCGACTTTGACGCTATCTCCGTAATCGTGCTCACCATTGAAGAGTTTACAGACTGCTGCACCGTGGTCTTGACCTTTGAGGTTATCTTTGTTGCTATGGCATTTTTCTTGCTGTTTTCATAGTATTCTATCTGCGGATTGACCGGCTCACCGCTTAGGAAGCTAAGCATATCAGCTGAAAAATCCTTCGGCACTATAAATGCTGCATAGCACTTTCCACTATAAACATACTCCAGTGCCTCTTTACTGCTATCTGTGAAAATCCAGCCAATTGCATCGTTTTCCTTCAGCCCCTTTATGACACTGTCTCCCATACATAGCTTTAAATCACCGATGCTCATTCCCTCATCCTCAGAATATACTGCTATGTGCATCTGTGATGTAGCTTCCTCTCCGTAAGGATCCCAGTTGGACATAATATTAAACCATGCGTACAAAGCCGGGATGATGCCAAGACCCATAATAATGACTATGGCAACCACATTTGTAGATATGCGTTTCAGGTCAGCCAGATATATTTGAAATATTTTTTTCATTGCTCGGCATCCTCCCCTGTACTTTGCTGCATCGTATCAAATTTCTGCTCCACTCTTTCGGCTATTTCCTGCACCCTGTCCTCAATCTGCACGACAGGACTCACACTCTGTGCATCACTTCCGCTTATCTCATTCATCTTCTCCTGCAGCTTATAGTCCACATACTCGACTCCGATTAAATACACTGCGATAGCAAACAGACTCACTATCCACAGCACAAGAAAAATGATTTTTGAACTGTCCGGCACAATCATCAGCAGAACAAGAAAAAAGAGCGGAATGATGTATATGCACCTTAATCCTATTTTTATCCGTTTTTGATTCTGCTCATGGATGGTCTTTTCATATCCGACCAGCTTATCGTACATCTCGCGCAATCTCTTATCATCGGATAGCGGCTGTTCATTCACATTATTATTTGCATTATTATTTGCATTATTATTCATATCATTATCCATATTGGAATCTTTATTACTGTTTCTACCTGTATCCTGCATACTTTCCTTCCTGCTTTATAGCTTACTGCACATCAGAAGTACCATATTAATATGCCAATTATTAATTTATTAATTGTACATTTAACTATAGCATCTCAGTATCTTCCATACGTTTCTCTATAAAATGATTGAGTCTGATAAACGGCTTTCGTATCACAAGTCCTATCACCAAAGAGGCTACGCCAAAAAGTAAAAGCGTGATATAACATTTTCCGAGTGTATTTTCGTACATACCTCCTATACACTCCCTCATCGCATTTATCGCATATGGGAATGGGAAGAAAATATACACTGCCCTGAAAAATGACGGCAGCGCCTCTATCGGATATGTGCCGCCGCTTCCTGCAATCTGAAGTACCATGACAACCACCGCCAGTGCCTTTCCTATATCACCAAAGGATATGGTCAGAGAATATATGAGCAGTGAAAATGTAAGGCTTGTCACTGCGCCTGTCACAATAAATGAAACCGGATGCACACACTGTATTTTAAGCAGGTATAAATCACCTAGCACAATGATAAAAGTCTGTACCTGTGACAGTAAAAAGAATGTCAGATATCTGCCAAAATAAAGCTGTGAAGGCTTTAGTTTCCCAAACCCCTTGGCATCCGCGTGAACCTTTACCAGCGAAACAAGTATAGTCATGCCCACCCATATGGCAAGTGTCGTGTAAAAAGGTGCTACTCCGGAGCCATAATTGGCTATCTCGTAGATATAATTATCTGATACCTGCACCGGCTCTGAAAAGAAGCTGCCAAGCTTTTCAGGATTCCCCGAAAGCAGATTCACTATGATATCAGTTTTTTCATCCTCAGAGGCTGCTTCAAGCTTGTCCAGTGTCGCATTTATCTTGTCAGATGCTGATTCTATGATCCCCTTAAGCTGTGTCATGCTCATATTGAGTGTATCAAGCGTACTGTCCACTCCGTCAAACACCTGCGCCATGGAGCCTGATGTCTGACTTAGATTGCCAAGTGTGGTCTGCATTGAATCAAGAACAGACGACATACTGCTTATCATGCCGTCCACCTGCGGCACTATCTGTGAGGTATATGTATCATTCACTGCTGACGCGGTCGATGAAAGAGCCGACATTACGCTCTTAAGTGTTTCTGCAGAATTCTGTGTCTTCCCCGATAAATCCACAGACTGTGTGCTTTCTATCATGCTCTTTGTCTGTTCTTTAACAAGCTCTATATTGGAAATAAGTGTGCCGACATGGGTATCGTCCATATCCGGCTTTATTTTGTTGATTTTGTCCTCAAGAGTGTCAATATTACCTTTCAAATCATCCGCTGACTGTTTAATATTTTGCACATCACTTTGAATAGTATTTACATCCTGTGACAGATTTGCATCTGAAATCTGCTTTGATATATCATCAATCGAGCTCTTCACCTTTGCTAATGCCGATGTGATATCTGCGCTAAAGCTGTCGAAAGATTGTCTGGTGGACTGCAGATCATTTTTACTCTCTTCAAGCCTGTCTGTGCCATTTGCAAGCTTATCCTGCCCATCTTTGAGTGCTTCACCCGTTTCTTTAGACACCTGTGATAATGCCTTATTTCCGTCAATAAACGTATCTATCATGGCATCGTACTGCGCAAGACTCTCAGATACCGCTTCTAGCTTACCTGTCATCTGCCCCACAGCATCCTTTTCCTTCATGTCATCGGATATTACATTGGTCTCCTTAAATACCTGCTCTGCAAGCACCTTTATAAACTGCTTATTAATACTTGATTTAACAGCACTTGCTGCACTGTCCGTTATCTTTGTCGCAACAGCATTTTTCTTGTCGTTGAGATAGTAGGTAATCCTTGGATTTTCAATATTGTCAGCTACACCATGATACATGCTGTAGGTAAACTGCTCATCTATGACAAGTGCAGAATAATATCTGCCTGACTTAACACCCTCAACAGCCTTTTCCTCTGATTTAACAAATTTCCAGCCTATAGTATCCTTTTGCTTTAATGAAGCTACCACACCTTCGCCCATATTGACATTTTCGCTGTCATTCTTCGTCCAGCCCTTGTCCAGATTGACTACTGCAATTGCTATATTTCCGGTGTTGCCATACGGGTCCCAGTTGGCATAGATATTAAACCATGCATACAGCGCCGGCAGCACGCACAGTCCAATAACTATAATGAGTACAAGCACATTTCGGAATATGCCGCACATATCTCTTTTAAAAATTCTTAAAATATCAGCCATGAATCATCCTCTTATATCCGGTGTTTATATCCGGTGCTGTTTAAGCTCCCCAATAAAATACAATGAGCCAAATGCAACATTTTTCGTATCTCTTTTCAGGTGCTTTCCTATCTCATCAACTCCTGAAAGCTCTGTTGCCTCAACTCCCTCTTTTCTAATAAAATCAGCAAGGTGCGATGCCTGCAGTGCCCTGTCTGAATCCGGTGTCACTGTATAAAACTCCTCAGCAAGCGGAAAAATCTCACGTATCATCACATCATAGTCCTTATCAGCCATGACTCCCATGAAAAAGCAAAATTTCTCACCCGGATACATCTGCATGAGGCTTTCCTTGAGCGCATCAACTCCATTGCTGTTGTGTGCTCCGTCCACTAGCAGAAACGGCTCCTTTGATACTATCTCCATGCGTCCCGGCCACACAGCCTCTTCAAGTGCACTCTTTATCCTGTCATTCAGGTCTGTTTTCTCGCTCTTTGACCCTGTCTTATCTTCGTATTCCAGCCCGCCATAGTGCTTTCCCAGCACATACCGCGCCGCAAGCTCTGCCGCTGCTGCATTCTCCCACTGAAATGTGCCACAAAGCCTCAGTGCGTAGCCGCTGCAGCGTGCTATATCGCTTTGCTCCACAGTGATTATCCGTGCATGCTTTTTTTGCGCTTCCTGCTCGATTACCTGCATGGCACGTTTATCCTGCTGTTCCACCACCACTGTACCGTTTTCCTTTATGATACCGGCCTTCTCAGCCGCTATATCAGCTATATCACTGCCAAGGATAGCCATATGGTCATAGCCTATCTTTGTAATAACGGCACATTGCGGTGTGCCGATTGCATTTGTTGAGTCAAGCCTGCCTCCAAGCCCTGTCTCAATGACCATATAATCACACTGCTGCTCCTCAAAGTACAAAAGAGCCATGGCAAGGCAGTAGTCAAACATCGTAAGTCCTATGCCAAAATCTATATCAAGCAGATAATTTCCAAGCCGTGTGACATCCTCCTTAGGTATCATATGCCCATCAACCGTGATGCGCTCCTCAAAATCTACCAGATGCGGTGATACAAACGTGCCTACCCTCATATGCTCTTTTTTTAATATACTAGAAAAAAAAGCGCACACCGAGCCCTTTCCATTGGTGCCTGCCACATGGATATACGGTATTATGCGCTTTTGCTTTCCTTTTTCTCTCAGCACCTTTATGACCTGTGCTGTCACCACCACTCCCGGCTCATTGCCGAAACGGCGTGTGTTTTCTATTTTGTTTAAAACCTGTGTGTAATCTAAATTTCCCATGCCATCATTATAATATATCCGGCCGATAAAATAAAGACCATATCCTTATACTGCTATAATAATGCCTCCGTCATTTGCATACATGCTTGAGATGCCGGCAGTATCCACAATGACAATCTTCTTAAATCTGGCAAGCTTCTCAAGGCATGCCTTCACATACTGCGCACGTTCCGGGCAGTTGCAGTGTGAAATTGCAAGAATCCTGTGCTCACAGTCCTTTGTGGCAGCCACAACATCCTCTACCATCTTGGCAAGTGCCCTCTTCATGCCTCTGGCCTGGCCAAGCTGCTGGATTGAGCCCTCATCGGTTGAGCCCATGACAGGCTTTATATTTAAAGTGCTGGCCACAAAAGCCTTCAGGTTGCTTAATCGTCCTGCCTTTCTTAATGTATCAAGTGTCTCAAGCACAAAGAAGGTATTCATGGAAGAAATATACTCCTCGGTCTGCTTTACAACCTCATCAAACGAAAGTCCGCTCTCTTCAAGTTCCTGCACCCTCATGCCGATTAGTGTCTCGCCTATAGATGCTGAGCGGGAATTGAATACATAGATTTGCTTGCCACAGTCCTCATGCTCCTCGTTGTACAGATTGACTGCTAAAACAGCGCTGTTGTATGAGCCGCTGAGCTTGCCCGAAAGTGTGACAACATAGATATGATCAGCCTCTCCCTCAAAGGCCTGCATGTACTCCTCAGGAGACGGGCATGACGACTTTGGTCCCTTTACACTCTCCTTTACTCTTCTTAAGAAATCATGCTGGTCAAAGCTCTCATCATCGCGGATTCTGTATCCGTCAACATCAAGCTCGAGTGCCACATTGCAAAAATGTCCATCCTTCTTAAGGCTGTCTGTGAGCTCACCACAGCTATCTATTATAATCTTATACATATCTATTCCTCCTGCACTATATGATAATAAAAGTTTAAATTACTTTTTTAAAAGTTATTTCATTCCGTAACAAGTAGTTTTCATTACTACGTCATATTAACACGAAAGCTAAACTTATGCAAGAGGTTTCTGTATTTATTTTCCCATAATGGTTATCTGCCATTTAATGGTACCCGAAAAAGGCTGTCACACAGTCGCTTAAGGCTTTCATGTCGCGTACTCCCATAAGCTCACAGGCTGAGTGCATGGCAAGAATAGGTATACCTATATCCACAGTCTTTACCGGCAAAAGCGTACCTGCAATCGAGCCCAGTGTGCTGCCGCCACGGCTGTCCGAACGGTTCACAAAACGCTGGTAAGGTATGCCCTTTTCATCACACAGCTGACATAGAATAGCAATAGCCTGCGCATCCGTAGCATACGACTGCGAGCACGCCTGCTTGATACAAAAGCCTTTTCCCATGACAGGCATATTTGTGATATCCATCTTTTCCTTTTTATTAGGATGAAGCGCATGAGCCACATCGACAGACAAAAGCATGGCATCATATATGCTCTCATCTATTTCATTTTCTGAAAGGTCCATATTTCTTAAAATACGCCTGAGCATATCGTGAAGCATTATAGAGGCCGCGCCCTGCTTACTGTTACTTCCAATCTCCTCATGGTCAAAAAGCGCTATGATGTTTATTCCATCAGCTCTGTTTCCATCCTCTATGGCATCAAGAAGAGCCCTGCAGGATGACTGGTTGTCGATTCTCGGTGATGAAATCATGGTGTCATTCACACCGACAAAGCAAGGCTCCTCCATACAAAATGTATTGAGCTCAAAGTCTATGATATCGCTCTTTTCCACAGACAGCTCTCTAGCCAGAAAGCTAAGGAAATAATCCGTGGTCCTTTCATCCTCAGGTATTGAATCAAGCACCGGCATCAGATCCACCTGATTATTTATCCCGACACCCTTATTCACATCCCTGTTCATATGAATGGCAAGATTTGGAATAATCATGACAGGCTTTTTAGACCTATATAGCACCATACGCGGCTTGAACACATCCTCACTCTTTATAGCCACGCGCCCTGCCACTCCGAGAGGTCTGTCAAACCATGTGTTTAAAATCGGTCCTCCATACACCTCTACATTAACCTGTGCATATGAGTTTGTCATAAAATCCGGATTTGGCTTTATGCGAAGATATGGATAGTCTGTGTGAGCTGCCGCTATTCGCACCATATCCTTTTTGTTGTAGCCGCTTCCTACAGTAAACGCAAACATGGTCGTATCATGGTGATTTAAGACATACCTGCCACCGCGCACAAGCTTCCAGTCACCTGTATAATCTATCTCCTCAAATCCGTTTTCCAAAAGCTCCTGCTTTGCAGCCTTCACACACTCGCATGGTGAAACAGCCGCTTTTAGTAAATCAAATAATTTTTCCTGTTTCATGGATTGCCTCCTGTTTTCATTGCATAACGCATTTATTCTACCACGGACTTTACAATTATTCCAGTTGAACAGGCTTTATTTTTAAGGCTATTTTTATATCTATTTTTATGGCATAATCCGCGAATCTGATGTATGATATAATAATCGATAACTATTCAAAACCACTTAGAACAATCATTCGCTGTCACATACAATGTGGAAAATGAGGAGAAATTATGATATCAATTGAACTGACAGACACAAAGGACTTTATGAACAAGCTGCTTCGCACAGAAATCTTTGACAACTTCCTGCTCCAGGAGGCCGTCATCACAAAGGCAGCCTCATATGTCATAGACGGTCACCTGCAAAAGGGCTTTTACAGCTCCACAGAGCTTGAGGAAAATGGTATAGTGGGCTATAGCATACTCCCCTTTAGGATGCTTCGCACAAACTGCTTTGACCTGATAAAGGGCCGACAGACTCCATCGTCATTCAAGTTTGTCTTTCTGCTTTCACCCGAAAACATGGAGCACACCCTAAGCAGTCTGCACTCTGCTTTCACCGTGTCCGATATCAGTGGTTTTTTCATAAATATCAGGTATCAGAGCCAGCTTCTGACTCTGACAACCGGAATATCCTACAATATTTTTTCAGCGGATAAGACCTTAGACAGTGAATGGGATAAGCTTGTAATGAAATTTTTAGCAAATAATGACATAAACTTTAAAGAACTTTGACTTTATTGCTTTACATCTTAAACCTGTTATGCTATTCTAACGTTAGTTGCGTAAGCAGCATTATTATTATTTGGAGGTACTTTCGATGAGCAAAGGTACAGTAAAATGGTTCAATAACCAAAAAGGTTACGGATTCATCACAGCCGAGGACGGAAAGGATGTATTCGTACATTTCTCAGGACTTAACATGGAGGGCTTCAAAACTCTCGAGGAAGGTGCAGCAGTAGAGTTCGATATCACTGATGGCGCTAAAGGTCCACAGGCAGTTAACGTTGAGGTAGTTAAATAATTTTGACCACTCAGGCAATCTAGTTTCTATGTACCTTTTTCTTTATTATATATTTAGGTAAAATTATAGTTACAAAAATGTTAATTGGGGAATAAGATATAAGAATCATGATTAAAAAAGAAGAGTTCATTTCGAACTCTTCTTTTTTGCGCTTTTTTATTTGAATGATTTTAGTTGTTTACACGATGATGAGACATCGGTGAGCTTGTGGTGAGTGGTAAAAATGTGTAACCATTCGCCTGTCCCCACTGTATGATCTGCTCGACCGCATTGACACTGAAATCCTTTATGTCGTGCTGCAATACAACTGATACGTTGTGGCTCTGCACTCCTGAAATGACATTCTGCACTACCTGTTCCGTGCTGATTGGCTTGGGGTTTGCATCTCCGCTCGATACATTCCAGTCACAATATAAAAGGCCTCTTGCTGTCACATCATTTACGAGCTGTGTCATAATGCCCGGACAGTAATCCTTGCTCACAGTATTTGATGAGCCTCCCGGGAATCTGATGATTGACGCATCATTTCCTGTCTGTGCCTTTATGATACTGTTCATCTGCTCAAGGTCATCAAAAAATGCCTGCTCACTTGTATATATCTGGTTGTATTTGTGGCTGGCAGAGTGGATAGCCACTGTATGTCCTCTCTTTGCCTCCTCTGCTATCATGTTCTGATAGTCAGGATGTGTATTTGTAACAAAGAAGGTGGCCTTTACATTGTATTTATCAAGCACATCTAATAGCCCCTGTGTATACTTTCCGGGACCATCGTCAAAGGTCAGATAAATAATCTTGTTGCCCGGATTTACCGTGTCTGCCGTGGCAGCCGGATCATACACACTTACCACTCTTGTAGCTTTAGCCTTATTTCCTGATGAATCTGAGACCTCATAGGTCACAGTATACTTTCCTGCCTTATCCTTATCTACCTTATCTCCTGATACCTTGACACTGTCTGTAATGTCTCCGTCACAATTGTCTGTTGCCGTGTATCCCGGATCACTGTACTTATCACCCTTTTTAACTGACATAAAATCATCACCCGAAAGCTTTATCTGCGGTGCAGTGGTATCTGTGACATGCACAGTCCTTTTAACATCGCTCTCATTCTTTGACGAGTCAGCGACACTGTACTTTATCTCATAGTCTCCCGGCTTTGAAGTATCGACAGCTCCTGTGACAGATACCTTGTCTGTCAAATCCCCATCATAGTTGTCTGTTGCCGTATATCCCGGGTCACTGAACTCGCTGCCTGCCTCTACAGTCATCTCAGCATCGCCATTTAATGTAATCTCCGGAGCCTTCTTATCCCTCACTTCAACCTTGATTGTCTGTGTCGCAGTTTTTTTACCGTATTGAGCAGTTACCTTTATCTCGTATGAACCTGTCTTTGTCGCATCGACATTACTGTCTATAGTACATTTTATCTCTTTTCCCTTCCGATTTATAAGCCTGCCTCTGACATACGCCTTGATTTTTGGTGCCTCAAACTTTTTGCCATACTCAACAGTAATACCGTTTTTGAACTTGCTGCTGAACTCAATGTGTGAGTCAAAGCATGTGATATATACTATAAACGCCACCACCAGAACTATTGCAGCCGTAAGTATGCCGATAATCATCTTTTTATTTTTGTCCATTTTTCCAATCCTCTTTAGCATTTTATAATTATTCTCTCTATATTATTACTCAAACCTGATAATATTATTTCAAGCAATATCTATTATAGCGTTAAACAATCTTTTTTGCTACTGCAAATTCCTTGAGAATTTCTTAATGTTGGCTTCATATATTTCAGTTATGTTACAATTGTTTCTTTATCATGAATGCCTCCGGTGCAGTCTTAATAAGTAAGTAATTAATTTATTTAATATCTTTGTTACTATTCAGTTCTCAATATGACTAACCACATATCTTTTTGCAGATATTCGCAATCACAAAAATCCCCCGAACAAGTCGGGGGATTTAAAAAGCTTATGCTGTAACAATCATTTTATTACTGCTCCTTACGGTGCATCTCAAATGTCTCCATATGGTAGTTGGCGATATTGTCACGAATCTTTCTGTCATCTGCTCTGCTTAAGAGATCATCACGGAACTTCTTGGTAGATACCATGTCATTGTATGAGCTTGGTCCGCCTACGCAGCCGCCCTCACATGCCATTCCCTCGATGAAGTTCTCAGGAAGCTTGCCTGCCTTCATGAGGAGAAGTGCCTTCTTACACTCTGCTGCTCCGTTTGCCTTGCAAACCTTACAATCAACATCCTCGCCTTTTTCCTTCATGCTCTCGATTACGGCTGCTGTAACTCCGCCTGAGTTTGCGAAACGCTTACCGAATACTGAGCCCTCCTGATATGAGGTATCATCAGCCTCAAGCTGTACTCCCTTTGCCTTCATAATAGCACGAATCTCGCTGAAGGTAAGTACATAGTCTGCATTGCCCTCTATCTTCTGATCATGTACCTCTGACTTCTTGGCAACACATGGTCCGATGAATACTGTAACTGCATCAGGGTCCTTTGCCTTGATCATTCTTGAAACTGCACACATAGGTGAAACAGTTGTAGAAATCTTGTCAGCAAGCTCAGGATAATGCTTTCTAACCATATTTACAAATCCAGGACAGCATGATGTAACCTTCTTCTCTCCTGCCTCATATGCCTCAAGCCACTCATCAGCCTCGTATGCTGCTGTCATATCTCCTCCGAGCGCTACCTCAACAAAACCGTTGAAACCAACTGCCTGCATAGCTTTCTTCCAGCTGTTCATAGTGATATTTGCGCCAAACTGTCCCTCTGCTGCAGGTGCAACCATAGCGTATACATGCTTGTTCTCTGACTTGATTGCATCGATTACATCTACGATGTATGTCTTTGATCCGATAGCTCCGAATGGACAGCTGTGGATACACTTACCACATCTGATACATTTGCTCTCATCAATCACTGAAATGCCGTACTCATTGTATGTAATGGCATTTACAGGGCAAGAGAACTTACATGGTCTCTTTAAATGAGCGATAGCGTTGTAAGGACATGCCTGTGCACAGCGTCCACACTCCTTACACTTCTGTGGATCGATATGTGAGCGGAGACGTCCTGCCTCGATTGCTCCGAACTTACATGCATTGATACAAGCCTTGCCAAGACAGTTCTGACAGTTCTCAGTAACTGTGTAGCTCGAAATCGGACAATCCTCACATGCTGAGCTGATTACCTGGATGATATTGCCGTCATCGTTTGCGCTTGGTGCTTTACCCTCTGCAAGTCTGACACGTTGACGGATGATTTCTCTCTCCTTGTAGATACAGCAACGGAACTGAGGTGTCGGTCCCGGAATAAGTGTAAATGGGATGTCATCTCTGATCTCATCGAGGTTACCTGCAAATGCAGCCTTTGCGACCTCAAGCAAAACTGCATGTTTGATTTTGATTACGTTTTCGTCAGCGTACATATTATCTCCTTTTCCTTAAAATAATGTATATTTTGTTACCTAATTAATTACATACTTAGAAGAATCATTATACCATGTGACACTTCCCATATCACATGACCTGATTCCTCTAAAAAAATGCTCCTAGTATTTATCTACTAGGAACATTCTACAAAATTTTTTAAACTTTTTCTACCCTTGTATTCATCAAAATACAAAGAATTGTTATTTTTTTCACAATAACGGCAATTTTAATAAAAATTACTCATGGCGCAGTGCGTCAATAGGGTTCAGGTTCGCTGCCTTGTATGAAGGAAGCATACCGAATATGATTCCGATTGCCATGGAAAAAAGCACCGCAAGTATAGCTGCTGCCGGACTTATCGCTGTCGGCGTGCCGTTTAGCATTGAGATGACCTTAGAGAGTATCACTCCGACCAGCACTCCGACCAAACCTCCAAGACTTGTGAGAACAACTGCCTCTGTGAGGAACTGTCCAAGTATTGCTCCCTTTCCTGCTCCGATTGCTTTTTTAAGTCCTATCTCCGAGGTACGCTCTGTGACTGACACAAGCATGATATTCATGACACCGATACCACCGACTAGCAGTGATATTCCGGCAATCCAGATGAGCATCATGTTGGTTGACTGGCTGAGCTGCTGTATTTGCTTTGCCTGCTCCTGTAAATCCTGTGCCTTGTAGGTCACATCAGAGCCGTCTGTGACATTTAAATTACTGTTAAGTATCTCCTCAGCAGCCTTTCCCACTGTAGCCATGGTATCCGTGCTGTCTGCCTTAAGCAAAAGGTTCTGCGGCTCATCATAACCAAATATAACCGGCCATGTTCCGCTTGGCACAAATACATTGCCCTGGCTGTCATCATGGGCATACATATAGTAATCATCCATTGAGTTTATTACCAGGTCATAGCTGTCCTTTTCCGTGACTACACCGACTACTGTAAACGGATATCCCTGTATCTCTACTGTCTTGCCGAGTGCGCTCTCTCCTGAAAACAGGCTGCTCTCCACGCTCTCATCAATAAGAGCCACCCTGCGTGCATTTGCATAGTCATTCTTTGAGAAGCCTCTGCCCTTCATGACTACATAGCTTGCAGTATCGAAATATCCGTCATCGACACATGTTATATTGCCGCCCGAAAGCGCCGTGTTCAGATAATAGACTGCATTGGAAGCCTGTCTTGTACGGTAAAGAGCTGCATTTTTCACATGGTCGAGCTCCTTTATGCTGTCAAGTGTGGCAGCCGATACCTCAGTCACTCCCGCCGGCGCCGTTTCATATGATAAATCCATATCATAGCCATCCTTCTGCAGTGTGACCTTTACGTTATTACTTCCCGAACCTATGAGGTTCTTTTCTATCTGTTCGTTTGTGCCCTGAATTGTGGAAACAATCGCAATAATTGCTGCAATTCCGATGATGATTCCAAGCATGGTCAGAAACGAACGCATCTTATGTGACCAGATTCCCCTAAAGGACAATCTAATATTTTCAAGCATCTTTAATCCTCCCTGCTAAACTAATACATACCATCTTCCGACACCTTGGTTTTCTCGCCCTCCCTGACTCCATACGGGAATGCAATATAGTCATCATTTGTCAGACCTGACTTTATCTCCACATATGAGCCCCAGAGCGACTTGCCTGTTTTGACAGACTGTTTTTTGAGCTTTCCGTTGTCATCCTTGTATATATATGACTGTCCGTTCTCGGTTCTGACATATGACTTGTCGATATATAGTCCACTGTCAGAGCCCTCCGATGATGTATCTATGGTCAACTCAAGTGAATCGCCCTTTTTGAGATTCTGCGGATTCTCAATGTACGCGGTGTACTCATAGAATGAGGAGTTTGGATTGCTGTCTCCATAATAGTTTACGCTGTCTGACGGCACATTGCTTATCTCGGATATCGTGCCCTCATAGGTATCACCTGTCATGTAGTTGACTGCTGATACGCTCTGTCCTATTTTTACCGTATCCAGATCCAGCTCACCGATTGTTCCGCTGATATACAGTCCTGATGCTCCCGAAAGCTGCAGGAAAGGTGTACCGTCCTGCGGTGGATTGGCAGGATCACCGACTGTTGTCACAATTCCATCCTTCTTTGCATATACCACGCCATCCTCAAGCTCGCTCTGCAGTTCCTTTAAATCGGCCTGTGCAATTCTCTTTTGTAAATCAACATCGGCAACACTTCTGGTCTGCTCCTTTATAGCATCCTTAAGCTCATCTGCTGTGTATGTCTTTTCTTCTGCCGCGGTATCAGCTTCTGTCTGTGCGGTCTGTTCTGTGGCACTGTCTGTTTTGGTATCCGACGGCTCACTTCCTTCTGTATCATCAGAAGCATCTCCTGCTGTAGTTGTACCTGCAAGGAAAAGCTTTATCTCATCGCTTTCATCATAGCCGCCAAGCCTATCTCCTCTTACGATAAGCTCCATATCAGGTGCAGACGCATCTCCTATTACAAACCGCGCTACCGCGCTCTTTTCTGAGAGTGTATTCAAAAGCTCCCCTGATACATATGAAGCTTCTGTACATGTAAATACATAAGGATCGTCCTCTGTACCGCTTCCTTTGGCCTCTGACAAATCAGATATCACATCATGCTGTTCATCAGGCGCAGACGGCTGTGTGTCAGGCTGTGGCTCAGGTATAACAGGAGTCTCGGGCTGCTTTTCAACCGGTTTAGTGTTCTTTAGCTTGTCAAGCTTCTGCTTTTCCGATGCAAGCTGGTTATCAAGACTCTGTATCTCAAGCTGCTTCATCTCAACCGAGAGCGAAAGACTCGTCACATCATATGCAAGGAGCTTATCTCCGGCCTTTACCTGCTGATCCTTTGTGACATAAACCTCTGTCACCTTCTGTCCATCCTTTAAATTGATTGTCTGACATGCATCATCACACACCATTCCCTCACTGGTCATGGATGTGTAGTCGTTTGTCGTGCTGATCATTGAAACACTCATGACGGAAGCAAGCCCCTTGGAGTTCCTGTAATAAACAACTCCTGTGATGCTTCCTGCTGCAACTGCAACTACAAGGACAGCTATTATAATGATCTTAATTCTCTTTTTCTTTTTCATTACCTGCCTCCTGTCCTTCCTCTGTTATCTCGCCGTCTATGATGTGGACGATGCGCTTTGCCTGCTCGGCTACCTTTCTGTCATGTGTAATCACGACAACCGTCACACCGGACTCATTAAGGCTCTCAAAGAGCTCAAGCACCTGCTTGCCTGACTTTGAATCAAGTGCTCCCGTAGGCTCATCCGCAAGCAGAAGCTTTGGATGATTAACCATTGCTCTCGCTATCGCCACTCTCTGCTTCTGTCCTCCCGAAAGCTGCGTAGGCTTGAAATCAGCCCTGTCTGAAAGCCCAACACGCTCTAAGGCCTCCATTCCCATCTGCCTTCTGTCCTTTTTGCTCACACCGGCATATATGAGTGGCAGGCATACATTGTCCAGTGCACTCTCACGTGGCATGAGCTGGAAATTCTGGAATACAAATCCAATTGTATCGCGCCTTACCCTCGTAAGCTCCTTTTCCTTAAGCTCACTGACAGGTCTGCCGTCAAGTATATATGTGCCCGATGTTGGCAGATCAAGACAACCCACTATATTCATGAGAGTGGTCTTGCCGGAGCCCGACGGCCCCATGATTGCCACGTACTCTCCCTCCTCAATCTGGAGTGAGACATCCTTTAAAACCGGCACCACGAGCTTATCCTGGTCATAGTTTTTATAAATATGCTGGAGTTCTAGAATCATCTACTGTACCTCCGCGTCACCTGAACCGGTGGCATCTGCAGCACCTTCGTCCATTGTGCCATCGTCCATTGTGCCATCATCAACAGGACCGCCCTCAGTGCCCTCAAGCATCTGGTCATCAAGAGCTTCTGTACCCATATCGTCATAGACTGAATCTTCACCGCCGCCATTTTCAACGTACTCTTCCCATGTCTGTGCCGGCTCACCCTCATAAAGGTCATCAGATGCCCATACTATATAGTCATCCTTTGTAAGCCCTGACTTGATTTCATACATCATGAGATTCTCGTCATAGTCTCCAAGCTCAACCTTTGTCTTCTCAAGCTTATCCTTTTTATTAAGTGTCCATACATATGCATCATCGCCATCCTTTACGACATAGCTCTCATCAATCCAAATACCATCCTTTACCTCTGTCTGTCCGAAATCCGGCTCCACATATACATGCTGTCCTAAAAGCATGTCGCCTGTGCCTGTAAGCTGCACATAGAAGTTGTACTTTGATGCCTTCTGCTCGCTGCTTCCATCATCATACATGCCGGAATTGCTGTTATCAGTCTGAGTATTCTCAGTATCAACCTTGCTGATGGTACCCTGCCATGTCTTTGACTCATCAACTCTCGAGCGCACTATAACTGCCTGCCCCTCTGCGAGTCCACTGTTTAAAAAGCTCTGCTCATCAATTGTGCCCTTTACCCTGTAATCACCGGTGGCAACGATTGTCATAAATGCAGTATCTGCTGTGTCTGCACTCTGATTCTCATTGATTTTCTTTACAACACCAATCATTGTGCTGTTTACAGTGGCATTTTTGATGCTCTCATCATACTTTTCTATCTCTGCCTTCTTCGTGGCAATATCGTACTGAGTCTGCTTCTGCTGTGTCTGCGCCTGCTGAATCTGCAGTGTATAGTCAAGCTGCTGATCCTTTGGCGCTTCCTTCTTTTCCTTGGTGAGCTGCTCTATCTGTGCATCATAGCCGGAAAGCGTATTGTTTAAGCTCTCAAGCTCAAGCGTGGCGCTTTCCTTTTTCGCAGCAAGCTCCTTTGTATCATAGGTAAAAAGAGGTGTACCCACCTGTACCTCATCCCCCTCTGACACAAGAATATCCTTTACCGTTTTTTCACTGTCAGCCTTGATATCCATGGTATCGGCTGCTTCCACGACACCGCTGTACTTGTCAGTACTTCCCACCTGATACATGACATCAGCGACCTTGTTTGCATAGACTCCCGATGCCTTTGCTGCATTCTTTCCCTTTGTCATTGCAATGACAACAGCTGACACAATCACTGCTATGATAAGAACAGCTGCAATCACTGAAATGATTATCTTTTTCTTTTTACTCATTTCGACCTCCCGGTTTCTTATAATTAATTGATTGATTATGAATTAATCATACCAAATATATATTGCATCTGTCTTTTAAGATTTTTTTAATATTTTACTAATAAAAAATGGAGGTTAGTATGGAAATAGCATTTAGTGAGAAAATTTCTCCACAGCTGTCCGCCGCCCTGTTGTCCACCCCTTATGAGCTTGGAAAAGAGGGAGGGCTTTCAAGCGGCTATCTGCCGGAGAGTGATAGCTGGGAAGTGATAGTAAAATATGTCGGTGACATAGAAAAAATAAAAGAAAAGTATCCTTCTGTACTCATCACGAAGCTGCTCGGAAACTATGCGGTGCTCGTAATTGAGAAATCACTTGTAAATACCGTTGCCCTGTGCGATGAAATCATATATATGGAAAAGCCAAAGCAGTTTAACTACGATGTGTACGAGGGCTCTCAGGCCTCATGCATCACTCCCGTACACACCAATCCATATAATCTGACCGGAAAAGGTGTGCTCGTAGGCATTATCGACTCCGGAATTTACTATGCCCATCCGGCTTTTATACAGGATGGTGAAAGCAGAATCGCCTATCTGTGGGACCAGACTGTTTCCGATGACTCCTCACACAGTGATATCATCCCTTTCGGCACCTTATATGACCGCGATACAATCACCAAAGCCATAAATGCAAAAAACAGCTTAGAAATGCAGCGCATCTGCCCAAGCATCGATATATCCGGGCACGGCACTCATGTGGCAGGAATCGCTGCCGGAAACGGTAATGGTAATGAACAAAACACAAAATACCGCGGTGTTGCTTATGAAAGCACTCTTATAATCGTAAAACTCAAAACCTCAGGCGGTGCCAGCTTTCCCACAACCACGCAGATTATGCTGGCAGTAGACTTTTGCATAAGAAAATCAGTCGATATGAACATGCCTATCGCCATAAACCTAAGCTTTGGCACAAGTAACGGCTCGCACAGCGGCACCTCACTGCTTGAAGCATATCTGGACTATATAGCAGGAAACTACCGCTGCGCTGTCTCAGTCGGCTCAGGTAACGATGGAGCCGGCTTTGGCCATGCAAACGGCAGCTCGTACCCTGCCGATGCAGAGCTTGCGATAGGCTATCCTGAGCCGTCTCTTTCCATTGATTTATGGAAAAAATACTGGGATGAGATACAGCTGCGCATTAGTGCACCAAATAATGATATGCTTGAGATTCCCGATACAATTACCAATCAGGCAAAGGGCTTTACATACAGATACAATCTCGATGGGACAGACATATATATAACAGGCGGCGGTCCCTCTCCCTACTCTCCCTTTCAGGAAATATTCATTGAACTCATGGGATCGGAATACATCTCACCCGGCATCTGGAAAATATCACTTGAACCCATATCTGTAAAGGACGGCTCATGGGATATATGGCTGCCGTCAGGTGCTCTGCGCAATGCACAGACCTCATTTATCCATGCATCGCCTGATATCACCCTGACCATCCCCTCAACCGCTCAAAATGTCATATCTGTCGGAGCCTATGACAGCCGAACAAACCGCACAGCCGCCTTTTCCGGCCGAGGCTATACCTGGGCCTTTGACAGCATAAAGCCTGATATCATTGCGCCCGGTGTAGACATTATTTCATGCTCAAACACAGGAGGCTACACTTCAAAAACAGGGACATCTATGGCTGCACCGTTTGTAACCGGTGCGGCTGCGCTTCTGATGGAATGGGGAATTGTGCGCGGAAATGACCTCTATATGTATGGCGACAAGCTTAAAGCCTCTCTCATAAAAGGTGCCGGTGAAAATGTATTTACAGCTGCCTCAAGGGCTGTCTCTGAAAACACTTCCAAAAACACAAAATACCCCAACCCTCTTATGTCAAGTTAATGTCAACAACTTTTTTGAGTCAAAATAGCTGAAAGCCGCATAACTTCGTTGGGGTTATGGTAAGTTAGTGTCAAGTCAGAGTGAATTGGTGGTAAATTAGTGTCAAGTTGCTTTGGGGAGGTTTACTCCTCCCCAAAAGCATAATTCCATTCAATCTCTACTCTCTTATCCCTGTATATGATAACCTTTTTAATGAATACATCCACCGCTTCCTGCGTCAGCTTTTCCATCTGAGAAAACCGGATAATCTCTTTCATATCCTGTTTCGGTTGATTGTATTCCTCCGTAAGCCTGCCAAATGCAAGCTCTGTTTCTTCTATTTTACGTGACAGCTCCTGCATCTGTAAAGCAATTCCATCCGCCCTGCTGCGGTATTCTCCGGCTTCTATCTGCTTTACAGCATAGTTTTCGTACAATGTATCTTTCTCTGTCTGCAAACTCCGATACTGCGTCCGATAATTACCCAGCTCTTTATTCAGCCTGTTCCATTCTTCTTTCTGAAATTGTTCAATACTCTCACGCTGTTTTATCAAATCTCCACGGCGCATCAACTCCCGGTACAATTCCGTCAACACAATCTCTTCCAGAATGTCTGCCCTAAAATAAGTACAGCAGTCCGGTATCTGCAGCAGGGAATGTTTCCTGCACCAGAAATGATTTGGCATCTTACCATTGTTTCTCTGCGGTTTATAGTTGATCGCATACCCACACCCGCCACAATATATTTTCCCTGTCAGTGGGTGTTTTTCCCGTTTCCTTTTCGTGGACTGTTCCGGGCGGTAAGCAGATGCAAGTGCAAATACCTCCGGCGTTACCAGCGGCTCGTGATGATCCGTAATTACTTTCCACTCCTCCTTTGGCACGGCAATCCCGTTTTTGCTTCCCACAGATTTGCGGACTGATTTACCGTAAGCCATTTCGCCCAGATAGAAACGATTATTCAGGATTCTCCTCACAGCCGTATTGCTCCATGCAGGATGCTCCTTTGCCATTTTCCTCTCAGGATAACGCATCTGTGTGATAGTCGGCGTGTGTTCCGCAATCAGTTCCTTTGCTATCTGCGTACTGCTCATTCCCTTTTCTGCCAGTGAAAAGATATGGCGGACGATTTCTGCTTCCTTTTCATTGACAATCACCGTATTTTTTTCAATTTCACTCTTGGCATAACCAAAAGGAACCTGTCCGAATACATATTCCCCATTTGCACATTTATTTTGAAATGATGTTTTTACTTTGACCGATATATCCTTACTGTAAAGGTCATAGAGAAGCGTCTGGAAAGCAGTATCCAGCGGGGTGGTACTTCCTTCATGCTCCCTGCTGTCATAATGGTCATTTACGGCAATGAACCGCACTCCCATAAAGGGGAAAATCTGGTTGAGATAATCACCCAGTTCTATGTAATCCCTTGCAAACCGGGACATATCCTTTACCAGAATACAACTAATTTTACTCTGCTTTACCTGTTTTAACATCTCCTGCAGCCCCGGTCTGTCCATATTCGTACCGGAAAAACCGTCATCACAAAATTCTGCAACCTCCTGTCCCCTTAATTCAGCGTCATTACTGATATGATCTAAAAGCATCTTCCGCTGATTGGAAATACTGTTGCTTTCCCGCTGCTCTGTGGAAGCTTTACCGTCCAGGGCATCATCCTCTATGGAAAGGCGGAGATAGATTGCAATCTTCCTGCTGTCTGTCATTTTTTCACCTGCCTTTCCACCAGTGCATCACTGTATGTAAATAAGACTTCCACCCTTTTCCCCGGATACACATAGATTTTATCTATCAGCGATTCAATAAGCTCCCTGGTAAGTACCTGTTCATTCTTTAGTTTTATCAATGCACGGACTGCTTTCAGATAGGTTTCTCCGTCACGCTCAAGGCTTACTTCCTGCTCTCTGAAGTTCTTCTCCTGCTTCTCCAAGTCCTGCAGCCTATTTTCTTTGCACATCTTATACTCCACATAGTCTTTCTGTGAAAGATTGCCCATGCGGTATGCCATATACTTCCCGCTTTCTTCCTCTGCAAGCCGGAGCTTTGTGCAGACCACGGCATGAAGGCTCTGCTCCAGTTCCTGCTTTTTGTGCCGGATGATTGCTCTTGCAGTATCTAAATACATTCTCTGTTTTTTCAAGCCCACATCAAATTCTTTTTCAAACAGTGCAAAAAGGATATCCGTCAACGCACTTTTCGAGATACGGTTAGAGGACGGACAGTTATCTGTTTTGGTTGCTCCGCCATTCATACAAAAATAACCATCCATGCGGTTTTTACTATCATCCGCATAGTGCTTCACATAGCTGTGTCTTGTCATTTTCCGCCCGCATACGCCGCAGTACAGCACCTTGTCAAAAACATTTTCCCCGATAGGGCAGCCTTTCGTTGGATGAGCGTGGCTCTTTGTCTGCTCCCGCAGTTTCCTCCTTACTCTGGCCGCCTCCTTCATAATCTCTGGCGTGATTAACGGCTCATGGGCTTCTTCCTTTACCACCCAGTCATTTTCCGGCTTATGAATGCGGTTACTTTCATCTCTTGCAGTAATGCTGGTCTTTCCCTGTACCAGCCTGCCGGAGTAAGTGTCACTTTTAATAATTCGCTCCACACTGCCTTTATCCCAGCCCTTGTAAACTGCATCCGGCAGGCAGTAGACCTCTCCCGTCTTATGATACACTGCCGGTGGATTGATTTTACGGATATTCAGGTCATCCGTAACCGCCGTATAGCTTTCCGTTTCGATAAATTTCTTATAAATATATCTGACAATCTCTGCCGTATTTTCATCCGGTATCAGCCTGCGTACTTTGCCCTCCCAGACAGCCTGATACCCATAAGGTGCAGGACCGCCCACATAAGAGCCTTCTTTTCTTCTCTGTGCCAGAGAAGCTTTTGCTTTTACAGAAAAATCCTTGGCATACATATCATTTACCAGATTCTTGATTTCCGATACCATCTGTTTCGTTTCATTGCCATCTGCTCCGGTATCAAAGCCATCCGCCACGGCTATGAAACGCACACCAAGGAACGGGAAAATCTTCTCTATATAATTTCCGGCTTCCAGATAATTTCTGCCAAAACGGGAAAGGTCTTTTACAATCACACAGTTAATGTCTCCCATTCGGACATCCTGCATCAGACGCTGAAACGCATCCCGGTTAAAATTAGTTCCCGTCTTTCCCAAGTCGATATAACAATCTGACACTTCAATTTTATCCGTATGTTGCCCGTTCCATTCCTCAATGAATTTCCTGGCAATCTCTATCTGTACCTCTACTGATTCATTCTTTTTCTCGTCTATATCTGCGGAGAGTCTGGCATAAATACCAGCCTTATACTGCCTGCTCTTTTGATTCTTAGCAGCACTCGCGGGTGTGTCCGAACCTTTTCCCGCTGACTGCCTCTTTGATGTTCTTCCCATACTCATGCACTCCTTTCCCTGCCGCTTTCCTGCCCCGAAAGTGCAGTGACATATTCCTGCATGATCCGGTATTCATCCTGAAAATAGAACTCTATCTCAAGCCTTTTATCCTCGTACACATAAATGCGCTTTACCAGACTCGTTAAAGTATGCCGGTCAATTTCAGCAAGTTTCAAGGAATCCTGAAATTTTGCCAGCCTTGAAGCACTAACTACACCCTTCTGCAGCATCCGCCGTATCAGGTTCTGCTGTTGTTCCTGTGCTTTCTCCAGTTCCTGTGCCTTACTCTGAAACTCCTTATGCAGACGTTCAAATTCTTCCTTTGTTACGACATTCTGCCTTAGATCGTCATAGAGTCCTGCGCAGAGACCGTAATACTTATCCTGCTCCTGTTTCAGCCGTGTAAGCTCCTTCTGGCATCCCGCAACTGCTTCCAGATTCGTCTCTCTTTCTTTCGCCTGTTCAAAAAGTTTGCTCTGCGCTAAAAAGTCATTGGCATACCTGCGGACCGCAATGCCCACCAGTTCCTTTAACGTATTTTCCTCTATGCTGTGGCGGCTGCATCCCTCGCCCCGGTTTTTTGTGGAACAGATATAGTACACCTTATCGGATTCCTTATACCGGACTCTGCGCCGCACCATCTGTTCGCCGCAGTCCCCGCAGAACAGAAGTCCCATGAACGGACTTAAACTTTTGCTTTCCGGGCTTACTCTTCCGTCCGCCTTTAGCAGATTCTGCACCGCTTCAAAATCACTGTCTGAGATAATAGGCTCATGGGTATTTTCCACACGCACCCATTCTTCCTTTGGTTTCTCAATACTCTTTTTCACCTTATAATTGACTTTTTCTGTCCTGCCCTGCAGCAGGTGCCCCAGATAAACTTCATTGGTCAGGATACGCTTTACCGATGAACTGCTCCACTGTGAACCGGAGCCACCGGTAAACCCTCCCCGGTAGTTAAGCCCCGTAGACTTTTTATATTCCTTCGGTGAAAGAATGTGCAGCTCGTTCAGCTTCTTTGCAATGGCAGACACCGCCATTCCCTCGATCTTCCATCGGAATATCCTGCGTACTATCTCTGCCGCATAATCATCCACCACCAGCTTATTCTTATTCTCCGGGGACTTACGGTAACCATATACAGCAAAAGAAGATAAACATTCCCCGGCTTTCCGCTTCACTGCGAGCTGGCTTTTTACCTTGGTGGAAATGTCCCGGCAATAAGAATCATTGATAAAATTTTTGACCGGAATCACGATCTGGCGTTCTCCGGTGTCTGCCGATATGCTGTCGTAATGATCAATTAAGGCAATGAAACGCACACCAAGAGCCGGGAATATCTTTTCCAGATATCTCCCGGCCTCAATGTAATCACGTCCAAAACGGGACAGATCCTTCACAATCACGCAATTTACCCTGCCCGCTTCAATATCTTTCATCATTCTGTTAAATTCTGGTCTGTCGAAATTACTGCCTGAAAAACCATCATCCACATAGATGTCATAGAGTTCCATATCCTCCTGTTCATTTAAAAAGGAACGGATCAACTCCCTCTGACTTCCTATGCTGTTGCTTTCGGCTTTAGATACGCCATTTACCATGGCGCTGCTATCATGCTCCGCCTTTACATTGTCATCTCTGGAAAGACGCAGATACATGGCGGCAAAGAATTTAGATTGTTCTTTCATGCTATCACTCCTGACTTTTTATTAGTTAGGGGAAGCCGGTGGCTTTTCCTTTCCATAAGATCAGGAGTTACGCTGATTTGTCCTGATATCAGGTTAGCATAGATAAACAGATTTTTCAATCCAAATATGAATTTTTCAAATATGAATTTCGGATAACCTTTGCAGATATTCCGCCATTTTATCATCTATGCTGGCTCCGTCTTTTTGGAACCTGACCTTAACTACATAATCACCGATCCGGTTGACATAGACATTGTTCGTCTGCCTTGCAAACGCATCCAGCTTCTTTTCCACAGGCAGTGATGTATCAATCTCTATGTTCCTTAAATCGGTCAGAGTGGAAATATCTACCGTCCTTATATCCACGGCAGCCATCTCTTCAAGTCTTTCCTTTGTCAGTTCCAAGGCTTCTCTCCTTTCCATGCAGCATGAACACTGCTGCTATCTAAGTCTATTCTTTTACCGGATTGTCCTATGCTATAACATTTTCCACAGCATTACATCCCTGTCATTTCTTCCAATGCTCTCATACATTCTATAGCCCCGGCAACTGCAATACAGGCCGCCAGAAACACAACAGCAAGGGCGCCTGCTACAGCGCCCGCAACGATCAATACGATTTTCATTCTTCTTCCCTCTCCTTATCCATAAAATAACTGTCTGCTTTCTTCCTTATGATAAAGTCTGCCACATCCATGAGCCTGTCCGTGACCGGCATGGTCGGCAGGGTATTCAGAATTTCCGCCCGGTATCTGCCACGCAGGGATGCCCTGCTGTCTAAGATGGAAAATACCGCCGTGTCCTTTTCCCGGCGGATACCGCGCCCGAACCACTGCCTTAGTTTAATCAGCATTTCCGGGATAATGATGTCCCTGCGGTATAAATCAAAGTCCTCATACTGGTTTCTCTGGTATTCCATGACCGGATCTGGCACGGGAAACGGCAGTTTTACCACGATCAGGCTGGAAAGGATATCCCCTGCAAGGTCAATTCCCTCTCCGGCGCTGTCACTGGCAAACAGCACTCCGTTTCCGCTCCTGCGAAAGCTGCTTATCACATCCAATCTGCCTCTTCCCATGAGAAACAGCGGATAATCAGAAAGCTGCTCCTTCAGACCATAAAACACCCTCTCCATGAGCCAATAGGATGTAAAAAGGATCAGGGTATGCCCATGAGTGGCAGACACTATCTGCACTATTTCCTCCATGATCGCCTGTATGTATCTGTCATCCCGGATATTCGGAAACGGCATGCGCTCTGGTATATAGAGCAGACCGTTACTCTGAAAATCAAAGGGTGAGGGCTTGCTGGTTTCCATGATTCTTGATAAAGCTGCAAAGGAAAGCCCTGTCATTCTCTTGAAGTGACTGAAATCACCCCGGACTGACATTGTGCCGGACGTAATAATAACCGGTATCGGTCTGCTCCAGATGTCACGGAATAAAATCTGTTCCAGTTCCATTGGAACCGCACACAGGGCAAGCCTGCCGTTCTCCTTCTTTTCCATCCAGCAGATTGCATTTCCGCTGTTTAGAAATACGGTCAGCTTGTCCGTCAGCTCCTGACAACGCTTTTTCAGGCCCTGCATCCGCATTTTCTGTCCGCTGTTTTCCTGATAGGATAAGGGAAGCTGCTCTAAAGCCTTTGCCATGTGCCTTATGTAAATTTTTTCCATGGAACCTATCACTATTTCAATCCTGTTTCCCTCTCTAGTGTGGTTTCCTGCTAAATCTCCCGCCAGTCTGTCAAATATCTGTCTGTTATATTCCGCAAGCTGACTCCGCAATACAGTAAGTTCATCCATGCCTGTGGTTCTTCTGTTCACTTCACTCAATCCCACGATAAATTCCGCATCATGCTCGTCCCAGACCGTGCTGTACATCTGTCTTGCGGCATCTATCAGCTTGTGGGACTCATCAAACACCATTGCCCCATATCCCGGAAAAAGAGGTTTTCTGCCCTGCTTCTGTCCAATCAGATCGGCAAGGATATAATTATGGTTCGTAATCTGAAAATCAAAATTATCCGTCATGCACTTTTTCTTAAAATTCATAAATCTGCATAAAAGCGAATAAGGACATGACTTATTGCAGCGAAACACGTTGATTCTGCCTTTTACATAGGGTGTCAGCACGGCATCATCCAAATCAATCCTGTCAAATTCCTGCTCCCCAAGCCTTGCCAGTTCCAGTATCAGATTGGCATCCACTTCTCTCTGCAAATTTTTTATGGATGTCTCATATATCTTCAATCTGGAGTCACAGACATAATGCCGTTTTCCTTTCCGCACCACAAAAGATAATGGTTTGTCAATTACATGGTGTTCTAAAAGAATCCCGGATATCTGCGGTATGTATTCCTCTGTCAATGCTTTCTGCAGGGCTATGGTGGATGTTGATATGACTGCCGGAATCTTCTTATCTGAATAAATGTTATGTACCGTCAGTGCAAGGATATATGCATGAGTTTTTCCTGTCCCCACTTCCGCCTCACATAAAGCCAGTTTGTTTTCCTGCAATGCCCGGAGCATTTCAAGAGAAAGTTCTTTCTGTTTTACCCTCAGATTCATTCCATGTTTCGGTAAAATCTCATCAAATAAATAAATTAATAATTCTTCTGCACTCTTTGCCATCGTTACGCCTCCTAAAATTTCTTAGTGCCATAAAGCAGCACAGGAATAGGCTGAAGGTATCGGTTTGGCTTTTTACTAACAAAAATGAGTTTCCATCCAGCCCATGATTTCTACTGCTTTATAAAAAGGTGCATCAGCCATCCTGCCGGTAAGCAGACATCATAAAAGCCGCCCACATTCTTTCTCAAACGTGGGTGTGCATTTTCCCGTCACTTATGCGGGCCACTGGCGTGGAAGTATCATTATCTCCGACCGGTATCATCGCATCCTGCCCCACCACGGGCAGTAAAGCCACAGGTAGTTCCCGCTCAGGATAGTGCGGTTCTTTTCACACTGATCCGTCATGGCGTACCCTGACTTGTGCTTTCCGGCTCTCCGGCCGGTCGGATGTGTGCCTGATGCACAGATATGAAGTTGTCAAAGTGCAGTAAAAGGGGAATATTTTAGACAAAAGAAAACCCCTTCACCTAATTCGCCGCTAGGTAAAGGGGTCTGCCGAAAAAAATTTATTTTTTACAATAATTTTCTCAGTTTCTCTAAAATCTTATATTTTCTTGACTGTAAGGTTGTTCTGGCTATTCCTAATTTCTTCGCCAGTTCCACCTCACTGATTTCCTGATAGAACAGAGCATGAATGATAGCTGTCTCCTCGTCTGTAAGTGTATGTAAGGCTTCGTTCAGTTTCTCCAGCATGACCGCCCGAACTGCCACATCCTCTACATTCTCCGCTTCCTCTGCAAACTGCTTTTCTGCTTCCAGAAGCCGCTCATAGGAATCTTCTCTGCTGGGAACGACAATCATCTCTCCGGTTTCCTTATCTACTCTTGTATGTTCCTGCTTCAGATCATAGGTAAAATATTTTTCTTTGCGCTGCCCTTTGTAATATGTGTCATAAAGTTCCTTATTGACCTCAAAGATTTGTCCGTTCAGTCCAATATAATATTTTTCTCTTTCTGCCATCTTTGGCTTTCTCCTTTCCGATTTTGTAAGTTTTCAAAATCGAAAAGGGAGGTGCCCGGGCATAACGTAATTCATTTAAATTATTGCACAATAAAAAAAGAACCGTATGACAAGAAAGTCGCAGGTTCTTTTCAGCGATAACAAACGATATAAAATATACATCCATTACTGCTATCACAAAATTCTTTCTTATGTTGTTTTAACTCTTTGACAAATTCATCTGATTAAAATGTTTAAAAAAATCAGTCTGTCCATTGATCACTCTTACAGTTGGGCTTTCAAATTTCTTCCCTACGCTCTTATCCTTTGATAATTGCGGATTATACGAAACTGATTTCTGATTTTCAATATTCCTATCATAATAGGTTAAAATACCTCATAAACAGACCTTTTATTTACTTTCAGATGATTTATCAACAGCTATAACAAGCAGCACAATATACCAAAAGTCCATAAAAAAACAGAGTACCAGAAATATCTTTCTGGCACTCCATTTCTCGGAACACACTACACATCTTATTTATGTACAGTTTACTCTGTCATCCCCCCGTCCTTTCTTTTGCTACAAAATTTCGTTATACAGTTTTAGGAATATTTAAATAAATGTTTTGTACAAACCAAAGACTATCTTCTCCCTGATCTTCCCAAAAAGAATATTGCCCATCATATATTTCAACAATTTTACGAATGGTATCTAAACCAAATCCATGCCTATGACTATCTTTCTTTGTACTTACCATTTCAGGATTAGTGGAAAAGACGGATTGTTTTATAGTATTTTCAGCTTCTATCTCCACAACCCCATTTTCTTTTCTAATAACAATCCCTACCTCTCTTTTTCCACCTATATCTTCACAAGCTTCAATTCCATTCATTAGAAGATTATCAATCAGACTTCCCATGTCCATACTTTCTATTTCTACTGGTTGTCCAAAAACTACATAATGAAAACTTATGTTTTTTTCTTTACAACGTTGCATTGCCTTCATGAGGGCCGCATTTAAACCCTCATTTCCTGTATCTGTTGGAACCTCCAGACAATTTTCCCATTCAGAGCCCAACCTTTTAATACACAATTCCGCTTCTTTATATTCTCCCTTTTCCAAAATACGGGAAATCGTATCCAATTTCATCTTCATATCATGTTTCATGTGATTTGCCTGTCTTCCTATCTTATACAATTCATTCAGCTGTTCTGCCTGCAGGTGCTGTTCCTCATCAAGATATTCACGTTCCAGTTTTTCTTTCCTGTATTTATCCAAGATTCGATAAAACATATTCAAAATAACTGTTATTGCAAACATTACCCCCATAATTTGCAACGATAAAGAATAACGCTCCATCTGCGATAATTCTTCAGATTCCATACGGAACATCCCCAATGCTAAAACAAACAGTAAGAAGAACATCCCTGCCATAGTCCAGTCCTCCAGCTGCACAGCTATCTTATTTCTTCTCTTATAAACCGCCAGTATAATACGCCCAAGTGAAAATTTTAACGCTGCTGCTGCAAGTGCAGAATATGTCCGCAAATCCCCACTGTTCTTCAAAAGTGCACCAATACCCTCTCCAGTGGCAATTCCCAAGAATGTAAACATGATGTATGAGCTGACAAGTGCAATAATTACCCACATAAGACTAATGATTAAAAAATCTGTCCGCTTTCCCTCTAAAGCTACAACACTATAAAGAAACAAAATTCCCCCGTAGAGTAGTCCAATCACCCCCTCAAATCTACTAAATCGGTTGAGCAATGTTACAGTCACAAAGTATGTCAAAAATCCTGCCATCCATAAAGAGAACGCTTGTACTCCCTTATATTTTTTTTGAAATCCATGATTTATATACTCCAATGCGATTACCGATGACAATGCATTTATAATATAACCAGTAATTTTGCTCCTCCCCCTCTTTCTATCGGTTTACTATTTCCGTTATCTCTTTTCTTCTGTTCTTTCCCATATCCAGTTCCATGCCATTAAACAGCCTAACTGTCCTAACGCCTACTTCTTCAATCGATTTTACATTTACCAAATAATTTTTATGTATTCTTACAAAACCATAATCCTTCCACTCATTCTCGATGGACTTTAAGGTTCCGTACATTTGAAGATACGTCTGATTCCTCATCCATACTGTAAGCGCATGACCATTACATTCGACATAGACAACAGATTCTAAATGCACATGCTTCATACCAAACCCATCTCTCATCCGATAACGAAGCTTTACTTTTGTGGTTATACCTAAATATTTTTGCAGTGCTTTTAACATATCCCGCTCCAAGGAGCTTTTCCTTACGAACCACAATGGCATGTATTCATAAGCATCAAATACAATACTTTCATAGTTAGATACAAACACGACTTTCAAATGTGGATTCTTTAAATAAAGCTGACCTGCTAAATCAAATCCATCTATTTCTGGCATCTCCCAATCCAAAAATACAAGACTGAATCCTTGACTTTGACTATCCTTATACATGGATATACCATCTTTATATAAATGAATGGAGATGGATTCTCTCTCCCCTAATTTCTCCGCAGCTTTGTAAATTGCTATTTGAATCCGTTTTAAATCTTCCAGAGAATCATCACATACCCCTATCTCCAGATTTCCCATACTCATTCGTGCAAATCTCCTGTTTCCTTTATTTCTGCGTTTCTCTCTTCCTCATCCATCACATACTTACAACACTGCAAAACCATCTGATTAAAGGATATTTCCTCTTTGTCTGCTTTGTTCCTAAGCCATTCATAAAGGACTGAAGAAAATCGCACTGTTACCGGCATATTGGGATTAATTAGTGTTTTGTCTATACTGAACATGAAGTCGCACCTCCTATAATTTATACAATAAGTATAACTATATATGGTGCATATCGTATATAACCATAATCGGTTTGGATTTTAGTTACAAAAATATAACCATTTGTATTTTCTTTCTTCCAGTATCCAAAAAAACACTTAATTATTGATATTATTTGTGGTCACAAGAATCATTTTTCAGATAACATTAATACCATAATTATAATTCCACACAGCAAGCTGACAATCCCTGCCACTTTTACAACTGCAACTTTTGGAGCTTGTGGAAACCATATTTGAAATTTTTCATATGGAATAATAAATAATGCCGTACCCACCCCCAAAAATAATAATACTTTAATAATGTTAATAAAAAATCTCATCTTTTATCCTCAAATAACCTTCTTTATAAATATCGTTGTATTTTGTAGCTTTTCTCGATTCGGCTTCCCGACTTCAGGATCCGGTTACCGTCCTTTACGGCTGGGAGTTTCCCACGCCAGTCATACTCATAAAACACCGGCTTTCCGCTGGCGTCAGTCAGGCTTCTTACGCCTCCGTCTGCATGATATGGTGTTGATATTGCCAATATTACTTTACACATTTCTTCACGGAATCTTTAAGCTGCCTGCTCCAATGATTGATAGTATGCTATTTGTCCCTATTGGATTGGAAAATGTTTGCTCAAAAATATAACCTTCTCTTCCAGCAGTATTAGGACCTACAATGAACTTGTCCCCTGTCAATGTACTATCAATACCATTTCTAATATCAAAATCTGCATTAAAATGTGATTTATTTCCGTATGTAGAATTAGGTCCATGTCTATCAAGTATATGATTGTCAAAGGTATCATCACTTAAAGTATAGTTATCTGCTAGGTCAAATACTTCTTGGAATTTGCTTCCTGAGCCACTCTTACTACCACTCTTGACATAAACTCTTTACCCTTATAATAATCCAAGCCGATGCCACTCTTCCGGAAAATGCGTACACTTCCCAAAGCTGACTATCACATCTGCTTAAAATTCTACTACATATTTGCCATTATTTCACTACTTTTCGCCAGCACTTTCCACCACTGGCATACGATATTCCGTACCATGCTTTAACATTCCATAAATAATACTGATTAACCGTCTTGAAATGCAAATCAGTGCCTGCTGACTGGTTTTTCCCTCTGCCTTACGTTTCTCATAATATGCCCGTACCACCGAATTTCTCGGTGTACCCTTTGAGGATACCTGCACCATCTGAATCGCAAGGAAATAAATGGTTGCCTGCAATCGTCTGTTACCTTGCTTGGTGGCTAAATCTTTCCCCTTACCGCTGGATGATAAATGAAGTGGTGCAATCCCGGCGAACTGTGCCAGTTTATTAGCATTAGCGAAACGTTTGATATCACCGATTTCAGCAAGAATCTTCACTGCTGTGATGACATTTACACCGGGAATGGTTGTAAGTGTGCAGCCAAGCATCTTATACATCTGTTCCAGCATCTTGTCTACCTCTGTCAGTTGGCTGCCATAGTGCTGTAAATCACTGACTATGCTAAGAGTCACCATATCCCTTGCATCTTGATAAGCATTGTTTTTCACCTTATCACTGGCTACCGCATCCAAGATTTTCTCGCAGGTCTTGGTGGAGCATTTATTGTGGCTGACAGGAACAAGTTCCGCTCGCAAATCTTCCACAGACTTACCTTTTAGATACTTTTTGGATGGGTAATGCTCCCAGAAATACAGTGCAGTAGGTCTGCTGATGTCATTAAAAAATGACTTGTAAGACGGATATGCAATACACAGCTGCTCGTGCAACTGATTAACCAGTCTGGTTCTCTGCTTCATGATGTTATCCCTGCGATGCACCAGCTGACCAAGTGACCAGTACGCATCATTGGGGCAGGCATCTGGAAGTTTATCAAGCATGTTTAACGTTGCAAGTGCAATGGCTTCTGCATCATCGCTGTCACTTTTGCGATACATGGCACCCCGGTGCTTTGCCTGTCGATGTGAGATAGCGGTATTTACATCCTTTACAAAATACCCCTTATCAATCAGCCACACCGCCAATGCTCTGCCGTAACCATAAGCATTCTCCAGACCATAGACTACTTCTTTTGCATCAGTATTACATTTTTTAACCTTTGTTACCAGCTTAGGAAAATCGGCTGGTCTGTTGGGAAAAGTAATCTCTCCCAGTTTGTTGTTGTAGCAGTCAATCATAACTGCTGTGTGGGTTTCCTTATGCAAGTCGATACCCACATAGATAAAATCTTCTTTTGTCATTCTCAATCATCTCCAATCTCAATGTTTGGCAAAATAGTGGCAATCTCAACTGTTAAGCCAGTGTCCCAGAATTACGCTTCTGCAACTGGGTCGGCAAGAGTGGTAAAGTCTATCTACTTCTGGTCAGGCACAAAGTATTTCAAAAGAAATACCGCTGACTTTCATAAAGATGGATATTTCCTGCAGAACGCAGGAGTCACAAAAGACTTACGAATTGCTTTTGTGGTGTGTGATGTTAACTCTGAACAGAAAAGGTTGCAAGTCAAAATTTTTGTTTTTGAAAAATTGGAGGGAAATTTGACGATTTGGCGGCTGAATTGGCTTTATGCCATAGACCAAAAACAGAAGAAAAACGGTAATAATGCACAAATTCAATTTTTAGACAGACAAAACAACTTTCTCTTACCCCTGTGAGAGCCTGTGTTGCCCCTGTGTGCGATTTTAAGAGCGAAGTCGAGAGTTACCCATGATAGACTTTTTAGGGCTTGTTGGGGAAATGTGAAAGAAGATACTTTTAGAAAATAAGAAAAATATTAGGGTCGAAAATAGTGCAGGTTAAAGGGCTTATGCCGCCAGAGGACGGCATAAGCCGAGAAACACCCACCGGCAAAGCCGTTGGGAGAAATGTGGTATGGCATAACTTTCTCTGCTGTTCCAAAATATGTTATGCTTCGGGACAGTTTTATCGGAATTGCCATATGACAGAAAAATCGAGAATGTTCCATGACGGTTATCGTCAATAGATCATTCCCGATTCTGTTTTTTGTTTAGGTATTACGAGAACTTTTCATCCCCCTTACACCCACTTGTGCGTGCCATTGTAACATGGAGGCTTTGAGATCGTCAAGAGAAATGTTACAAAATTATTAAGCTCGATACATTGATGATTTTAATTATTATTTTCTTCTACGAATTCAAGGAATGTATCCTGTAATTCATCTTCCGTACTAATACCATTAATCCTAACTTCAAATTCAAAATCTCCACCAGACAAGGTACTTGAACCATCTAATATACCAAAAACACTTGAAATTGTATCAATCATAATAAGTTCAGCAAATTTTAACATTTTTTCTTTTTCTTCAGAAGTCAATTTCTCATACAACTCTAATGCATTTATCCAATATTTGTCTGTAGCATTTTTTAGAGCTGTGTTATCAAGCAAATTTTTATATTCACCGACTCCGTCTTCAACTATTGTTTTGTAAATCTTTTCAACAAATTTTTCATTCATAATTACTATTTCCTCATTTCTGGATACATTTTCTTATTCATATCTATTAATTCCTTCAGTGCAGAATTAGGTATGTCAGGATATACCCTCTTTAATTCAAATAAATCTCTTGCAAGTAATTGTCTTGCATTAGTTATCCCCTTTGTACTCCTTGATACAATCCCTCTTTCTGGATGTCTCTTTGTATGTCCCAGTTTCGGAACATTAATTGCAGGTGCCGTTAACTCATCATAATCTGCAACCACCTTTTTCATCAATGCTTTTTGTCCTACATGATGAGCATCCAAACCTTCCACACCTTTTATATCTTGATATGCACCAACCTGATACTTACCCGAAGAACTACCACTCTCTCCAGCACCTGCACTCATTTCTTCCTTACATGGGTATTGACTATCATACCCACTTGGATCATAGTACACCACCGGATTATTCTTACAGTACGCATACAGATTCAGCCCGTCCCCGCGGTACTCATCCTCCTGCACAAACCTTCCCAGCACCGGATTGTAAAACCTTGCCCGCAGATAATACTGCCCGCTGGTCTGGTCATACTGCTGTCCCGTGTAGAGGATTCTGTTGTGGAACTCTTCCATGCTGTTTTGTAGCACGCCAAACGCATCGTACTCGTACCGGTTTTCTATCTCACCACCTCTTCCAGTGATGTATGCGGTGCTGTTTTGCTCATCCAGATGGTAGTAGTGATAACCACTCTTTTCCCGGTTCCAGCCTGCTGCTACTCCGTAGCCCGGAATATAACGGCTTATGGTATCGCCTTCTGGACTGCTCTCTGCGAGGAGTTCCCCGTTATGATATGAAAAAGTTGCGACAGTTCCGTTTTCCACCATTCCGGCACGAAGATACTCTGCGTCATACTGGTTTTCCAGATGCTTTCCATCCGACATTGTCACAGCTGTCTGCTGATGAAACGCATTATACGAAAATACCGCTGTTCCCTCTGCCCCGGCTGCTTCCAGTAGGTTTCCCTGCTGATCGTATGCATATGTGGTGTGTTTCCCACAACTTCTCCTACTGGTCAGCTGGTTTTCCGGTTATAAGGGTACTCCTCCGTCCCGTTTAATACTTTTCTTACTCTTGTAACGCGCCGTAACCACCCATGTGCCAATTTTCACACACCCCTTGAAAAGTTATTCGCTTGTTGATCCGATTTGGAAAAGAGATTTTTCAGTCCAAAAAGCAAATTTAATAGAGTCGAAATGTATGCATGTTAAAGACCGGGCGGCGGAAATCCACCCGATCTCTGGAACCTCGTCCAGCAAAGCCGGGCGAATTTAAAGTATGCTTTCTATTATCTCTACTGCATTATTTAAATTCTGTATCAGTTCCTCCTCGTCTTTACTGCTTTTTTTATATATAGGTTCTTCCCAATTTTGTTTCTTTATTATTTGAACTATAAATTCTCCTTCGCTCTCATATTCGGGATACCAGCCAACATCCAGTAAATACTCTTGGGCATACTTTACTTGTAGTAAGTCTTCTAATAAGCACTCTTTTTGTTCAGAATATCTCTTAGTAAAGTCAACCTTAAATTCATCATAAATAATATCTCCTGATTTAAAATTCACCTTATCCATATATCGCCTCTACTTTAATAATTTTAAATATTCAGATTCAGAAATAGGATGTCCATGTATGGTATTCGCACTATTTTCAATTCTGACATATTGTGTTTCTTTTCCTCCTGTTGCACCAATTATCTCATCATATTTTTTTACCTTCCAATTTTTTCCATTCGTCACAGGTGTGCCTATCTCCCATGCTTCTCTTTCAAATGCTTCAATGTCTTTAATATCTGGGGAATATTTAGCCGGACCATTTTTAGTGGACTTAGTAGTATCTTTCCAAGGTTTATTTTTATCTGGAAAATGCTTATGTCCATGATCTGTCCAATTTACATCTGTTTCACTTTCCCCCGCACTTATTTCTTCCTTGCATTGGGGTTTATGTTTCTTCTTGTACCCACTCGGATCATAGTACACCACCGGATTATTCTTACAGTATGCATACAGATTCAGCCCGTCCCCGCGGTACACATCCTCCTGCACAAACCTTCCCAGCACCGGATTGTAAAACCTTGCCCTCAAATAATACTGCCCGCTGGTCTGGTCATACTGCTGTCCCGTGTAGAGGATTCTGTTGGGGAGTTCTTCCCTGCTGTTTTGGAGCACGCCAAACGCATCGTACCCATACTGGTTTTCTATCTCCCCACTGCTTCCCGTGATGTAGGCAGTGCTGTTTTGTTCATCCAGATGATAGTAGTGGTAACCGTTATATTCCCGGTTCCACCCTGCCGCCACCCCATACCCGGGAATATAACGGCTTATGGTATCGCCGTCTGGACTGCTCTCTGCGAGGAGTTCCCCGTTATGGTATGAAAAAGTTGTAACTGTTCCGTTTTCCACCATTCCGGCACGCAGATACTCTGCGTCATACTGATTTTCCAAGCGCTTTCCATCCGACATTGTCACAGCTGTCTGCTGGTGAAACACATTGTACGAAAATACAGTTGTTCCCTCTGCCCCGGCTGCTTCCAGCAGGTTTCCCTGCAGGTCATAACGGTATGCGGTTTTCTCTTTTTCAGAAAAGTGGCAGATCAGCTGGTTTTTCCGGTTATAATGATACTCCACCTCCCCGCTTTTATCCAGCTTTTTCAGGCGGTTTCCGCACAGGTCATAAACATAGGCGGTTTCCTCCCCCTGGCGGGTCTCGCTTACCAGACGGTCCACCCGGTCATAGATGTAAGAAACCTTGTGTTCTGTGGCTTTTCCCTCTCCGCCGATCCGGCTTCCCGACTTCAGGGTCCGGTTGCCGTTCAGGTCGTGGGAATAGTAGAGGTCTGCCAGTATCTCACCATCTGTATGTTCCATGTGCAGGTGTACCAGGTTGCCGTCCGTGTCATACGCATATCCGGTACGGATTCCGTTCCCGTGTCGGATCTCCTTTAACCTTCCTCCCGGTGTATGGGCATACGCTGCCAGCGTCTCCCCGTTCCCGTCCTTTACGGCTGAGAGTTTCCCGCGCCAGTCATATTCATAGTACACCGGCTTTCCGCTGGCATCCGTCAGGCTTTCCAGACTTCCATCTGAAAATTACACAACTTTTCAGCCAGCTATCCCATTGTAAATTAATAATTGTACCGCATGATTTTCTATAGTTTTTATGTCGGGCATCTGTAATATTTTTTTAAAATATCAATTCCTATCCCCTCAATAAAAAACTCTTCAAATGTACTTGCAAATTTAGTTGCTTCATCATAAAAATTTCCATCCCCCGCTCCAACAATATATAAGCCTAATCCTTCTCTTCCTTTACCATAGTAATATACATTACCACCTAGGTCTGTAGCAAAAATTAACCCTTCTTCAACATCTTCTTTAAAATATGGATAATTATCATCAACATTTATTATATCTATTGCATAACAAAAACAAATAATTATCGATGTTTCCTTTATTTTTAAGCAATAGATTTCTCCCTCCTCCAAAACACTTTTTAACATTTCAGGCAAAGGAATTCTGGCTATATTAATGATTTTATCTATATCATCTAATGTAACCTTGATACTCGACCTTTCCTCTTTGGAATATAAACTTTCAAATTTACTATTTACTATAGACAATAAATTCATTTTTCCTCCTCACGAACATTTGTCTGATTCTGCTGCAGCACCACATTCTACTAAACTATTCTCTATATCGTCTTTCGAATAAACAAGTTCATCTAATTCTCCATTTCTTATTTTATCAGCATTATTCTCATTTAATTTGTCAATCATTTTGTAATTATTTTCCAAATCCTGAATGACAACATCTTTTGAGATACCTGCATTCAATTCTTGCTGCGCACCCATAATTAATCGTTCTTGTAAATCACCTGATGTTGAACCATATTTCCTATTATAGGCATTTTGCTCATTCGTAATTAATGTATGTGGAAGATCCTTTACTCCACCAGCATTAGTTTCTAATGTTATTGTCGGAGCCAACCCAGGGTCATATCCATAGGCACTTAAATTAACTGATGCCCATTTTTGTTGCAACCCATGGTGTGATTGTAATGTACCATAAAAGTTTCCGACACTAATATCGCCATATTTTATTGCAGTATTATGGTCATGGTTTATAACATATTTATTCCCATTGGAATCTGTAAGTAATGCGCTTAAAACATCGCTTAGTGAATAAGCATACCCACTCGGATCATAATACACCGCCGGATTGTTCTTGCAGTAGGCATACAGATTCAGACCATCTCCACGGTATACATCCTCCTGCAGGAATCTTCCTACTGCCGGATTGTAATACCTTGCCCTCAGATAATGCTGCTCCGTGATGGAATCATATTGCTGCCCTGTGTATAAAATCCTATTTGGAAAGCCCTCATGACAATTTCTGACAGTTCCAAATACATCATACTGATAGTGGTTCTCAATTTCGCCTCCTAATCCTGTGATATACGCGGTACTGTTCTGCTCGTCCAAATGATAGAAATGGTATCCATCACTCTTATGATTCCAACCAGCCGCCACACCATATCCCAGTATATAACGACCTGCAATCTCCTGCTCCTGGTTCAGCTCTGCCAATAGTTCCCCATTATAGTATAGGAAATTGCACACGTTTCCATTCTCAACCGTTCTAGCACGCAGGTATTCTGCATCATATAGACTCTCTAGACTACTCCCGTCGGAGTTATGCACATTTACCTGCTGATTAAAAGCGTTATAGCTGTAACATAACTCTCCTTCTGTTCCTGTTGCCTGTAATACATTGCCCTGCAAATCATAGCAATATGCCGTTTTCTCTTTTTCAGAAAAGTGACAGATCAACTGGTTTTTCCGATTATAATGATACTCCTCCGTCCCGTTTTTATCCAGCTTTTTCAGGCGGTTTCCACACAGGTCATACACATAGGCGGTTTCCTCCCCCTGGCGGCTCTCGCTTACCAGACGGTCCATCCGGTCATAGACGTAAGAAACCTTGTGTTCTGTGGCTTTTCCCTCTCCGCCGATCCGGCTTCCCGATTTCAGGGTCCGGTTGCCGTTCAGGTCGTGGGAATAGTAGAGGTCTGCCAGTATCTCACCATCTGTATGTTCCATGTGCAGGTGTACCAGGTTGCCGTCCGTGTCATACGCATATCCGGTACGGATTCCGTTCCCGTGTCGGATCTCCTTTAACCTTCCTCCCGGTGTATGGGCATACGCTGCCAGCGTCTCCCCATTCCCGTCCTTCACGGCTGAGAGGTTTCCACGCCAGTCGTACTCATAAAACACCGGCTTTCCGCTGGCATCCGTCAGGCTTTCCAGACTGCCGTCCGAAAAATAGGTGCAGGAAACAAGCGTCCTGCCGGACGCTGACTTTTTCAGCAGCTTCCCGTCCGGGCGGTACTCATACGTGTAGCAGAAGCCTCCTGCCACCGCCTTCCTGACATTGCCTGACGCATCATATTCAAAACTTCTTGTGACACGGTTCTCCCCGTTTCGGTCTGTTCCGGTCTCAAGCACCGGATTCCCGTCCACGTTGTAGGTGGTGCGGACTTCATTGCCGTTGCGGTCCACATGGAGTACCATGCGCCCCTCACGGTCATACCGGAAGGTCTCGCTGTTGCCCTCCTGGTCGGTGATCTCGCAGACCTTTCCCTGACTGTTGTAGAGGTAGGTGATCACGCCGCCGTTGGCATCCCTGGTACCGGTGACATTGCCCGCAAAGTCATAGGTATAGCCTTCCTCCCCGCCGTCTGCCTGGCGGATGTTTTGGATGCGTCCCCATGCGTCCAGGTCATAGCCGGTCTCATTGCCGTTGCCGTTTACAACACCCGTGATCCTTCCACGGCTGTCATAGCGGTATTTCTGGGCGGCACGCCCCGCCTTCCTGCTTCTTGCGGTGCTTGTCTCCTCCTCCCTGCCATGCACGCCGTATGTATACCGGATCTCCTGCCCGTCTGCCTCTCTGGAGAACGCCAGCCTTCCGTCGGGAAGATACCGGTTCTCCTCCTGCACCGTGCCGGAACCGTCTGTTCTGGTCAGAAGTCTGCCGTACACATCATAACGGTACCGGTTCTGGTTTTTCGGGTATCCTGATTTTCCATTCTCCGTCATGCCGGTCTGCGGCAGGATCTCTACGATCCTCCGGTCGTTTTTATCGTATTCGTAGGAAAATACGGACCCCAGACAGTCCCTCACATGGATGATGCGGTCTTTCAGGTCATAACCGTATCCCTGTTCCCATTCCCCCAGTCCCTTTCCACTGCGGACAATCCTTATAATGTTCCCAGCATGATCATAGGTGACTGATGTCGTCCGGTCGATTCCGTTTTTATCGTCCACGACACGCTCCGATACCAGACGGTCGCAGGCGTCATAGCTGCGGAGGATGCGGTACCCCTCCGGCGTCACGATCCCGGTGCGGTTTCCATTTCCGTCATACCGGTAGCGGGTCACCGCATAACGCGGCTCTCCCTCCAGCGGTGCAAGCCCGCTGTCGAGCTCCTCCTTCCGCTCCGTGAGCCTTCCTGCACGGTCATAGCCATAATGGATGACCTGACGCACCTCTTTGGAAACTGCCTTCTCTTCATAAACCAGCTTTCCCTGCACGTCGTAGCGGTAGGAGATGACTGCCCCCAGCCCGTCCTCCACACGGATTCTGCGGTTTCTGCTGTCGTAGGTGAAACGCAGCGCCAGCCCGGCACCGTCCTCCTTCACCAGCCCGCCGTTGCTGTCCCAGTACCCGCCATGCCGCTGTTCCAGCAGCACGTTTCCGCATCTGTCGTACTGCCACGTGGTCCTCACATAGAGCATCACGCCGTCTTTCTCGAGTGCGGGCTTTAACTGCTCTTTCAGTTCCCCAAATGCGGTATAGCTGCGGTAGGTGCAGCGTCCCTCTGCATCCGTTTCCTCCGTGAGGTTACCCGCAGGGTCATAAGTGTACGACGCCTGACGCACCCCGTCTGGTCCCGTCACCCCGGTCAGCCGGCTGCAGGCGTCATAGGTGTACGTAAAGCCTTCCCCGTCGTCGGTCTGCGGGTCGTAGGATTCCGGCATCACATGGCGGATCCGGTTGCCCTCACTGTCATAGAAGATGCGCTCGCATCCCCCGTCCGGGTAATGGATACGGATGTTGTTCCCATCGCTGTCATAGTCATAGGTGGTTCCCTCCCCGTCATCCCTGGATGAATCGTAGGCATTTGGGTGTACCCGCTTTAAAACGTTGCCCTCGCCGTCCCGCATCAGGCGCTCATGCCCGCCGTCGGGATTTTTCGTGTGGATGAGGCGGTCAAGGAAGTCATAGGAATAGCTGTATTCCCCGTGCTGTTCCTTCCACGCCTTTGGCAGATAAAGCGCAAGCAGGCGTCCCATGCCGTCATACATCCACCTGGTCTCATTGCCTTCCCCGTCCCGCACCAGCGCACGTTTGTTTCTGGCATTGTACCCGTACTCGGTTCTGCCGCAGGCGTCCTCCTGCGCCATCATGCGCCCGGCTTTGTCGTACTCAAACGAACAGGTTTCCCCGTCTGCGAACCGGATCACGGACGGTTTCCCGCCTGCCTCCCCGTACTGGTACTGTATCCGGTTGCCCTCGGCATCGGCAGTCTCCGTCAGCCTGCCCATCCAATCATAGACAGACCGGTTCTCCCTTACCTGCAGACCATCCGTCCTTCTCTCTGCCGTGCGGTTATGGTGATCGTCATATTCAAAGGCCGTCTCTCTGCCCGCGCTGTCCGTCCGGAGAATCTCGTTGCCCGCCGCATCATACCGGTGCATCGTCCGGAGTCCGTCCGGCTGCACTTCCTCGGTCAGCCTGCCCGCTTCGTCATACGTCCATGTGGTTTTTCTGCCCAGACGGTCCGTGCGGCTGGTACGGTGTCCGTTCTCTCCGTATCCGTACCGTTCCTTTGTCCCGTCCTGATAGGATGTCTCAAGGATTTCCCCATATTCATTGTACCAGTGTTCGACCGTTTTGTCATGAACACTGCTTACGATTGTCACTCTGTTTTTTTCCGGGTGGTAGTCTGCCCGGTAGGTGTCCCCGTTTGCCAGCGTCTGCAGCACCACCCGTCCCGCATCATCATACCGGTTCTCAAGATAGGTGACCTTTGCCTGATCCACCGCGCGTTCCAGATAACCGTTGCTGTCATATGCATAGTGGGTGACGCCTTCATCCATGTGGATAACGTCTGACAGAAAACCGTTTTCATACCGGTACTGCATCGTTCGTCCCACATGGTCCCTGATCTGGACCAGCCTGCCGTCACGGATTTCCACATCCAGAAAATATCCAAGCGGCGTCGTGATCCGGGTTAAGCGTTCCCCCTCATAGTACAGACGCACACACTGTCCGTTCCGGTCTTCCGCCGCAGTCAGCAGTCCCTGCCCATCATAGTGGTAGCATTTGTAATTCCTGCCATCGTAAATCCTCCAGCCGTCGTCCTCTCCGGTCAGCTCCAGCCACTCACAGCCTCTGGTGACATTGACCGCATGGGAGCCGTCCCACGCAAAGACCGCCGTGATCCCGCTATCCAGCTTCGCATGGAGTCTGTTGCCCGAGCGGTACAGACGGCATTCATATGAAAAACTCCATCCGGGACCCAAAAGCCCTGCCTCCCTGCTCGTGGAGTTATATTCCCTCTGCACACGGAGATCCTCCCGGATATCCGGCAGTGTGAAGTCGGTCGCGGTGATCAGGAACGCCCCCGTAACCACGTCGATCGGTTCTCCAAAGAACTGCCCCAGCCCGCTTTCTATCAGGTTCTGTTTGATGACCTGAAGCAGGTCGACATCCCTGCCCGCCAATTTGTTGATGCCTAGATCCACCGTTGTTCCAAAAGTAGTTCCAGCCAGGATTCCGACCGCTTTTTCCACCCACTTATTATCTGTATTGAGCAACCTTTTGATTTTTTCTGTTCCGGCAGTTCCTAACGTTCCCTTGGCAAGACCCGCAAAAGCGTCCAGACCCAGATTTTTTAAATCCACCTTTCCCGTCGTCAGATAATCATTGACTGCGCCAAACAGTGTGGTGCCTCCCATCTGGAAGAGGAAATTCGCCACCTTGGTCTTCGGGCAGATTCCATTCCAGAAGGACATTGCCTTTCCCGCAAACTTCTGGACTTTTGACACTTTATCCGCCCCTGAAAACGCACCCGCCAAAGCCTTTCCCGAAACCACGTCAAACGCCACGTCCGTAATCATGGAGGTGATATCATAGGCGGTCTGATTGCCGCCAAAAACAGTATCCCGCAGGAAGTTTGCCGGCCGCGACGCATCCATCGCATTCATCTTGCTGTATCCGTCCAGTCCCTCAGCGATATCTGCCACCGCAAATGTCGCCTTGACCCCTGCCGCAATGGCAAACGGTGCCGCAAGTCCTCCCGTCGCCACGGTCAGTGCGGTCAGACCCACAACCGTCACCAGACTTATCACGCCGTCCACAATCTTTCTCTTGCTCTCCTGCTTCTTCGTGATCATGTCTTCCTTGACCGCATTGTTTTCTGCCTCGCGTGCCTGTGCGTCAGCCGCTTCCTGCTCACTCAGCAGTTCATCCCCCGAGGGGACTGCCGCCGGGGAGGAGTCAGCCTCCTGCACGACCAGGGCAGACCGTACTTCCGTCCCCGCCTCCATGACGATGCAGTCGTCGCTGCTCTCCCCGATCTGCATGGTCAGCTTTTGTTCCCCGCAGATCATCAGATCCTGCATCGGCTTCTCTTTATCCGATGCCATCCCCATCTGCGTCTTCAGCTTTATATCCATGCCGGTCAGGGACAGAAAACCGCCGCCCTCCAGATGAAGCACTGTCGCGCCTCCGGCATCCGGGGCAAACTGGAGGGATGCCGGCGTCATATCCATTGCGCTTCCGCTCGGGTCAGAAAAGCGTTTGTTTTCCGGCGTACTGCATGACCCGGACGCGCCCTCCCCACTCCTTATCGCATGAACCGCAACCGCACCCTGCTCATCATGATCCGGGAAATAGATATGTACCTGGCTTCCCTCCTCCGGCATACAGTAAAAGCTGCTGCTCTCTATGGCGTAGGTAAAATACTTTGTCTTTTCGGAAGCCTCATACTCCGGATCGATCTCGAAATGGACGCGTATCCGGTTCCCGCTGCGCTCCATGACTGTCGCCGGGATGCTCATGCCGAAAATCCCCGGGTTTTTCTCTTTTTCCCTGCGGATTCCCGCCCGTCTTGCCAGCACGTAACTGTATACCAGCTCCCCTTTTTCCGTGTGCAGGCGCATCGCGGTCACAACCGCTTCAAAACCGTTAAACGTCAGCGTTTCCCACATCCGCAGAAAGAAACGTACCGTCACATTCCAGCAGGAAGCCTCCTGGGAAAGCACACCCTCCTTTTCCAGCACGCGCGCATAATGGAGCATATCCTTCTCCATCGTGTAGTCCTGCCGGTCAAGAACTGTGCCATAAGAGATCTCCGGGATGCCAAAATACACCTTTCCGCAGGCGTCCGTGGCATCCGCAAGAAGGTATGTTCCAAAGTGGCTTGCCAGACGGCGCAAAAACACCCAGTCGCTTTCCTCATACTGCAGCAGAAATTCCGGGATGCACGCCCCGCCCGTCGCATGATCCGTCACACCGGACTGCCCGTAACCGGACAGAACTCTCTGTGCCACTTCCATGTATGTCAGTGCGCCGTTCTGGAAGCTGCGGCTCTTTTTCACGCGGTCCCAGTCCATCGTGTAAGACCAGGCTTCCAGGTATAAGTAAAAAAGTCCGTTCTCCCTTCTGGCAGAAACCGTCTCCAGCTTTCCCCGGAAAACCACCTGCCCGTTTGTCTTTTCCAGCTCACGGACAGTTACGCCGGCGTCAGAGGACATGGTGACCAGTTCATCTCTCTGCTCTTCCTCGATCAGGATTTTCAGTGTGAGTCCTGCGTGGCAGTTCAGTCCCTGCGTCAGCACAAGCTCCTCCACTGCCAGAAGTCCGGCAAGCTCCAGTTCGATTTCCAGTTCCTTATATGTAAGCTTCATGCACCCTCCTCCTTTGCCTACTCTCCCGTGCCCTCCACCTGCCCGGAAGTAATGATCTCGATCTCCCCACCGTAGATACAGCGAAGCTTTGCACCGCCAAGAAGCGGTTCCATCCCCCGTGTCTCAACCCCTTCTTTTCCGTTGTCCCACTTGGTTCCTGCCGGAATATTTGGCGTACAGACCCCGACGATTCTCGGCACTCCCTCCTGCGCTTCCTGCGTCGTGATTTCTTTTTCCCCGCCCGTAAAAAAGTTTAAAACACTGTCTAAAAAAGTGTCGGGACATTCTTCCTCCACCGCCTTTTGTATGCGGTCAGCCTCCGCTTTCGTACTCGGATTTTCCATGCTGTAACAGCCACCAAAGCAGCGCACGTTCACCTCTCCGACACTGTCGTCCACGGTCATCTGTGGCTGCTGGCGCAGGAATACTCCATGCGTATCATCCAGCACCAGATACGTCTCCCGCATTCCCATACTGCAGCGGATCATCGCCGTATGCACCACATAGGTATCATTCAGTTCTGCCATTTACTCCACCTCCACTTCCCGGAAAATAATCCCGACAGGATTTCTGCGCAATATGCTCTCCACAATCTCCAGACTGACAAAAGGATTGCGGAACTTTTTTGTATCTGCCAGAAAAACTTTGTGCTCTCCGATTTTTTTGCGATCCAGCACCAGTCTTTTCACGCTTCCGTTCGGATAATATTCCGTGCTGTCAGAAAGCATCTCCTGCTCTTCCAGCAAAAGCGTATGGTACAAAAAGATCTTTCCCCGGCTCTTATCCACCAGCGACACGGACCGGAAAATCATGTCGTCCTCATACACGTCCAGCACCTTTTTCACCATATCTGATACCAGAGGAATTGGACTCTGAATAAAATCAGGAAGCGCTTCCCCGCTATCTGCGGCAAAATAAAGCGTCGTGGACGGCTTGATCACCGCCGCATCCTTCCTGAAAAAAATATGTCTTGGTCCACAGATATCAAAATCCCGCAGCTTTGCCATATCCTGCAGCATTTTGTCCTGCTCCATCGTAAAAAATCTCATTCCTGCCGCCCCCTGTCCACCAGAATCAGTTGCAGCTGTTCCGGCTTTAAATGAATAAACGGAAGTTCCTCCTCTGCAAAGACAGAATGAAGCATATCTGCCCCTTCAAAGTCATTTTCCTCCCAGATACATCCCGAAAAATCCGCCTGATGAATGACCGCGTTGCGGAAGCTGCAATTTTTTATCCGGCATCCCAAAAATCTCGCGCCCGTCAAAACCGCATCGTCAAAGCACATATTCTCCAGTGTGCAATCCTCAAACACAATAAAGTACAGCAGCTTTCCCTTACAGTCGGAGTTTTTTAAGTCCGCCTGGTACCAGTAGCCAAAGACCATCCCGGTCTCCTCATTTTTCGTCTGGCGCAGTGCCCTGTCCCAGTCGATCTGTTCTTTTTTCTCTCTGTTTACATGAGCGACCAGTTCTGTGTGATCCCGGTATTCTCCCCAGTAAACCGCCCAGGTATCTGATTTTTCTATTTCAGCAAAATCCGGATTTTCCTCAACATCGCGGAATATAAAACGCAATACCTGCGCCAGCATCAAATTGCAGTCCATGACAGCCGATGCGACCAGATTCTGAACATCATAGCGGTTGACCTTACCCCAGTATTTCCGGCTGTTTTCCATCAACTCTCTGCGGATATCCGCCCACATCGGAAACAGAAAATCCAGTGAAAATCCAACCTCCGCCGGTTCGGTATCCAGATACCACCTGGCATCCATCGCCTGCGCCAGAATCTGGTACTCGCCTTTTTCCAGCCCCACACGGAGCAGGGAAAAATGCAGGAACATCATTTTTTCTTTTTCCAGCCGGACAGTCTCCAGTCTGATTTCATGGATGGCGTCGCAGATCACCGCAGAAAGCTGCTCTGTCTTTTCCTGCAATTCCCGGTAAAAAAGTTTCTTTCCCTCTTCCAGAACAGGCTCTGCTTCTCTTGTAAAACATTCGACCGCTTCCTGTCTTTCCATATCCTGTTCCCTCCTAATCCACTTTTACCTCGGTTCCCTGAAGCATCAGGACTCCGCCCGGATGCATCTGCAGGCAGCCTCCCATCGCACACGCAACAACCGCCGTGTTTTCCGCCGAAAACTCCATTTCTGTCTCCGATGTTAATTCCACGTTATTCGATGCCTGAATCAGCAGCGTATCCTCCGCATACAGGGAAATATCCCCGCCGTTTCCGACCATCACACTTGCCAAACCGCCCCGGCACGCCAGTCTTATCCCGTCTTTGCCCATACGGAGCTCCTGGCCTGACGGATTGCTCAGATATTTTGTAGAAGGATCCCCCATACGGTCCGGCGCCGCGCCACCCTCTTCTTTATAATCGCTGACTGCACTGATTGCGACGGCGTCTCTCGTATGTTTGGTCGGGAAATATACACGCACCTGATCCCCCTGTTCCGGCATATAGTACCAGCCGCTTCCATCCGAGGATGCGGACAAGGTAGAGAAGGGGAACCAGTACGCATCGTTACTGTCCCTGCCATCGTCTATTTTTAAATGCACCCGGATCTGTATCCCGGAAACCTCCAGCACGGTTCCCTCCAGCGCTGCTCCCGTCAGATGCGCCGGATATTCCGTCTTCACCAGGATCCCTTCCGGCTTTTGAATACCGCAGGTTCCCACAAGCCGTCCATGCTCCAGACGGAAACCATGCTCCATGACAGAAAGACTTTGCCCCTTCGTCTCTATCTGCTCAAAAAGTCCAGCCACCACTTCTGTCCGTCCCTCCATGATCAAAAACTGGTCGTCCCTTACATCTTTTCCTGCCTGCTTCCAGTAATAGTACGCGCCAAGCTCCTTTCGGAATCCCGTCATTTCAAACGCACCGTCCACACTGGGAAGAAACGGAACCCCCGCATAAAGTCTTAAGGTGTCCGATGACGAGAGACTGGTGAGCGGAGCGTTCAGAGACGAAAACAACCGCTTTAAAAACTGCCAGTCCGTCTCCTGATACTGAACCGCTATGGACGAAATGGGGACGTCCGGAAATGCGAGCTGAATGTCACTCCCCGGATATTCCCTTAAAACCAGTTCCGCCAGTTCCCTATATGTCATCGCCGTATCCTGAAAAGAGCGGCAGCGTTTTTCCTGATCCATCAAAATGCTTCTGCTGTATGCAGTCACCTGGACGCTGCTCACATCCCCTTTTCCCGTGACCAGAAACTTCATGATGATTCCGGAAAAAAGGATCCTGCCCTCTGCCCTGATTGTGAGGGGTGAATACTGGGGCATATGAAACAGCAGCGGCTCACCGTCCTCTGCCCTGACATATCCGCCCAGCGTGAGACAGCCATGCTCTCCTGCACGTTCCACAAATTCCATATCCTCCAGATGCTCAACCGGAATTCCTTCTACTACGATCTGGTCTGCCGTATACCCCATTTTTCTTCCTCCCTAGTTCTCATGGATCGTCATGCCATGAATCGTCACTTTTCCCTTTTTCAGTTCCACATCCGCCCCCTGCTCACTGGCGATCCGGATGGATGTCTCTGATTTCATGATGACTTCATTTGCCGCTACAATATTGACCGCCTTTCCTGCTGATATGGAAATGTCTTTCACGGCGTCCAGCAGGACTTCCCCACTCTTTTTCAGCAAAATGCTGCCCTGCTTTCTGCCCGCTGCGATCACAACGCCTTCCTCCGTAAACTGTACCTGGTTTCCCTGCGCAGTCTCAATATTGCGCACATTCGGATTCCCCATAGGATCATCCTGGTTTCCCTCTTTGGGCTCATGCGCCTTTATATTTGTCACAACATAGGCTTCCTTCTCGTCCGCTACCGGAAAATAAACGCGCACACTCTCCCCGTTTTCCGGCATACAGTACCAACCGCTCCCGTCCGGAGATGACGCAACCGTTGAGTACGGAAACCAGTAGTGCTCTCCTTCTTTTCCGCCGTTGTCAATTTCCATGTCTACCTGTACCCGGTCTCTCTTCGCCGCTGCGATCTGTCCGTCTATGGAGATTCCCGTCAGTCTCTGGTTAAAATACGGAAGCACTTTTAATCCGGCTTCTTTTCTCAGCACATAAGAATTGACCAGAATCCCCTTTTCAAGATGTCTCTCCACACCGCCGATATACCAAAAGCTTCCCTTATACCGAATTTCATTGCCAAGAGATGCGATCTCATACGTTTCAATCTGATACTGCACATTCTCCTGCTCCAACAGTTCCCCAAGTCCGTTCTCCTTCCGGCGGTTTAATTCTCCATAATCCTGCAAAAGCGTATAGGGCAGGCTGTCCCATTCCAACTGTTCCGTATCGGGGGATTCGCCAGCCAGAACACGGATACATTCAGACTCCGGATTTGGGTAGAGCGGTTCCTTATAACGGGCAAAAAAGCGGTTTAAAAATTCCCAGTCTGTCTCCTCATACTGGATGATAAGCTGACCGATCGGCATCTTCGGAACATTCAGTTTGTAATCCGCCGCCGGATAAGTGCACATAACTTCCGCCATCAGTTCCTCCGGCGTCATCTGCGGATTCTGGAAAATCCGGATCCTCCGCTCCGTATCCATCAGATATGTCGCATCCCATGCCTCCAGATACAGGCTCACATCCTCTCCGTCCTTGCGGATAAAAATTTTATCGATAACACCATAAAACAGCGGGCGGGTCTCTCCTTCCGTCCGGTACATTAACGTCATGGTCTTTGAGATATTCTGTAACTCGTTTTCCTCCTGCTCTCCATCCAGAACAGCCTCCAGATACAGACTGGCATGACTGCCGGGCTTTTGGACAATATCCAGCCTCCGGATATACACAACGTCTATGGATGAAAGAAACAGATCTTTGTATGTGACGCCATCAAACTCCCTGATACGATCTTCCATCCGCACACGCTCCTTCCCGTTTTCTCATCCACTCATCCAGCTTTACCACCATAGCTTCCAATAAAACGCCGTATGTTCCCACGTCCTCCTTCAGACAGTTATAGTTTCCAGTAAATTCCATCCACTGCGTCTTAAAGCGGAACAGGATATTCCACACCCGTTTTTCCCCTGCCGGAACTTCAAAGCAGAAATATTCCACTGTTTCCAGAGATTTCTTTTTCAGGATCTGTGCTGACAACCGGTTGGCAGCCATGCCGTTGACCAGGAGATTACTCCATTGCTCCAGCGTTTTTGCCGCACGCTTCTGCGGCGTCCAGTTTATGATCTGGCTGACGCCTTCTGTATGGTTCACAAGGATCCGTCCGCTCTCATCTTCCTGCGACGCCTGATAAAATCCCTTGAAACATATAAAAGGAAACTCTTCCTTAAAATACGGGCAGATTTCAAATTCCAGAAGTCTGCCGTCCTCCAGTTCCAGTTTTCCCTCTGAGAGGGCGGCCAGCGCATCTTCTAGCGTAAGCGTTTTCTCTTCCGGCGCCTGAACTTCCTTTTCTCCCTGCTCCTTTACCCTTCTCATCTGGTCTAAAAGAGCGATCCTCTCATCTGTACGCATACATTTTCCCTCCTATATCAGCATTACCTGCCTTCTTGTTCCATCCCCCGGCTGTCTGTCAGAACGTCTGTCCGCACCCATCTGTAAGATCTTCTTTAGTCCGTCATATAACGCCTGATTCCCTTCCGGCATCCGGTCGCCCAACCGATTCTCTATATAAAAACGGAGCGCTTCCGCCGGCATTACACCGTCATTTGCAAGGACATTCATGGCAAACCCTGTATCCATGCCATCCCCGCTGTTCTTCCGCAATATCTCCATTGCATACTGCCTTAAGACAGCCGGATGTAACGTCGGCATCACGGGGGAAGCCCAGGGGACTTCTACCAGATGAATCGTGTCAAACTCCGTCACGCAGTCAGAGAAATTTTCATACGTATTCCTGAGTCTTGCTCCCGCCTGCAGGCGGAATCTGCACAGTTCCAGTTCGCACGACGGATCCGGAAGCTTATCATCCAGATAGACCCTTGTATTTCCGATCGTTCGCTCATTCTCATAAACCAGCGTCAGAAACTGTACTTTTACATACCGGATCCTGTCCTCTGCCGGACACTCCAAATGAAGCGGATCCTTCATAAAATACAGTTTATTCTTATGAAGGATCATTCCGGGTTCAACCGTGATCCTATCTTCGTTCCAGACAAGTCCGCAGCCGCACAAAACACCGTCGCTGTAACCGGCGTACATGATCTCCAGATAATCCCGCGGATAATCCCTTAGCTGCTCTAACATTTCTGCGCGCAAAAGGCGCTTTTTCTTAAATTGTGGGGTTTCGTAACAGAACATGGCTCATACTCCTAACACAATGCAATCTCATCGATCCTCATGGTTGCCTCCACCCCTATAATTCCGAAGTGGCATTCATAGTAAATATCCACATGGTAGGGCAGATCAACAAACATCCTTACAAGAAAATCCATCTTGCCGGAAATCCTCTTTTCTTTTTTCACACCTATATACACCAGAATCTCGTAAAAATTCTCATTACTGCGGTATATGATATTTTGCGGGATCAGCTCCTCCACCATATCATTGAAGATATCCAGCGAGCTCCCGGTCTGGTATTGCCGCAGCAAACCGCTTAAGATCAGCTCCCGCTCCCGCTGGTCAAAGAGAGCGGCCGCTTCTGCCGCCGCCTCGCCAAAAGCACCATTTTTCAAATCCTGATACAGAAGTTTCTTGTAATATTCCTCTCTGGTCATCCCGGAGAGAATATCGTTTCCTGCGAGCACGTGAAAAATCAGATTTGTCAGACTTTCGCGCAGGCTTAAGAATTCCCGCATCTCGGGCTGGTACAGTTCCTTAAAAATATCATAAAAGCGGTAATACGGATTCACCTCAAGCCGGCAGTCGTCGTCAAACGCATCCTGGTTCAGGAACATATGCGATACTTCCATATAGGCGCTGTAATCCTTCGCCGCAAGAAACCGGATACGCTCCCTGGGAATCCCCTGCCCGTCCGCCATAAAAACTGCTTCCCATAAATAATTCATAACATTCGCCCCTCACACTGGTATTCCGGATACAGCTCCTGCACCTCGGATGTAATAAAACTGGCAATGTCCCGCAAAAGCCACGTTTCTTTTCCCTGCTCCTTAAAAAACAGGATCAGCTTTCTGCGCCCTTTCTGCTCACGAATCTCATCCTTTATAAAAAAGTTCATGGAGTAAGTCTCCGCCTCCTCCCCTTCCCCGTCTTCCAGTCTGCAGTCCTGATACCCGATATAAGACTCCAGCGCAAATCCCCTGATAAACCGTTCCAGTTCTCCCTTCGTCCTGACCTTCTGTCCGTTCTTTCTTAAAAACCGTTCTGCAAATCCATCCCTTCGTAAATTTTCCATAACCGGATAGGTATAGCGGTCAATTTTATGTTCTTCCCCGCTGCGGATCATATAGACGTCCCATAGTTCTGTATTCCTGATCTCACCCGTGATCAGCAGGCGGTCCCTGTTTTGCCGCACATTTCTGATACCGGACTTTTCGCCCACCAAATACGCGTGCTCTGCTCCATAGTCCTGGATGGAGATGATATGCTCAAAATTTTTATAATCTCCGCAGGGAATCGGGAAGCCTGTGCTCTCTAGCTTTAAATGCCATACGTTCCAGAGCGGTATCATATCGTAATGAACCATTGGGGCATATTCTTCAAAGTTCACTTCCAATCCGGCGACCTTCTCTGTGTCCGGTATTTCCTCCGGCATTTCGCAAATCACCACATCTGCCATCTTAAACAGATACGGGGCATTGATGGTCTGCCACGGAACTCCATTTTTCATAAAGAGATGGTATAATTCCTCCATCTTTTTTCGATAACGGCTGCATATCTCTAATCTGACAGACACCGGATATTCTCTGTCCGCCTTTAAAACGCCGGCGTAGATCCGATCCTTTCCCAACAGCTTTCTTATCTCGACTGCATCCCCTTTGAGAAATACGGTGGAAAGACTGCTTTTTCCCTCCCCCGCGATCTCCTCCCGGATTTCTGAAATCAGCCGGGCAGACGGCTCGATATCCTCGTCGCAGACAGCCGTCAGGTAATGGTGTGTGGTATCCAGATAGGATCTCTCTACCAGCCCCGTGCAGATCCGGTACCGGTTGATATCGTATGCCAGATCATCCATAACCCTCATTTCCAGCGCCCGGTACATCTCCTCATTTTTTTCATACAAATTTAAAAAGACGCCTTCCATCATCTCTTTAAAAGCAATCCGCTCTTCCAGAACAGAAATCGACTGAATTTCTGTCCGGATCATTTCTCTGATGTCTTCGTTTCTATCCATGATCACTTTCTTCTCCGTATTTCACATTTTGGCTGCGACTGCTGCCCCTTACTTCTTTCCGTCGAAAAAGTTGAGTTCCCACGTATCGTCCTCAAAATCAAAAAACGTTTCCTCCCCTTTGTACAAAAGATCCCCGTCTCTTAAAACCGGAAGCACGACAAAGCCCCATCTTTTTCTGGACACCCACACAAAAAACTTCATCTCCCCTTCTACGATCGTATCCGTCTCTTCCTGAATCACCGTTCCCCGGTACGTCCGGTTGATCTCTTCCTGCGTTGTCCTCTCAAACGTCGCGGTATTGTACTCATAATAATAGGTTTTTAACCGCTTTCCCTGATCGTCGTTTAAATACAGATCGAGCTGGTTGCCGATCCTGAAACGGGAGATATAGCCAATATGTTCCTCGGCATCCAGACTGTGTATTAAGATCTTTTCCTGGTTTTCATGGGTAAGCGCACATATCTCATAGGGCAGGCTTCCTACCTGATAATCTCTGATAACATTCATATACCCTAATTTACAGTTCAGGAAATAGGATAAAGCGCCTTTTAGGCAGCACATCTTAAGCTCCGTCCCGTCTTGCTCCTGCTTCGTGCTCTGGATCAGTTTTCCGGGAACATACTCTTTGAGTGCTTCCGTAAACAGCCTTGATTTGCATGATTGTCCGGTCAGCTTGATCATCTCATACGTCTGGAGCTGCCCCTGCTCAAATTTCTGATCAAGGAACCGTTCCATCAGACCATATATATCCGGGCGTAAAACCTCCTCCACCTCATTGAGGTAAACGGAGAATTCCACCGGCTCCTTTAAATTTTCAAACTTCCCATTTGGGCAGACAGACAACCGCCATTTATCCAGATAGATTTCCCGTGCAGCTTTCCGCTCCGTGGAAAGCTTTAATTCATAGCAGAAATCCGCCTGAAAAAACCTCTTTTTTACCTGCTCTGCCAGTTCAAACAGGTAGTAGTAATTGTTTTTCACAAAAAAGTACTGTTCCCGGCTCTTCTCCTCATAGCTTTTAAACTGTGTCGGGATATAGGCTTCCGCCTGCCGGTATGCCTCATCCACTTTCCGGACAGACGATTCCTCTGAACCGGAAAATATATCATCAGGCAAACATCCCAGCACTTGTGCAATGCGGATTTTCAGTAACTGCAAAATGCGGTAGGTAAGGTTATTTCCTCCGAAATTGGTATCTCCGTTTTCATAACGCGTCTCAAGACTGACAATATAGGAAACACGGTTATTATCAATGCAGAATCTTCCGGATGTGAGATCTGTCGTTCCTCCCCCACAGTCAATGATCAGCGCATGATACCACCGTTTTCCCTCATAACTTTTCTGTGCGATCATCCGGTCAATGCTGTGGAACAAAACCGCCATTCCCTCATCCAGTTCGCAGTTCACGTGATACTCCGGCAGAAGTTCTTTAAAAAATGACTGGAATTTTTCTTTTTGACGGATGGGCGCAAGCATCTGGATACTCGTAAAACTGCATTTAAACTGCTGTCTTGCCAAATCCAGCAAATATTCCAAATAAGCGCGCAGCATTTCCCTTCTCGAAAACTGATATTTGTATCCATCGGTAAGGGTTACTCCTTCAAACCGGTTCGGATCGCTGATCCAGCGTTTGATGTCATAGAAAACAGCAATATCCTCATCCCGGTAATTCTCCTCCCCCAGCGCTTTCGCGTCATGCCCAAACACAAAGGAGGCTTCTTCCCCCTCCTGCCGGCACACACCGATAAGGCTTGGGATGATTTTGCTCCCCTTTACCATCGCCGTTTTCATACTTCCATCCGGCAGACAGATCCCCATGGTGGTATTGGAGCTTCCAAGATCGATGATCAGCGGGAGTTCCGCCTGTGCAATCTCTTTTTCCTGAATATCTAACAGTGGAATTCTCACGCCCTCCAAAACTCCGGGAGCCATCGTCCGGTTGCCATAGTAACAGTCATACAGAAATTCGGAATCGCGCTCTTTCGGCAGATACAGAATAAAATACTGGTGCTTTTCCAGAGGGCGGACTGCGACATCCTTTCCTTTAAAGATATACGCCTTTCCCTCCGCCATCTGGATATAAAAGCAGGTGTACACCTGAAAGGATTCATCGATTAGAAAAAGATTCCCTTCGTATATGCCCTGCTCCGACTGTATCTGATACCCGTCCAGCTCATTGATCTGCGTGTCGCTGTACAGGGTCATAGTGCCCGGCACCCGGATATCCATATGGTCTGTAAGCAGTACATCATGGCATTGCAGATACTCCTCAATCCGCTCCAGCCCGTTTTCGCACCGGGTCTGGATATGGCGGTATTCCTTTTGCCCGCGAAAACGCATGATGAGACGGATCAGACTCTCCTTGTCCTCCCTTTGAGCAGACGACACTACCAGCCGCTCTTTTCTGCAAATTTCTCTGAGATGAAACATCGTCATCTTCTCAAGTTCGTTCCTTTTATAGGAATTTGTGGGAGTAATCTCACGATTTGCGTTCCATTTGTATGTATATCCGCTCATAAGTATCGTTCCTCGCTTTTCCTAAGTTGTGGCTGCCCCCTGCGCAGCTGCATTCATCCCTGCCCTTGCCGCATCAATCTTTGGGTTCAGGTTATCTGCCAGCTCATCCAGTTCCAGCCTTCTGTAAATCACCTGCGCAGTCTGGTAGAAAGTGATCGCACTCTCATACTTCCCCTGGGCGAAAAGCATATTGCCCTGATTTTCAAGGTCGATTGCGTTTTGCTGATCATTCGCCTTCTGCTGGTTCTCCATTTCAAGGGCTGCTTTCTCCTCCTGTTGCTGTTTCTCCGTTTCCTCCGCGGCAGTCTCCTCCTGCTCCTTTTTTCTTGCCGCTTCTTCCATCGCCGCTTTTTCCATTGCTTCCTCCGCGGCAGCCTGCTTTTCTAACGCCTCTGTTTTTCCCTCACTGTAATAAATATCCGCCGCTTTCTCTCTCGCTTCTTTGTAGGCTGCGACCGCCCCCTCCAGATTTCCGTATTCCTCTTTCCTCTCACCCAGTGCGATCAGGTCGTATACCTCTATATAAGCCTTTGCCCGATCCAGCTGGCTGCCAATATAATCTTTTCCAACGTTTCCCGCCTTTTGTGACATCTCTCCTGCTGTAAGGTACAATTCCTGTGCTTTCTCATATTCCCCGGCTGAGAGTGTCTCATCTGCAAGGATGATCTGTTCTGCCACCTTTTGATACTTGGCTGCCCATGCGGCTTCCACCTCCCGCTTTAAGCTGACTGCCAGCTTCCCCGCCTGACTGTATTCCTCTACGGCTCTCTGGTAATTGTCATTGCTCAGATAAAGCTCCCCGTCTGCCAAACACGCCGCCAGCTCTTTTTCTTTGCTCTGTATGTTGGCGTGCCTAAGAAACAGTGCCGTGCCGATGCCTGCGACCGCCAGCACGATAGGAATGGCAACCATGAGTATCTTCTTGAAGCTCCACGGCTTTTTCGGTGACTGATACACTTTTTGGGCAAAGGTAACTGCCATCGTATAATTGTCGATCTCTGAGGTGTCCTGCTGCTCTAAAATCATATCTTCTGTTCGATAAAGCACCTCCTCCGGTTCTTTGGCATCACGGATGATCTCCAACAGCTTTTCATCCGGGCACTGCTCCCACACGCCTCTTGTGAGCAATAGGAAAACATCCCCGTTTTCCAGCTTTCTCTTTTTGGATATCTGGATTTTTGGAGTTCCCCTCTCCCCCAAAAAAGAATACAGGTTATTGCGTTCCTCATGGGCTGCCGCCTGGTCAAGCGTTATTTTTTCAGCCTCCACCAGATTACTTGTCAGGGACTGGTCGGTTGTCTTTTCCAGGATTCTGTCATTGCGGATCAAATAGTAGCGGCTGTTTCCCACATATACATACCGGATCTTCTGGTAATCGGTAACCGCGACAACAGCAGACGCTTTTAGATGCATTCCCGCTTTCTGCCGGAGAAGTTCCGTATGTGCACGGTGTGCCATCCGTTTTAAACGCCCTTTTCCCATAGACGGCACTTCCGTAAAATCACGGATGATGCTTTCCACTACAAGCTTTGCACTATTGATGGAAGAATCTCCATCCAGACTGTCCGCCAGAACATAGCAGGCAAAATCATCCATCTCCACATAGCCAAAGTAGTCACGATTGGATAACTTTTGTCCTTCCTCTGACATATTGACAGTTTGAAATTCCGAATTTATTCTTCTCATGCCATTCCTCCACACGAATGATCTGCCCCGGTGTTCCCCGGAACCCGCAGGAGGATCACGCTTCCGTTCTCCTTCTGCGTTCCTTCTTTTTGTTCTGCTGCCCAGGCAATTTTCCCCGCCTTTTCAAACAAACTCCCCTGCTCTACCAAAATATCCTCGATTTCACTCCACGATACTTCCTCAAAGATCCCGCTCGTCGCCAGCATCACCACATCTTCCGGCCTGGTCAGGATCGGCTGGCTCTCAACTTCAATTTTGCGAAACCCATCCATTCCCACGTAGTTCCACATCCTTTTTTCTTCCATGCTCCACACCGCTTCCTGTCTGGAAATCTTTCCGTCCTTCCACGCTTCCTCCGCCAGAACATCCAGCGTGTGCCCTTTGCTCAGCGGAATGATCTCGCCCCCACGAAACAGTGCGATCCGAATATTCCCGGCGAGCGCATAGTACAGCTTCGTCCCATTTACAAAAACTGCTCCAAGACTTGTCCCGCCCTTAGACCGCTCCAGCGTCATCTGAACCCTTCTGTTTGCCTCGTAAAACGACATGCGGAAAAAGTGATCCGGCTCACTCAAAAATGTATAAGGCTCATATCTGTCCAGAATGGTATCCATCGCAATCTGTGCACAGACTTCCCCTATATTTCGTTTTCCGATCCCGTCTGCGATCACCGCCAGAGCGCCTGCCTGCGTCCTTTCCGCCCGCACTCTGTCAGACTGGATCTCTTTATTCCCCATCGTCTGGGCAATTCCTGTATCCAGATACAGACCGGAATCCCCACAATCCCTCAGATCCGTTTCCCTCTGTGCAAAACCGACCAAAAGCCGGACGATCACTGCGGTTACCAGGCACGCCAGAACAATCACGCCGATCATTTCTGTCTCCGTCATACCCATGCTCTCATCCTCTCCTATTTCACGTCATCCCATGAAAAATTTGTTCCGCACAATGCAACGAATAAAAACCGGCTTTTTCCCATGCTTATGATGTCGTAAGGCTTTAACTCCGTGGGAACGTATACCGGCTCATCGTTTAAATAGGCAAGTCCCGAGGAGTCGCCGGGCAGGATCATCGTATTCAGCTTTTTGTCGTCATACACAATAATGGTATGATTTTTCCGGTCTATTTCGTTATCCCCCAGAATCTGAATATCCATATCATCTCCTCTTCCCACAAAATTTTTCCCTTTGTATATCTTATAATCCATTCCAACCCTGGCTCCTTCAATGCAGATCAACCAGCCGCACACTGGCCGCACCTCCTTTTCCAGAATATCCAGTGGAGGCTCAAAACCAGCCGGCTTTGCTCCCTCTGTCTCTTTCTGGCGGCGCTCCATTGAACAGAAAGGGCATAGATCCCCATAACGTTTCCGGTTATATATATGTCCATACATACATTTTTCCATCTGTTTTACTCTCCTTATCTCTTGGCTTCCTAACTCTTTTCTCTGGGATTACGATAAAAGAAGTCTGGTTTTTGCAATATAGAGGATATCCCCGGGTGCTACCCTGCAGGGACGTCCCATGACTTTGTAACACTCCCCGTCGTCCGCCTTCCGTACCCTGACTCCATTTTGGGATCCCAGATCCTCTATGTACCATTGTTCCATGCAAAAATTGAGGGCAGCGTGTTCATAATCTATAAATGCGCTAAAAGCACAGTCCTCCAAATCCACATCCACATCGTCCTCTCCGCCCGATTTTCCAATTAAAATGGAAATCCGTCCTGCGATATCCCACGACTTGACCGGTTGATCCTCCTCATCCAGTAAAATCAGACGACCGGTTTCCTGTACTCCTGTCTTGGAAGGCTCCTGCTTTTCCTGAATATTCTCTTTTCTTTTTTGACAATATACCTGATAAATAAGATCAGCCAGTGCAAGAACACCGACAAAAACCAGCAGATAAAAAATCAGCAGGGACTGCTCAAGCCTATGGGATTCAAAATAGATCTGAACGCATAATATTACGCTACACAGCAGGATTACCATGTCTGCACCAGTCTTTATCCAACGGTTCTTTTTCATCCCTTTTCCCCTCCTCGTTTCCCATCCACTCTCCCGAAAAACCGACCAAATAACTCCTCCGGGCATATCGGTTCCTGGTTTCTTTGCACTCTGTCTTTCGGATGTTGATACGTTTCCATTCCTTTCCTCGGCTGAAAACCAAAAAACTGCTCAAACTGACTTTGATTAGAAAATGTAGTATTCTCTCGTTGTCCTGATGATCTGGAAACTGTTTTTTGGGTTCCATGCGAAGCATTTCCGACATCTGATGAGGATTCCCTTTTCCTTCCCTCATCATAACGTCTTCTTTTTTCCTCTTCTCCCAGACACCCATAGGCTTCCTGGATCTCATACATCTTCTGCATCTTGACCGCGTCATCCCTTACCGCATCCGGATGATATTTTTTTGCAAGTCTCCGGTATGCTCTTTTTATTTCCTGACTATCTGCATTTTCCGATATTTCCAGTATGGCATAATAATTTTTCATCCCCGTACCCCTGCTTTTCCTTTCAAAAAAAGCTGCCCAGTAAACAGGCAGCTCTTTTCATACTTTTTTAAACCGTTTGCGGAAAGCCTCTTATGATACGCTGTATCCGCCTTCTACCGCAACCTGCGCCATCTTGTCTTTCTTCTGCTTGATGATAAGTGTAAAGCTTCCAACGCCTTCCACATCTCCATAATCTTCCCTGTAATCAACGACAAAAGCATTTGGGTATGTATACTTGCGCACAACCTGGGATGCCGCAATCACCTCTATGCTCACCTTTCTGTAACAGTCAGATTTCTCTGCCGGAACTAACGCCCAAAGCCCAAGCTGTCTGGTATTGTCAAACGGATCTCCGTCAACGGCAGTTAAGATCTTGCCGGTGATCGTCACCGTGCTTCCCATATCTGTCGAACGCGCATTGCTGTCGTGCGGAATATCCGTGCGAAACTTTACGCCGGTAATAATCGTAGTTCCCAATTCAATCGTTGATGGTCCTTCCACCTTTAATTTAAATCCCATAATATCTCCTTCCTGCTGTGTCTCCGTGAAACATCAAATTGCATGATTTCCTGCCTACTCTCCGCTGAATCCACCCTCAAATTTCAGGTTCGTCATCTTGTCCTTTTTCTGCTTGATGAGAAGATGAAATGTCCCGGCACCCGTATCGTCCGTAAAATCCTCTTCGTAATCTACCACAAACGCATTCGGGATCGTAATCTGGCGAACGATCTGAGAGGCATTTACCACGTCAATCTGGACTTTCCGGTAACAGTCGGAATTCTCTGCCGGAATCAGCGACCATCTTGCCAGCTTGCTGGTGTCGTCCGCAGCTTCACCGTTTACGGACGCCAGTATCTTTCCCGTGATCAGGATACTTGATCCCAGATCCGTAGAACGTGCATTGCTGTCATGCGGAATATCAGCCCCAAATTTCACTCTTTCAATACTGGTCTCCGGAAGATTCACTGACTCGCTCCCTTCAATTTTCAAACGTAATCCCATTCTTCTTTCCTCCCTTAATCCTTTTTACTTTTTTTTCTTACTTATTTTATAGACTGCAAATGTGAGAGCTACCACAAATGCAATATCCACCAGGTATCTTAAATGTTCATACATATATTCTCAGCCTCCCGACTTTTCCCCGGCTTTTCTGGTAAGCTGAACCTTTAAGTTTCTGGTGGTATTTGCAAAAGTCACCATAACATTACAGATTCCATACTTCTCATCAATGGTGTAATCCAATTCATCACCATCTTGAAGAATAGAGTTGATATGCTGCCGGTCTGCATCCCAGCGGCTCTTCTGGCTGTTTGGATTGCTGCTGAAAAACTTCAATATCTTATCCTGTTTAAAATCACCGCTGTAAAAGCGGAGCATCCTCTCAATATATGTGACCACAAGCGTCTTGTAAATAGGTTCAAACTGCGTGCCGTTGTTAAGCAGATTTCGTGCCTTATAGACCGTGATATTCTTAATCTCTTTTCCCTTGTGCTGCGCATTATCCGATGAAAATACAAAGCCAAACCCAGTGTTGTTAATGGAATTCTTAATGACATTTGTAAAACCGGAGATTTCTTTTGTCAGACTCGTGGATGCCAGAAGTGCATTGTCATCCGCCTCCACGTCAAATCTCACTCCCGGATACTCTTTGCTTGTATTGTGAAACCGTTCCTTTAAGTACTCCGGGCACTGCCATGCAGCCGTAATCCCTGCTGCCTCATAAGCCGCCCCTACATAGATCCCTTCCAGCCACATTTTCATGATGTCTTCTTTTTCACTGGAAAGCGAGACATTGCCGTCCTCGTCCATCACCATTTTCCTGTCAAGGATCAGTCCCGACTTATCTTTTGGAATGATCGTTGCATTTGGAATACACGGAACCGCAAATTCACTGTATTCCTTTTTCATCAAAGGCGTGCATTTTTCCTTAAATACCCCGATACCCTCTGTTGCAACATAATTAAAGGTGGTTTCCTCCCCAGTCTGGAAACTGAAAAATGTCGTGATCCGGTACGGCTGGATGGCATTCATCAGAATCGACAGATTCTCCATCGTATTTGTTCCCGCCTTCTCCTGCCTCTGGTTCCCTGCAAAGCGGACTCTCTGCAGCTTACCGCCGCTGCTCTGGTTTAACTCCACATCCGGCACAATCGCAAACCACACCGTGTTTTCAAACTCATTTTTATCATTCGTCGTATTTAAGTAAGTTAAGAGCCTCGGAAGATTGCTTGCCTTTACCAGCATATCCAGGGAGATATTACTGATCAAAAGTTTCGGCTGCATCCCTTTCTCTTTTACCTGATACTGGTCAAAAAAGATTTTTACTCCCAGGATTTTTTCGATCAAAGGCTTTACCGCCTTGACAAAGTCATCCTTGCTCTTCTTGTAAAATTCAAGATACTGGTTATAATTTCGCACTTCCGCCTGCCGGTCTATCTCGCTCTCCATCGTAGACCCCAACGGGCAGAACGTGCGGACGACCAGATCGCGCACATAATCCGACTGCAAATCATTTAATGCGTCGTAATCCTCTTTGAATGCCTCGATCAGCCCCGTGTTGATCTGATCGTCAACCACTGCAAGCTGGGTGTTCTCCTCCTGCTTCATCTCCAGGATCTTGAGTTCGCCGTCTTCCCCCATGCTCAGCAAGCCTGCCTTAAACTCCTGACCTCCCTGCTTCGTTTCCCCATCGCCCAACAGCAGACGCGTTTTGGCATCCTCTATTGCAAGCGGCAGCATCGCAAGTACATGATTGTAATTCTGGCTTGCCTGCTCAAACTGATCGTTCAAACGGTCACCCAGATCCAGCTTTTTTGGATCCTCATCGTCCAGCTGCACATACTTTTCATAAGTATACTGGATCTCCCTCCGAACCTGACGGATATCCTCCATGATCTTTTTCGGAGAAATCATATCCAGCACATTGCTGAACGTAAAATCCACATTGGCAACTCCCTGCGCACTTCTGGCTTCCAGAAGAGTAATCAGCATATTGAGCAGGTCATTATTCTCATTCAATGGAATTTCCGTGATGCAGTTATCGGGAATATTCTCCGGGCGCACAAGACTGTATTTCATCTCGCCTGTATTCGCATCGCAATAGGAATACACAACTGGCCTCGTCTTTTCAAGAAACTCATCAAAACTGGATACAAGCAGTTCCTCATTGATCTCTTTCATCTTGTCGTCATCCAGACTGCTCTTTCCCCTTACATCCCCGATCAGGGTAAGAATGTTTTTTCGTTCCGGATTGATTTCTGCGAACAACAGAGTCCGGTTGGTTTGTGTGATTGTTTCCATGAATTCTCACGTCCTCCTATTCTTTGGTCTTTATTGGATCACCGCAATGTAATGTATTTCCAGCTCATAGCTCCCGTCCTGGGGCATGATATAAATGACATCCCCGAAACCGACGCTGTACTGTATCTGCTTACATGCGATGGAATTCCCGATCATGACGACACTTTTTGATGTGTGATATAAAATCATTCGTCTGTCTTCATCTGCCATCAGATGTATTTCGTTCAATTCCATTGCACGGACTGCATCCGGATATTCCTCCAGAAGCGCTCCCAGTATCAGTTTATTTTCCCTGACCTTATAAAGTTCAAATGACAGTGGTGGAATCTCCTTCTCTGCATCCGGCTGTGCAGTAAAATAAGCGTCCATCCTGCCACAGAAATGATTTTTCTTTGTCTCCTCCGCCAGACGTTCCAGCGCAGGTCTAGGTTTGTGCGTGATCTTCCAGATCACAATCCCTGCGGCTCCTACTGCCAGAAGGGCAAATACCCAGCCAAATGCCTTCCAAAGCGGTGTAATTTCTATTTCATATTCATAGGTATAAGCGCTCTCCCCATCCGAAACCTCCAGCAATATCGTCTGTGTCCCTGATTTTAAGGGGTGGACTGTCAGGACATTGTTGGAAAGCTCCGCATCGAGATATTCTCCGGAATCCGTTTGCAGTAAATATGTCAGCGGATCCCCATCCGGATCTGTAAAATACTCGTCCAGCACATAGAACCGTTCCCGGGTAAGTACCGTAAACCGTTCATCCGCTGGCAGCGCCCCGTTTGGTTTGCGGTTCTCCACCACAACAGAGATTGGCTCAAAGGAACTGTTTCCCATGCCGTCTTCCATGTACGCCTGAAAAAACCACGTCCCTGACTGCTCCATAATCACCTGCCCCTGCATAGATCCGCCGGAAGGTTCGATCTCCAAAAAACTTTCCGGTGTATCCCCCTCTTCCCCGTCACCGATGGAAAACTCATAAATAAAATTTTCGTAAAGATTTTCATCAGACACTGCATTTCCGCTTTTATCGCGAAAATACAGCTTGTACGAAAGCGGCTCATTCTTATATACAGTGGTATCAAGCTCTAGGACAGGGGTCAGCGAACGGTAGCTGAATAAATATATTTGAAGTTTTTGATTCTCCAAAGTTTCCGCCTGCACCGTGAGTTCCCTGATGCTACTGTCAATGTCTGTGATCTTTCCCACCGCGTAATTTCCGAGGTTCATCGTTTCGATCTCCCGGTCTCCATACAAAATGCCCACATCCCCGATCTTTCTCGGGGAAATCAGCAGCACATCCATTTCATCCAGATAATTTTCCTCTAAACTGATCCTGATATTTTGGATCCCGGGTGCAAACACGCTTTCGGTAATCTCCCGTATGTTGTAATCCAAGTTCGTACCAAAAATTCCATACAACACTTCAATGAGACTTTCTGGTGTTTCTGCCGTATACATCTGTGCCAGTGTATTTTCTGAGATTTCTTTCAGGGTCTGCGTATTTCCGTCATAATCGCCGAATGCTATTGTGTAGATCCTGATTCCCGTCCGTGCACATTCCTGTGCAACAGCAGTCATATCCTGTTTGGATATCTCTGTGGTCCTTCCCGTGTCAGATCCCTTTAAATCTGCCTCGCCGTCCGAAATCAGGACGATTACCTGCTTTCTTCCGGAAGGCTTCCCCAGCAATTCGTAACCGTAGGACAATCCAAGTCCAATATCTGTATTGCCTGCATACTGTTCCTGGTCAATCAGCTCTTTTAACTTCGCCCTCTCCTCCTCAGTCTGTATCGTAAGCGGGGAGGTAGACGTAAGAATACGGTCATTGTATGCCACAAAGCCCACGCGGATATCCGCACTGTGTACGGTATCTACAAATGCCTTCACCATCCCCCTTGCAATATCCTGCGAATCATTCGTTTTCATGGAACCGCTGTAATCCATGACAAACATGACATCCAGTCCATTTTTTGTGCTGACAAATTCCTCCGCATAAACAGACCGAGGGCAGAAAAGTATAAAAAACAGACACAGTATCCATACCATCCCATTTTTTTTCATTTTCCTGCCCTCCCAATTCATACACTATTTTTTGTTTTTCTTCGGTCTCTTCGGCTGATGCATTCCAAACTCAGAAGCTCTACCATCTGCTCTCTTCGCAGCACTATTCGCCACTTTTGCTAACACCTGAAGCACTTCTCTTTTCATAGTTGCTAATCCCTCCTATTCTCATTAAAATTGTTATTGCTATGAATGCACTTATTAGACTGGTTTCCATCTGAACCAGACGGACCATCCATAAGATGATTCCTACTACAAGCCAAAAAATGTAAATTTGTATGCTTCTTCTTCTAAATATCCTTCTTTCATCCTCAATTAGTATCCGGTTTTTATGTTCTATCGGTGCCATTTTTATGATATGCCACCCTAAAATTACTGCTGTTATCCAAAATGGAATCAGTATTAACTCTTCATATTGTGCCAACCTTACCGAAAAGCTAAGACATACTATGATTGTAAGCCCAAAAGAAAAGAAACATTTTATATAACTGTCTGCATGATACCCCCCGCAGAAGAATCTCAAACTCACAAATACCAGATAAAACAGTATGGCCTCCGCTAGCATATTTAATCCAAGGCCTACGGAGAGCACTATCAATCCGTTTATCATGTTTGCAATTGTTATTTCAAACCCATATTTATAAGTGTCTTTCTCATCTGCAGTGATAATCTTTTCCTGCAATAATAATGTTGATAAATAAGCAGATATCCTCTCCAGCACGATACTAATCTCTTTCTTTTGATTCATCTTCCAAATTTAGATGTTAATTTTTAACCCATTATGACAAATTCAGGTTTTAAAAACAACTAGTTCGTCATTATCAGTAATTTTTCATCATAAACGGTATTTTTTTGTAAAAAACTGTCGAAAATCGGCGTTTAAAATTTAAGTTTTCCACTTTGCATCCAAATTTTTACTTTCACAACAAACCATGCATTTTTTCTATACTGTTAAAATAAGTACAATAAAAAAAGAGTGACATACACATCGTATATGTCATCTCCTTATTCTTCTATTTCCCTAATTTTAAGTGTAATTCTTTGTAGTAACCGTTTTCCCTCCTCCCATATAAAATAGCTTCCTTGGTAATCGTCTACAATCCTCTGGATCGTCTCCATTCCAAACCCATGTTTTTCTTTTTCTGTTTTTGATGTTTTAAATGATGGGTTCAATTCCATAACAGAATCTTGAATTGTGTTGTCAATATCAATTTCTACCATACAGCCATCTCGTCCGATCACAATCTCGAGCTCACGTTCCCCCTTCACTTGGTCGCAAGCTTCAATTCCATTTTTCAAAAGATTATGTATCAAATTTCCCATATCTAAGCTATCAACTCCACTTACATTTCCTAATACTGCATAATGGAATCGAATATCTTTTTCTCTACATTCATGAATTGCCCTTATCAAAGCCGCATTTAATCCTTCATTCCCTGTTTCTTCTGGAATCTCCAGATAATCCTCCCACTCATCTGCTATCCTTTTTAAGCTTTCTTCTGCTTCTTTGTAAGCTTGTTTTCTTAATAACCCATAAACAACATTTACCTTTGCACTCATATCATGTCTCAGACGATTCGCCTCGCGCCCAAGCTGGAACAAATTATGAATTTGTTCCTCCTGCAGCTTTTGATTTTCTTTCTGATATTCATCTTCTATCTTTTCTATTCTATATTTTCCTATCAATTGATAAAACCCACCTAATAGGATAATAGCCAAGAAAATCCCGAATAATATCCATAAAGACAAATGATACCGTTCTTTTTGTCCTAATCCCCCGCATTCTAAGCGGAACATAAATAATATTAAAAAGAAAAAAATCAAAAAAGTAACTGCCATCAGCCAGTCTTCTGCTAAAATCTTTTTTTGTTTTCTCCTCTGGTATACTGCTAGTACTATTCTCCCCATTGAAAATCGCAAGGCTCCTGCTGACAGTGAAAAATACATATGTGCTTGACTCTCTGTTTTCAAAAGCTCTTCCAAACTTCCTCCCGAAAACATGCCCCATACAGCGAACATTACATATGCACTAATAAATGCCAACAGCACCCAAACAACACTTAGCAAAAAGAAATCCGATTTCCTGCCTTCTGCTGCCAAAAGACAATACACATATAAAACAACCCCATAACCAATGCCTAGTGCCCCCTCAAAGCTGGTATAATGATTTAATCCTGTAACCACAAAAAAATATGCGGTACAGCCCATCAAAAACAATACCGTACCGCAATAGCCACTATACTTTTGTTTCAATCCATGACTGATATACTCTAACGCAATCACTGACGACAATCCATTGATCAAATAATCTGTAATTTTAACACATCCTCCTTCCTCCTTTATAATTTTCTAATTGCTGTTTAATCTGTTTTCTTCTATTTTTACCAATATCTAATTCCATTCCATCCAGCAAACAAACAGTACGATTTCCAATTTCTTTTACGCATCTTGCATTTACCAGAAAATTTTTATGTATGCGAATAAAACCATATACAAGCAATTTTTCCTCTAGCGACTTTAAAGAGCCATAAATTTTGTGACACTCCTCATTTTTCGTATATATGAAGAGTGTATGACCTCTGCATTCTATATACAATACTTCATTTATACAGAACCAAATATCCTTTGATTTTTCTCCATCCTTACACCATATCTGAACTTTTGATTCCGTCTTAAGATACTTTTGAACAGCTTTTAGCATATCGCGTTCCATAAAACTTTTCCTTACAAACCACAACGGTGCATATTCATAAGAATCAAATACCATATTTTCATGGTTAGAAACAAAAATAATTTTTATTGCAGGATTAAAATCATATATCTGTTCTGCTAGTTCAAATCCATTGCACTCTGGCATTTCCAGATCCAAAAAAATCAGATTTACCATCTTTGTTCTACAATTTTCCAGCAGCTTTCTGCCGTCTTCTGAAATCATTGTGATTGTTTTTTCTTCTCCAAACAGCTTTAAACATTTACAAACTTCTTGTTGAATTCTAATCGCATCTTCCCGATTATCATCACATATTCCAATAACCATATCTTTCTCATACATCTACTCGTTTTCTTTCTGAGCATCAGGCTCAACGTACTGATCCTTTGCATATTTACAACATAAAAGTACTATCTGATTAAATGATAACCCCTCCTTTTCACTAACTTCCAAAATCCAATCATACAGAATAGGAGTAAATCGAATAGTTCTTGGAATATTAGGTTTTAACAAGGTTTTTTCTATTTCAAACATACCATTTATACCTCTCATGTTTCTATTTCATCACTATCTTTCTATACTATAACTATTTTAGGTTCTTTTTGTATATATACATAAGTGTAACCGTTTTAGGTTCTTTTATTATTCATAATTTGAATTCACAAAATTCAATACAGAATACAACTATTCTATATTCCGCAATCTTTTGTTTTGACCTAAAAGCCTTTCTTATAATTTACAAATATAGATTTCCAAAAAATATTTCTTTTTCACTTTTTAGTCTTTGGGTTAAAATGAACGTTCAAGGTGGTATCAGACTGATCTCCTCCCCAGTCCACCTAAAAAAGTCAGCGCTTTCGTTCCTGAATTTTTTCCCACTATAAACCATTTTCATTTCACTAACATTTATTCTATCTTCCACACATCTCTTCTTCCCTTCTTCCGCTCCACTCTCTGTACCTGTTCCACGAACCTCTTCATAATCAGATTGTTTCATTTGAGACTTCTTTGTTGTCTCTTCACAATAAGCCTTTTTACACTCAAATTGTTTCATCGAAACCGGCTCTGACTTCTCCTGTTCCTCTTCCTTCCATTCTTCTCCCACTTTCTTCGGAAAATATAGCGTATAAAGATTGGATGTCTGTCCTCCATTACTTTCTCGAAACCGGCTCTCTTTTGTCACATATCCTGATTCTACAAGTTCCTGCATAGCACGTTTCACTGTAGATACACTGATATGTAACTCTCTTGCAATCGTCCTCACCGCAGGAAAACATGTTTGCTCTTTATTTGCCCTGTCAATCAAATATAAAAGTACCTGCAATGCCCTATTTCTTAAATTGGACTGATATGCCAGTTTCTTCATCTCATACTGATTCATATATTTTCCCTCTTTCCTGTTTTCACTGCTTCACAATATCTTCTCTGCACCGCCGGGGAACTTACTCCCCAGCGATATATCTTTCAATGATAGTCCTAAAAATCTTTGCGTTGGGACTGCCATTCATGCAGTCCGGCTGGTATTCCAGGAAGAATACCTTATGATAGTCTGTCTGAAATGCCTCCACATAGGTATTCTGCAATGCTGATTCCACAAAAGGACACAGCACAAAGGCTGCTTTTGTTTCATACATCTCCAAAAGCTTCATGGTATGCACGATCTCATAGGGCTTTGTGCCGCAGACAAGAAGCAGGATATCTGCATCTGCATCCGGTCTGCCTGTTCCATAGTCCTCCAGCAGAAAGTGAAACCCTCCATGCGGTGTCTGTGTGCCATACCACATTTTTTCCAGACGATACCCCCCAGCTTCCTCATCCATCTCATAGGCATCTGACAAATAAGGAATGATGCCGCTGGCATTCTTCTCCACATAAGCCACACTTGCACCTGCGTTTCCAAGCCACGCGGTAAAACCCAACGCCATAGTAGTCGTGCCTATACGGCTCTGAGAACTTATCATGGCAATTCTCACTCCATCTGCCATGAAACGGTAACACTCTCCCTTCCTTTCCGTTTTTTTCTGCTCCTTTGGCGCATATCTCGTCATCCCCTGACTGCTTAGAGACTGCATGATTTCCTCCTGCATCCCTCTGATTTCCACATCTGTGACAATATTTCCCACTCCTGCATCCAGCAATGCCCTGCATAGCGGATCACTCTCTTTTAACCCCTCGCAGATGACCGTGATTCTGGCATTATACATGGTCAGAAATTCCTCTATGGCCTGGGCAAAGTCCCTGTCCTCATCCCCAAAGGCAATGCGGTCTAACACCAGCTCCGTGCAGTGTGAAAAATTCCGCATATCGTAAATAACAAACTGCTTCAACATAAAATTTCCCGTCATTTTCTTAATCGGCAGGGCATCCTCTTTCTCTGCCAGAAAGTCCAGCAGATTGGTGTGCTGCTGGGATGATAAATATAAAATCATTTCCTCTCGTCTCCTTTCTTGGGAAATATAGAGTCACTAAGGTGCTGTTCTTCAGCACCTTAGAAACTCTTTTCACAATAAATAGCCCAGAATGGTCCGCCTGCTCCTACCCGCTTTTTCGCTTCCTCCAAAATGAGGAACAACTCCCACTCCTGATTGCTCCGCTTCAGACTGGAAGGATCCGCCACCAGAACCTTTCCATCCGCAGTGATTCCCCGCAGCACTATGAAATGTCCGCTTTTTGTGAAATGTCCCTTTGACATAATGGCAACTACCAGCTTTCCCTCGGCAATGGCATCTGCCACATTCTCTCCGTCAAGGTTCATATCCACAGAAAGCCCCCAGTGTTCTGCAGCCTTTGGTATCAGACTGTGATAGGAACCTCCGCCCGGGCAGTAATAGCCGTTCTCATAGGACCACTGTGCCATCTCTACCGGATCCACGTTTGTGCCTGTCAGTGTAGATACCACAATACTCATGCTGGTAGGACCGCAGCCATGGGTGCCGATCTTGTCCTGTCCGTATGGTTCATCTGCCCAACGCCCGTCCAACTGATTGTAATAAACGACCTGCGTTTCTCCTTCCCTGCCAAGCAGAATATCCTCGTCATACTCCTGTCCGTCTGCCTCCCTGAAATCCCTCTCAAAGATACCGGAATCATTGTTATATCCATAGTCCTTCTGAAACCCATCCACGGCGGCAGCTTCATCCCCCACCAGCCATTCGGAGAGCGCTGAAAAGGGACTTGTGGCAAGATACATTGTAAGCGCCACCAATAGCAGAAGGAAAATGACAGGACCTAAGATAATCGCAAGCAGTCTGCTCCTGCTTTCCTTGTCTTTCGCGGCCTGTAAAGCTGCCTCTGCCAACAGCTTCACTAAAATCGGATCTGCCATCTTTGCGCCTCCTTTCAAAAGGCGGACTTGTTATCGTCCGCCGCCTTTACCCATATAGTTGAATTTGTACTCCGGTATATCGAACTGGATATGAAGCCGCTTCGCTCCTGCCATAAACAAAGCGTGTCCCCTCTTTCTCGCCAAGAGAAGCTCCTGCTCCGCTTCCGTCAGGTCGTAAAGGTCTGCGGTCTCTTTCAGGTTCTTTCCATCCGTTCCCATCAAAATCTTATAACACGGGATGTCAAGCAATGCCTGCCCATACTGCTTGATGCTCTCATGCAGAAAGTCCACAAGGCTGTGGGAAATGATACCCAGTGCCGCCTCATACTTTCTGGCACGTTTCATCACATTTCTAAGATATACCAAGGACTGCGGTACTGATCGGTCGATCATCAGATATGCCTCGTCGCAGATCAGCAGCACACGTTCCTCCCTGTCACGGCTCATCTGCTCCCAGTCATAGGTCAGGATGTTAAAATACTGGGTACGCTTGATGTTATCCCCGGTTTCCTGCAAGGCATGGGTGTCCATGACAGTAAACCGGGAATTGCCGGAAACGGTAGTATGCCCGTTCCAGATAAAGCTGTCTGCTCCCTCTGCTATGTCGTACAGCAGCATGGCAAGGTCGGTGTAAACCTGATTTTCCTTTTCCGTTTTTGTCTTTTCCTGCACCAGTGCATAGAGGTCGGAAAAAATCGGGAAGTCCTGCGCTTTCAGCTTGGTAACATCCGTGTCCCATGTGATGTGAAACTTCTGGTACAGCTCCACCAGACATTTTTTTAAGACTGCTTTCTGCATATCCGTCAGGGACGGAATGTAAAGACTGAAGAAGATTTCCAGATTCTTCATGTGCAGGGCGAGGTCGTTCATGCCGTACCCTTCATCCCGGTACAGCCGAAGTTCCTCTATCTCGTCCTCGTCATCCCTCGGTGACGGTCTGACCTGAAGGGGATTAATCATTCCCTTGGAGCCGCCTACTGCGTTAATCCAGTCCCCGTTTAAGTTCTGACATAAATCCCTGTATTCCGATTCCGGATCAATGACGATAATGCGTGTCCCTTTCATATACTCGGATAACAGGATGTGCTTGATTGCCGTGGACTTTCCCACGCCGGAATTACCCATGACACAAAAGTTGCTGTTGGTCCTGTCCCCACCACGCTTCCATGTGTCTACAATTACCAGACCGCCACTAGTATCTTTGGCAAAGTAATAGCCCTCCCCGTCATTGAATCCGCTGCTGGCAAAGGGAAATCCGCCCACAAAGGTGGAAAAGGGAACGACTTTTTGCAGGATGCTCTCCATCTTGGCATGATTCGGAAATGTGGGCGATAAGTGCATAAAAGCCTCTTTCTGCAAATTTGGAATTGCCCGCATCTTGCATTTCATTACACTGGCTACGCTCTCCGCACGGCGGCAGGCTTTCTTGAACTCTTTTTCCTCCCTCGCTACGGGCATAACCTCCACACTCATCAGCCCGACTGTCTCGCCCTCCCTGTCAATCTGCATGATGATCTTCTCTCCATCCTCTGCGGCCTTTTCTGCCCGCTGTCTTGACAGGGGATCCTTTGCTCCGTCCGCAAGCCCTCTCTGCTGTACCACACTTCTTGATATGGCATTGATAAGTGTTCCGTTATCCACCGGCTTGAAGCCAATAGATACTAAGGTGCTTGGAATGTTCGTCAGCTTTGAAAGCCACTCCACATCCACTTTCTGTGGATACCGGATGATACCGTAAGCCTTTCCGATGTTCTCCCCGATGGAAAGACGGTTCTTTTCAAAAGACAGCCCCATAGGCGTCACTACGTTCAACAGGGCACTATTTACCGGTGCCTGTTCCACCGTCTGCGCTGCATGTCTCATTACATCACTCCCTTCAGCACTGGTATACTTGCCGCCGTTTCCGCATCCTCCAGATGGGTATAGGACGGATTGTTTACAAGGTTAATCAGCCTGACGATCTCTTTTTCCGTCAATATGTCGCAGGTCACGCCGCCAGTTGCGAATTTCTCGCAAAGCAAAGATGCCCGTTTCAGCAGGTCACGCTCAATCCCCTCCTCCTGCTTCTCCCACAATGCGATATAAAACTGTCTTTCCACAATCTCTCCAGACAAGGCAAAGCCGCCCATCTGCAAGATTTCCTGACGAAGCAGCTCTTTTCTTTTGTCCTCCGCTTCCTTTAACATCTCGCTCATCTCCGTTATCAGCGGGGAAATATCCACCGGACGGGATAACGCCATGAACTTGAACTGGTACTGGATGTCGGAAAGCTCTGCTGTCAGTGTCTTAATTAGCACATTCTTTTCCGACTTGCTGTATAAGTCGATACTGATAGCATGGATCCGCAGATAGATAAATACCATCCCGCCACGGGTATACAGGTACTTATCCCGAATGTCCTTGACATTGATGAACTGCTGTGCTGTCTGCATGGCCGTACTGCCTGCATCCGTCTGCGGGGTTTTTTTACTGGTTTTCAAAAATAAAAGCAAAATGCCGCCACCTATCAAGGTGACGGCAAGCATGATAATGGGAAATAAAAGACTTTCCATTTCTTCCTCCGATTTCTATTTAATTTAATGGCCGCACATGCCAGTCTGAAAACAGATTGTCATGGATCGTCAGGGTGTCGTTCAAGTGCATCTGCAGCATCCCCGCTGGTGTCCATGCGTCAATGACCTGTGCATATACGGTATAGTTCCCGTCCGGGAACCAGACCGGTGTAAAATGTGTTCTTCTGTTATAGGTACTGTATTCATTCCTCTGAAACTCAAACTGTGCAGGATATCCCGGACTTGTCGGCTCCAGCAGCCTCCAGTAATCGGTATAGTGAAATTCCGGGAAATAGGCTACACAGGTCTGTACCTGCGTGATATGGCTTGCAGGGGCACCGGAACGCATATCCGCCGTGGCTGTCATGTTGATGCCATAGCCTGATTTCAACGTGCTTCCTGATGCAGTGGGGTTCTTTTCATCCGGAGTGATACGCATGGCTGCGGACAAGGATGCCGAATAGGTGTCTAAGGCATAATCATACCAGCCCTGATCCTCCCACTCTCCATTGTCTACCCAATGCCCATGACCGGAAGTACAGCCCGCCGGACAACTGGAGCTATGGCTTCCACTCTCCCAGTCCCAGTCAGATACCCATACCCAGTTAGTGTGCCACCAGCACCTCCAGATACCCCAGCTTAGGCTCGTCACATTCTGCCCTGCTGGTAAGGACGGTCTGCTGTAACCATTGTAACGGTCATCTGCCATGGGATCCGGTGTCGGGTTCTCATTTAAGTCCACCACGTTTGCCCGGATGGTGGTAGTCGCAAGGCTTCCCTTATTGGTGGATATGTTTATGGTAATTTCACAGGGTTCGGACGGCGTGTGCCATTTTACCCACACAAGCTGACTCCCATTTTCCGGGATAACCACACCGGACATCTGATAGCTCCTGCCGCCTATGGAAAAGGTCACGGTTGCCTTGGCATCGTTGTTGATCTCATCCGTAGTTGACAGCGTTGTGGAAGTAATCACATCCGTATCAATCCGGTATACTGCATCGTACTCCGCTTCCGTGGGCGGTGCGCCCTTGTAGATGATGATACCGATACCCAGCGTCTGTATCATTTCATCCGTTGACCTTGCCGTAGTCTTTGAGCCGGTATAAGCTGGAAAACCTAAATCTGCCTTCTCCAAAAACAATGCAAGAGCCAGGTTCTTCATGACTACTGTGGGAAAATGTGTGCCTAAATCGCCGCCCACCATCCGGTTATAAAGCCCGGCCTCGGTGGTCGTCATGGCAAAATAAAGATTGTTATAGATTAGATAGATAACCGGTTCGATCACCAGTTTATAGGAACCATTTGTAAGTGTTACCACATCTATGCCCGCCTTTCCTGCTACCATGGATGCCGCCCCTTCCGAACAGAAGTACCTCTTGATCTGTGCGATACTCGCCTTACTACTATTGCTGGATATAATTTGGGGCATGGGGTTATCAGGTGTATAGTAAGTATAGCCCGATGTCTGTAATGTCAACGCTGCTCCATTGCGGTACTGCATCTTGCTGACTTTTCCAAAACTGAACATATTGCCTGCAACAGACGACAGGTTCTTATTGGAAAAATCCATGGGTCCCGCCACAATCCCGCCGGCCTCTGCATCTACCACCGTTACACGCACCCCCTGATAAGAGTTGCCCGGCCAGTTATAGGCTTTCGTTCCCTGATTCAGTCCCCCTCCACCACCATCCACGTTTCCGCTTCCCTCTGCATAGGCGGTCAACGTACCTGACAGCAGCATGATAAGTGTCAGGAATACTACCATAAATGTTTTTTTCAAATTTTTTCCTCCCAAGTTTTTTAACTGCAAAAATTCCCAGCGAGATAACCTCACTGGGAACTTGTAATAAGCGTTTAAAACAATTTATAAAAATAGATATAAGATTATAAATTTACATATGTCTATGCTCGATTTTGTCGGTAATAGAACCGTCTTTGTTAATTTTTCTTGTTGCTTTGACTGTAGAACCGTCTGACTGTTTAAAAATCTTGGTAACACGCGCTGTTTGCTTTCCCCCATACGTTTCCACTTTATCTGGTTTGGTTGTTGGTACTATCGGCATGGTATTGTTTTTCTTAACTATATCTCCCATTTATTCATCCTCTTGTTTATTATGACGTAAAAGTATACTTAGTTATTTCGTTATACCATGTTACGTCACAACGTGTCAAGACACTTTCCCGCCGAATAAACAGAAAAAGATCATGACCTGCACCATACTCCCAAATATAATCCTTACTCTGTTTAATTCATGTCACCAATCTGCTTGTTCCAGTCTCCCTCAGAACCTGCGGACTCTCCCTGCGGTGCACCCGGCTGGTCTACATATCCATAGCCCGGAACAAATACCTGCCCGCTGTCGTTGGTGCTACCCCCTGCCGGTTCTTCCGGCTTCTGTTCCGGTTTCGTCACCTCCGGCTCATACTGGGGCGGCTGCTCCGGATTCTCGGCTGCATCCGTATCCTTGACCTCCGGTTTCTCTGCCGGGGGCTGAGCATCCTCCTTGATCTGGGACTTCCCACTGTCATCCCCACCCTGTTCACTTCCTGTATGGATGTCTACTGTTTCCGACTCACTGCTTTCCGGCTGCTCGGTTCCCTGTCCGCTGCTTTCGGCTGCTTCCGACTTGGTTTCTTCCAAAGCCTCTGTCTCCTTTGTCATATCAATTTCAGGAACAGTCACTTCCATCTGCTCGGTGGTCTGCTTCACAGGCTCCTTTTCCGGCTCTTTCGGTGTTCCAATCCTTATCAGATAAAAACACAACCCTCCTGCAAGGCATACCGCCACTGCCGCAAGTATAAAAATTACCAGTTTCTTTTTCTTGTCATATTCTTTTTTCATCGAAAAGACCTCACTTTCCATAAAATCACTTTTACGGCAAATGCTGTCCTATTTTTATCCAACTCCATCATACAATAGACTTTTGAATGCGTCCAGACATTTCCCGGCAGATCAGAAACTTTTTCTTCAATCTACCATAATGCCTGCACTCCTGTCTATTGTTTTTCAAAACTTGGGCATATAGGCAGCTTTTGCTCTGATCGTCATACGGACAGGCGGCAGAGCCTCCCATCCGAAAGATAAAGGTATCTCCAACTGCACCGAAACATCCGCTTCAAAATTCTGGCTGGCGTTACCCGGTGCAAAGGGTGCATTGCTGATTGATACATTCAAATCCGTTACCCGGTATTCATATCCATTTCCCTGCCATTTCACATGATACGCTCCATCAGGGTTCGTACCAAGCAGGCGGTCAAGCCGGGTATACACATCTCCGTAATCCAGTGTTTCCTCCCAGCAGTCCCCTGTCATAAAGTAGCCGCCACTGTACCCCTCCCTGAGTCCGTCATAGACCTCATTATAGTTGGTGGTCGCCACGGATATAACGGATTCCTGCAAGGCATTCCGTACCCCATAGGCGATAATGGAGAGCCGGAAGAACTCTGCCAGCACACACAACGCAATCAGCAATGCCAGCACCAACGCCACCGTAAGCGGATAGGACATACCTTTTTTATCCATTACCAGTTTTCTTATTTTTCTCATTCTCTTGCCTCTCATCTGCGAAGAACGGCTCTGCCATTCTTCCAGAAATGATTTAGTTTCTCTTAGGCAGCGTTCTTTGATGCCTTAGAGAAACTTCATTTCTTGGTCACTTATAATAGACTTCACTCTTTCCGCTTGCCCTCGCTTTCAGTTCAATGGGAAAGGAACCAAACACAAAGAAACCGATATCCACCCTCTGCGTCAGTGTCACTTGAATGTCTCCGTTTAACTGCACCTTATTCCCGCTGTAATAATCACAGTCCCACTGTATCTGCGGATCAAGTCCCGTTTCCTGCTTTAACTGTGCAATCCTGCCGGACACATCCGTACTCCCCACGATTTCTGCCTGTCTGACAATCTCATCCGCAAAGGAGTCAAGCTGCTGTTTCTTCATAAAGACCGGAAACAGTGTCATGGCAAGAGCCACTACCAGCATCAGACAAAAGATCCCGATTGCAACATCAATGTACCCCTCTCCCCTGCGGTTTCGGCACACATCTCTTATTCTTCTTTTCATGTCTGCTCCTCCTAAAACATTCCCGACATTGTTCCGAGTATCTGATAACCCATAACTCCCATGTAAATCAGAAGCATACAGGCCAGCAGTAAAAAGGAATACCTTCTGATTTTCGGCGGCCGCTCCATGGCAAGCCGTTTCAGCCTCTGCACTTCAAGCTGCTTCATATCATGGGACAGCATACGGAAGAAGGTCACGCCGTCATCTCCCCGGATGCACCCGATTAATCCCCTTACCACATCAGAAAGCATAGCACTCGATACCCTTGCTTCCAGTCTGGTAAGTGCCGCTTCGTAGTTACCCGTCCTCATATCAGCCGTAGTAATGGCAAGTTCATTCCTTAGTGCCGGGCCTGCATTCTTCTGGTAAGTCTCCAGCATGGAAAGGATGTCACGGCTTGCCATCAGCTCCTGCGTAATGGTCGCTACAAACCTCGGCAGTTCAAACTCGATTTCTTCTCTACGCTTTTTTACCATTTTTTCCGCTTTCCCGCTCTCGGAAAAAAATGTCCCTATCCCCAAAACCAGAAAGACAGGAAATAAAAGCGGAACCGTTAGCAGACAGGGTATGATACAAACAAATATCAGCCCTGCCTTTACATAGGCCTGCGCCATATACAGTTCCGGTGTCATTGGAATTTCTGCGGAACGAAGCGTTGCCGCCAGCTTACGCTTTTTATACTCATCCATGGGCAGGAAGCGGGCGATTTTGCCGGATAATTCCATGATAAAGGCATCCGAACTTCTCGCCTGTTTCTTCTGCTTTTTCCCCACGGTCAGGATTGCCCGGCTGGTGCGGTAAGTGGGTACTTTAAAGACTTCCGCAAGAATAAAATAGCTCCCTGCCGTAAAGAACACGGCAAAGAGCAGTAAGATCATGTTCTGCACTTCATTTACACCTCTTTCTCAAAATTTCTTTACCTCTTATACTCAATGGGCCTAATATGTTTTGATACTGCCGCCACGGATATAAATACCACTGTTCCGCTGATGGCAAGCAGCACCTTTCCGAAGCCGGTAAACATCAACGTCTCATACCAGTCCTTATTCAGAAAGTAAAGCAGGGGGATGCTTCCCAAAAGCAGGATTATCATTGTGATGTACTCCTTTACCGGTTCATAAATCAGCAGATCAAGTTCCGATGACACCACACGCATATCCGACAGCTTCGACACAATGGGCGGCAGGGTATTCTTCAGGTTGTAATCATACTGACAGGCAATCACTGCATCCACCCACTCATGGAATACAGCATTATCCATTCCCTTTTTTAATCCTTCCAAAGCTTCCGCTGTGTTGGAATTGATTAGTTTCGCCTCCATGAGAAAGTTCCGGAACACTTCCGATACCGGCGGATTTAAGTAGGACAGATTTTCCTCGATTGCCCGAATAATGGTATTCTTGTTCCGCAGGTAACTAGTGGTAATCATGGATAAAGCCGTTTCCAGCTCCGTATTGATCTGCTTCTTATGCTTGGATGCCGTAAATTTCACATAGTAAAACGGTAAAAGTGCAAAGCCCACTGCCAGCACCGGCACCATCAGAGCGTTATTCATGGTAAGGGCAATCACCACGCCCAACACGAATAAGATCATGGCAAGCACGCACAGCATGGTAAACTGTTCGCTTTTCCCGGTAAGACGCAGAATCTCCTTTACTTCTTCAAACAACCGTTTCAGTCCTTTAGGTTCTTTCTTCTTTTTACTCTCTTTGATACGGTTCTTCATGCTGTGATTTTTAGGTTTTAAATACCCAGATAAGCCCTCCAAAAATACAAACGGGGACAGCTCCAACATGATAAAACATCCTGCCACTGCCATGAAAAAGGCAATGGTTACAAGTAATGTCATAGGTCATACCTCCATTTCTTCCAGTAATTCTTCATAATCTTCACATTCCATCTGCTGCATATCCGGCACTTCCACAAGATGCTCTAAGAGATCCTGACACTCAGGAGGAAGCTCACAGGCAATATCTTCTTTTACTTCATCAAAAGTTCCAAGAAACCCCCAGCAACTATCTTCCATTTCTCCGTACTGGTAAAGCACAAACCCATAGCATTCGCCTGCCAGATACCTGTCATACAGTTTCACTTCTCCTTCCAGCCTTTTTCTTGCCTGGTCCATGCCTGCCGAACCACATCTGCCATATTGTGCTGCTATGACTTTCCTGTCTGTATATATCCACCCTATCTGTCCTGCATCCCACCGGCCGTCCGGCCATTTCGTCAGATCCTCCGTGGAAATATGAAGCCCTGAATGGTCAAATAAGTATAATGGCAGGATACAACAGTGCTTTTCTGCAAGTTTGAGCAGCACACTGTTATCCATTGCCCCCAGAATAGCTTCTGCCAGTTCAGACTTGCATTTAGCATATGGTTCTGCCAGTTCAATTTCCTTATCCCACTCACGATAGTAGCTGTCGTAGCTTTCTACTACCCAAAGCTTTTCACTGTGGTTATAATACATTTTTATATTATTTATGCTGTCCGCTTTTGCCATCTGAAGGATCTCATTTTCTTTCACATTCTTTTCAATCAAATCAATCAGAAAATTTCTAGGTTCATCGTAATTATGCTCATCCCCCAATGTATATCTTCTATGCCAGCAGACCATCTTCCCCAGATTTCCTGAATCCGCTCTTGGATTTGGTGCATCCTCATCCAGTGATATTTTCAGCAGATATGGTGTTTTCATTGCCACATGGCTCATAGACACCTCCTAACGCTTGGTCAAAAGCTGCTCCTGCATCTTTAAAGGCAGTCCATTCTCACGGAGCCGCTTCTGCAAGCCTTCCGAAAGATTCTCCACTTTCTCATAATGTCCTATAACCTTGGGCTTTCCATCTGCAATGATATTATCCGTAATATTGAAACGGTACAGGGTACGCATCTTCTTCCTTCCGTCCTGCAATGTCTCACATTCCGTTATCTCCATAATCCTTCGGGAATTGTCCTCCAACCTTTTGGCAAATGCCACAATCGGAAATGCTTTTGTGGCAAGGTTCTGCAGCGTGGCATCATCCATCCCCGGCTGTTCCTGCTTGCACAGCGTAACCATACGGTAATAGGTATCTTCGCAGGAATTGGCGTGAATAGTGGTAATCACGGAATGCCCGGTATTGGCGGCATTGATAGCCTGCATACTCTCCCCGCCCTTCATCTCCGCTACTGCGATACAATCCGGATTGATGGTAAGGGTGGTTTCCAGTAGCTTTACCATGTCAATATTCTGTCTCGGATCATCGGAAAACCTTGTTACCAGATGCACCACATTATTCAGTACATTTCCTTCCTCGTCAACGGCAGTCAGATCAAACTCACGGCATCCCTGCTCTATGGTAACAATACGCTTGCTGTACGGCACTTCACCCAATATCCAGCTCATCAGCGTAGTCTTTCCCGAAGAAGTCGCCCCGGTTATGCACATGGAAACACCATGGGTAAAGCACATGGAAAGCAGATCCAGCATTTCCCCTGTAGCAGTTCCAAAACCTACAAACTGCTCTTTTGTCAGCTTCCTCGGATTTACAATACGGATAGACACGGCCAGCCCTTTTTCCTTATCAATGACACCATCGCCCATAACCGTGATACGGATCTTGTTGTTCAAATGTCCCACCACGATAGTCTGTGCATTGTCAAAGATCATGCCGGACTTATGCAGGAGCCTTCGGATAACATCGACCGCATGACCGGCACTGTTAAAATGCTCCTTTGCCGGGATAATCTCGCCGGTAGAATAAGTAATCTTGACATCCCGCCACTGGTTGATATTGATTTCCTCCACATCATCCCGGTACAGATAACGTGTCAGGAAAGAAAAGCCTGTCATCTCCCCATAAAGAAGATCACAGAGTTCCGCCTGCTCCATTCCCTCTACGCCCACGTTGCTCTGTTCCAGATATTTTCCGATGTAGGATTCAATCAATTCCCGGTTCTCGTCCGGGTTGTCACGAAGCACGGAAGCAAAGTTCTTGGATATATACTCCTGCACATCCTTCAATACTTCCGGAAAAGTGCGGTATACCACACTTTTGTTTAACATCCCGGCAGTTTCATGTATGTTTAATATTTCCTGCAATTCTTTTCCTCCTGCTTAAAATTCTCCCTTGTTTTTCCAGACAAAGGGGCTGCGCACTACCAGTTTCTTTTTCTCTGCCCCCGGCTTGTTTTCGCCCTGTTTTGTCTCATACAGTCCAAAGACTTCGACCAGCACTTTCCTGACCTCCGTCTGAAAGGGACCGGCTTCCTTGGAAGTCAGCCCATTCCACAGACTTGCCTCATCATACTGTTTTTCCAGTTCCGCCACATACGGGAATACAAAGCCTACTCCGCCATACTGTCCTGCGGCTGCTTCCCATTCCTGCCCGGTCTTAAAGTTCCCGATGGCACTTATATATTTTCCATTGTCTGCGCGGCCTTCCAGCATACCCGCATGGGACTTGAAGTAAGATATTCCCCGCAGATTGGAAGTTCCCACACGCAGTACCCGGTCTGCCATCTCCATGGCAAGGATGGAAAACACATCCGCTTCAAAGACAGAAGTACAGTCCAAAATCACATAATCAGCCAGATGCCGCAGGCATACAAGAAATTCCACAGCCCTCTCTCTTGTAACCTTTGGATAGGACATCAGGTTTTCCCCCATCCTGTACCCTAGCAGACTGATATATTCATTTGCAGGAACAGGCACACAGGCTTCCAGTATCTTGTTTTGTGTCAATGAAGGAGCCGTCAGAAGCGCACCCAATGAAACCTCCTGCTCCGTATCCATAGGAAGCAGGAACGGCACGGACGGCACAAAGGGATCACTGCATACCACAATGACATTTTTCTTTTTCTTTGCTATCTCTGCCGCCAGCTTTACCGCAAGAGTGGTCTTGCCGCTACCGGGGCTTCCTACAATAGCAAGCATATTTCCATGTTCCATCCTACTGTCCTCCTGCATTCACTTCTACATCATCCACAATAGGTTCTTCCTTTTCCTCCTCCGCGTCTGCTTCTGCTGTTTCCGCTTCCCCTTCCAATTCTTCCGTATACAGTTCTTCTAAGACTTTCTGCTGTTCATCCAAAAACTTCTGAGCCTGTGTGCTGTCCCCACGGAATACCAAGGCCGCATGAAGTTTTCCGGTCTGTTCCAGTTCTGCAAGAAGCCTTGCCTGCTCCGGCGTTGCAAGCACGGTAATGGTGGATGCCAGTTCCTGTTCCTCTCCGTCCTCCACATCAGCCTGCACATCATTGTCCGTTCCGCTGCTTGCTGTAGTTGCAATGATCTCCACATACTGAAGCTCAGGTAGTACCAGTGTTTTCCGCTTTTCTCCCACATCCGAAGCAATTAAGGTTACAATATCACCGGCCTCCAGTTTCCCGGACAGACCGGCTGCAAGGGATTTAATACTGACTGAGATTGCCCGGTTCTCCCCATTTAATTTGCCAAGATAGGCATTCTTTAACATAGGGGTATCTGACAGCTTGCTCTCCAGAATATAATCCCCTTTGTAAAGGTCGGTGTTGGCGTATTTGCCAACCACATCCTCTGCCCTGTATACCACGTTGTCGGGCAGGTTATAGCCGCCTACTTCCACGGTAGTAATCATCTTCTCCGTAATCTGGTCGCCCTTGTGGATCTCCGTATTCACGCGGACCAGGGATACCTTCGATTTCAGTGCATTGTTGAACATCGGGGTAAGCCCGAAGCAGATAATCAGCGAAAGGATGATACAAATCAGTCCAATCACAATACGGTTCTTCAATAAATTTTTCACTTTTCTTTCCTCCATTTTTATCAAAATTTCTTATGCAGGCAGCATGGCAAGCAGGCATCCCAACGCCAGATACGGTGCCATTGCAAAGCCTTTGTCCTCTTTCTTTGCATACGCCGTCTGGAACAGGACTGCCAGAAACAGCCCCAGCATCAGCGCGATATAGCCCCGCTTTACGCCCAGCACAAAGCCGCAGGCTCCCATCAGTTTGATGTCCCCGCCGCCAATGCTTCCTTCTTTCATCAGAGCCGCCACCACAAAGGGCAGCGGCACAAGAACAAGCCCCAGAAGTGCCGGGGCAAATTCTACCTCCAGTAATCCGGCCATCAGGATAAGGACCGGTACATAGTCCGGCACGGTATGGGTTGCATAATCATACTCTGCCGCAAATAAAAGCACCTGCCCCGTTAAAATACAGGCAAGTGCGTGTAAAGTCGTTCCATAAGCTCCGATAAATACGGCGGTGACAACCGCAGCTGTAACCGCCACACCTTGTTTGCAAG
>OAWJ01000039.1_pt1 | contig 146362 bp, 129 predicted proteins | sample 1517021 | NCBI WGS metagenome assembly OAWJ01 (sample SAMEA2580121, study PRJEB22360) | human gut metagenome | biome: human gut; feature: human-associated habitat; material: faeces | place: Denmark | collected 2008/2010
CCGCCACGGTGAGGGGGGCGCCTCTCCGCCCGGGCCGCCAGCCGTAGCGTCAAGCGATACGGCGGCAAAGGGCTTCGACTTCTCGTCATTCTCATCACCGATGAGCGCTCTTTGGGGAACGGCAAAGCAAATACCGTCTATACTCGTCGGCACCATAGTCGGCATAGTTTGCTGTTGCTTTATGACTTCCGATTATCACACCCTTCGCTCGCTGATTATGACTCAGGCGGGTAAGCGCGCGGACGCCTTTATAAGAACAAAGCAAATAATATTTTCAACGCTCGGAAAGATGATAAGGGCATACGGCCTTATCATGTGCATAACCTTCCTTGAAATGGTGCTCGGCCTTTCGATATTAAAGCTGTTCGGAATATATGAAAACGGCTATATTTTTGCGATTGCGCTTATAACCGCCGTGATAGACATTGTTCCCGTTCTCGGAACCGGCACGGTGCTGATACCGTGGGCAATTTGGATGTTCTTCTCCGGCGATGTTGCCATGGGCATAGGGCTTCTTGTGATTTACGGCGTTATAACCGTTGTACGCCAGATAGTCGAGCCGAAGCTTGTGGCGTCGCAGCTCGGACTTCCCGCGTTTGTCACTCTTATGGCGATGTATATAGGCTCGCAGCTGTTCGGATTTGTCGGACTGTTCCTGCTTCCGATGACGGTTATGCTCCTTAAGGTGCTCAATGACGACGGCGTAATTCACATATTCAAGGTTCCGCCCGAGGAGGCGGCGGAATTTAAGGCTGCCAAGGACAAGGATGAGAAAACGGACGCCGAGAGGAAGGCTAAAAAGCGCGAAGGCATCAAGAAAATCAAAACAGGAAAGAAGAAGTAACCGAGAACCCGATATGAAGATGATTGATTTGCACTGTCATATCCTATATGACATCGACGACGGCGCAAAAACAAAAGAGGATTCCGCCGCGCTGCTTCACACGGCGGTACAAAACGAAATAAAAGCGATAATAGCAACGCCGCATTTTAATGATTATTCGGCGATGGACGAGTTTGTCGCAAAACGAGACGAAAGAGTAAAATTTCTGCGTGAATTTATAGGCGAAAAAGGGCTTGATATAGGCCTCGGAGCCGGCGCGGAGGTCTTTTTGAAAAACGATGTTTTTTCGGACTGCGATTTGTCGCCGCTCTGCATAAACGGCAGCCGCTATTTGCTGTGCGAATATACGCTGCGTCCCTTTGACCCAAAATACGCCGTCATATACGCCGAGCGTGTTTTATCCATGGGACTTGTACCGATAATAGCGCATCCGGAAAGGTACATATGTTTCCACACGGAGAAGTGGGTCGCAAAGGAGCTTTGCGATATGGGTGCTCTTTTACAGGTCAACGCTTCGAGCCTTGCGGGCAGAGGCGGCGATGAAATAAAGGATTATGCGACGGAGCTCGTGCTTTCAAGGCTTGCCGATTTTGTTGCCACGGATGCGCATTCGGCGGTATCAAGACCCAATAATATTATAAAATGCGCGGAGCGTTTTGATGAGAGAATAACTTCGGAGGACATAAAGAGATTGGTTTACAAAAACCCGTTGAAGGTTCTGAAGGATGAAATATTGTAGTCGAAGCACAAATATGTATTTTAATGAGGGCGATTATGGAAAAAATAAAACGGCGTGGTGAAAATTACACCATACCGCAGATAGATTTAAGCGTTGAACCGAAAAACACAAAAGAGGAATTTAAATATCTTTACGAAAATGTCACCGTTGAGAAAAAGGGCGGTTATCTCGGGCACCCCGATTCCGTGCTTTTAAAGGATGGTGGCATACTCGTCTTTTTCCCGGAGGGTCACGGCAAGGGAAAAACTCTTTCAAAAATCAGCCGCGACGGCGGCAGAAGCTATACCGAGGAAATCAAAAATCCGCCGAAAAGCTGGGAAAATTCGCGCGAGACTCCGACGGTTTATCGCCTTGAGTTCTCCGAGAGCGACACACCCGACAAGCTGATAATGATAAGCGGAAACCCCATATGGGGGCGCGAAAAGTCGCGCGGCGGCTTCGACTGTTCGCTCTCCTCGGACGAAGGCAAAACGTGGAGCGAATATGAGAGCTTCTTTACGGAAAAGGACGAGGTTACGCACTATCCGATAGTGGCACTCAGCTCGCTGACAAGACTCCGCGAAAACGGAAAATTCGTCGATAAATGGATGGGACTTTTCCATGAGCGCGATTTTGTAAATTATAAAACCGTACTGTCTTTTTCAAAGGACGGAAAAATGATGTGGACAAAGCCCGAACCGTATTTTTCCGCGTATAGGGACATTGAGAAAAAGTCGCAGATGTGCGAGGTCGAGTGTGTTCGCAGTGATATGGGCAGGGGCGACGAGCTTATGCTTATAACGCGCAGTAATTCAAAAAGAATAAATTCGCTTTTGAGCTTTTCCCGTGACGAGGGAAAAACGTGGTCAAGACCCGTGGCGGCTCCTGCGTCATTAAACGGCGAAAGACACAAGGCGGAGTATCTGCCGGACGGCAGACTGTTTATAACCTTCCGCTCGATAGAGCGTGATTTGCGTAAAAATCTGAAACACAGCGAAAATAAGCTCCGCGGATGGTATTCCGAGGGCTGGGTTGCGCTCGTGGCGGATTACAATGACCTGAAAAACGGCGGCGAGGGAGATTACCGCATCAAGGTCGCGCATACATATCTTGACTCGCAGTCTGAGCCTTGCGTAGCGGCAAATGCCGACACGGGCTACTGCGGAAACGTCATTTTGCCCGACGGTACTGCGGTTATCTGTTCTTACGGCATCTTTTCCGTCGAGGAAAAAAAGGACGGTGTTTACTCTACCGATAAGGGCAGAAAAAAGCGCAGAACGTATATTATTTCAAAAAGAATAAACGTGAAGGATGTCGAAAAATTACTCGGCAGATAAAAACAGCCGAATGTTAAATCGGAGCTTGCAAATCACGAATTTTGATTTCCGACGGAATTGAAAATACGTATAAAAAACCGGAAAGCGAGAGCTTATGAACGCTCAGCTTTCCGGCTTCTTTTATGCTTTTGAGTTTTTGATTACATACTTTCGGGAACCGTGATTTTAAATTCCGTAAGTATTATGCCCATAACATCCTTGACCCTGCAGCACAGATAAAGTCTTGCCGCACGTAGCTTCTCGTCGTCAACGCCCACTCTGCAGGCGTTGTAGAACTTGTGGAAGAGTGTAGCAAGCGTTACGGCATAGCGTGTTATTCTTGCCGGGTCATAGTCCTTGGCGGCGGTGATTATCTCGTCCGTCAGAGCCGAGAGGTGGCGTATAAGCTCGCGCTCCTCGGGCGCATTTAAGAGCATAAGCTCCTCTTCGGTGCAGTCGCGCGGTTCAATGCCCTCCTCTTTCATCTTGCGGAGGATGCTGCATATTCTCGCGTTTGCGTACTGGCAGTAATAAACGGGGTTTTGCGAATCCTCTTTTACGGCAAGTCCCAAATCAAAGTCTATTGTTGAGCCGGGCTCGCGCATATTGAAGAAAAATCTTGCGGCGTCAATCGGCACTTCGTCAAGCAAATCGACAAGCGTTACGGCGTTTCCCGTGCGCTTTGACATTCTTACGGGTTCACCGTCCTTCATAAGGTTTACAAGCTGCATTAAAACAACATCGAGCCTTGACGAATCAATGCCTATGGCTTCAAGTGCGCCCTTGAGTCTTGCCACGTGGCCGTGGTGGTCGGCGCCCCAGACGTCTATCGCTTTGTCAAAGCCGCGGTCAACAAGCTTGTTGCGGTGATAGGCTATGTCGGCGGCAAAGTATGTGGGATTGCCGTTTTGACGAATGAGCACATCGTCCTTTAATTCAAGGCGGTCTATCTGCTCCTTCGTTTTGCCTGCCTTTTTAAGCAGCTTTGTCTGCATTTCGATGTTTTTATACCAGAGAGCGCCGTCTTTTTCATATGTCATACCGTTGTCGGTGAGGATTTTTATCACGTCGTCGACAGCACCGTTATGAAGCACGCTCTCGTGGAACCATGTGTCATATTTAATGCGGTATTTTGCGAGATTGTCCTTCATATTCTGTATGTTTTTAGGCAAAGCGAAGTCTACGAGTGCTTTTCTCCTCTGCTCCTCGCTCTTTTCCATATAGCTGTCGCCGTACTGCTTTGCAAATTCCTCGGCACGCTCCTTTATGTCCGCGCCGTGATAGCTGTCCTCCGGAAGAGAGGGCGCTTTATCGCCCGAAAACAGCTGTTGATAACGAATATCCAAGGAGAGTGCAAATTTATCTATCTGATTGCCTGCATCGTTGATATAGAATTCACGCGAGACGTCGTATCCTGCCATTGACAGTACCGAGGCGAGACAGTCGCCGAGAGCACCGCCGCGCGCGTTGCCCATATGCATGGGACCCGTGGGATTTGCCGAGACGAATTCGACGTTCACTTTTTTATTCTTGCCGAAGTCGCTGCTGCCGTATTTTTCGCCGCACTCCTTGATGTCGAGCAGTATATCGGCGTAATATCTGTCGCCGAGCGTGAAGTTTATAAATCCGGGACCCGCAACGCTGCAGGACTCGAAATATGAGTCGCCGAGGTCTATGTATTTCGAAACGGCGTCGGCGATTTTCTTAGGAGCGGTGCGAAATGCTCTCGCACAGGCAAACGCCGCGTTTACAGAGTAGTCGCCGTTGGCTCTGTCGGCCGGGACCTCTACCTTGAAGCCCGGTATAGGCTCGGCGGGTAAAACTCCGTCGGCAATCGCTTTTCCGAGAGCCTCGGTTACGAGAGAGTGAAGCCGGTTTTCGGTATCTTTAACTATTTTAGACATCTTCTATTTTCCCTTCAGAAACAGTTATTTTCATTGAGTTGAGAGCCCTTGAATCGGGGGCAAATTCTATTGTGTACTCGGTTTCGAGCGTGCCGCCGTTTTCCGACATATCCGTGAAAACACGGTTTGTAAAAAGTCCGAGCGAAAATTCGCCGTAGGGCGTTGAATATACGCTTGTGCGGCGCTCGCCGTTTTTAAGCTTCAGCTCCGTGCTGTATCCGCCCTCTCGCGCTACGCTGACGCTGTCGCCGCCCTCAACGGTAACAAGGGTCTTGCAGCCCTTCAGCTCTCCGTCGTATTCGGTGTAGGCGAGAGTGTATCGTCCGTCACCGTATTCGAGTGTGCCGTTTACGCTGACGGTGTATTTTTCGTCGCGGCCGCCGAGCGTCTGGGTGTTTTCCACCTCTATCAGAACATCTTTTTTCATATTATCACTTATCTTCTTTTATCTCCGCGGCAAGCTTAAAGAGCTTATCCAAAAGCTTCGGGTAGGGGACGCCGCTTTGCTCCATAAGCTTCGGATACATACTGATTGAGGTAAAGCCGGGAATTGTATTTATCTCGTTGAACATCACTCTGCCGTCGGATTTTCTCACAAAGAAATCGACTCTTGACAGCCCCGTACAGCCGAGAGTTTTAAATGCCCTTACGGCTTCCTTGCGAACCTCGTTTTGCTTATCCTCGGGAAGCTCTGCGGGAATGAGCAGGCGGCTGTCGCTCACATATTTCGCGGTGTAGTCGTAGAATTCGTTGCAGGAGATTATCTGGCCTATGCAGGACGCCATCGGCTTGTAATTTTCTATTACGGCACACTCAACCTCAAAGCCGTCCACAAATTCTTCGAGAACCGCTTTTCTGTCGCACGAGAACGCCTTTTCGAGAGCCTCCCGCAGCTCGCTTTCGTCGTGAGCCTTTGTAATGCCTACTGAGGAGCCTGCGTTGGCCGGTTTTACGAATATCGGATAGCCGAGTGTTGCTTCGGCTTTTTTTATGAATTCGGTGCGGTTTTCGCGGTATTCGTTTACGTCGGTCGCGAGCCATTTTGCCTGAGCTATTCCGGCTTGGTCGGCAAGCGTGTTTGTGACCGCCTTATCCATGCACACAGACGACGCAAGAACGCCGCAGCCGACATACGGTATCCCCGACAGCTCCAAAAGCCCTTGTATTGTGCCGTCCTCGCCGTTTTTGCCGTGCATTACGGGAAAGCAGACGTCAATATGTATCTTTTCGGGACCGGACTCCCTGAAAACCGTGATGCCGTGGTCTTTTCTGTCGGGCGAGAGCAAAGCCTTTGTGCATTTGCCGCTGTTTATCCATTTATCCTCCGGCAAAAGAGAAACGTCGCCCTCAAAGAGAAACCATTCGCCCTCCTTGGTTATACCGATCGGGCAAACCTCGTATTTATCGCGCGGAATGTTGCTTACAACGTATGAAGCCGACACGCACGAAACGTCGTGCTCGCTTGATACTCCGCCGAAAAGAACGAGAACCTTCTTCATAATTTATCACCCCGTGAAAATTTCAGAAAATAAATTGAGCTGAGATATAATTATACATATACTAATAAATGATAACATATTACGGCGGCATAATCAATCTTTGTTTAAATTTAATTTCAAAGGCCGCAAAAAGTCCTTGACAAAGCGCAAAAGAAGTCATATAATACCGTTACAACAAAGTAGAGCAGTTCGTTCTCACCCGTGATTTTAAGATGAAACGGGTCAATACATCGGGGTTATCCCTTATTAAGTGTGTTGAGTGCGAGCGGTTTTCTGTTCGCACTTTTGTTATTTTATTTTAAGAACGGAGTGATTACCTATCGGTACCAAAGAAATGCAGATCAATGAAGACATCCGTGACAGGGAAGTACGCGTAGTAACCGACGGCGGAGAGCAGCTCGGCATAATGTCGGCTAAGGAGGCTCTTAGAAAGGCAGAGGAGAGAAACCTCGACCTTGTTAAAATATCCCCCAACGCAAAGCCGCCCGTTTGTAAAATCATGGATTACGGCAAATACCGTTTTGAGCAGTCAAAGCGCGAAAAGGAAAACAGAAAAAACCAGCGCGTTATTGAAATCAAGGAGATTCGTCTTTCGCTCAACATTGATACTCACGACTTTGAGACGAAGGTCAATCACGCTCACAAATTCTTAAAGGCCGGAAATAAGGTCAAGGTTTCCATCCGTTTCAGAGGCCGTGAAATGGCTCATCCGCAGATAGGTGAGGTTTCTATGAAACGCTTTGCCGAAGCTTGCGAAGAGTTTGCAACAGTCGAAAAACCGGCGAAGCTCGAGGGGCGTCAGATGCTGATGTTCCTTGCGCCCAAGGCGTGACCGTAAAAAATATCAGGAGGAATTTTGCAATGCCTAAGATCAAAACACACAGCGGAGCTAAAAAACGCTTCAAATTATCAAAGAACGGCAAGCCGATAAGAGCACATGCCAACAAGTCTCATATCCTTACCAAAAAGAACACAAAGAGAAAGAGAAATCTTCGCAAGACATCCGTTGCCGATACAACTAATGTTAAGCAGATTAAACGTCTCATTCCTTATAAATAATCGGAGCGGTTTATATACCGCCATACTTAAACATTCGGAGGTAACTAACTAATGGCACGTGTTAAAGGTGCGATGATGACTCGCAAAAGAAGAAATAAAACATTAAAGCTTGCTAAGGGCTACTACGGCTCAAAGAGCAGACTTTTCAAGACCGCAAAGGAAGCGGTTATGAAGTCCGGCCAGTATGCTTATATCGGCAGAAAGCAGAAGAAGAGAGATTTCAGACAGCTTTGGATAACAAGAATCTCGGCGGCCTGCAAGATGAACGGTATGAATTATTCAACCTTCATAAACGGCCTTAAAAAAGCCGGTATCGACTTAAACCGCAAGATGCTTTCGGAGATTGCGATTTCGGATCCTGCGGCGTTTACCACGCTTACCGAAAAAGCTAAAGAAGCGCTTAAATAAGTTATTGCCACGCCTGAGAGTTTCCCTCAGGCGTGTTTTTCCTTTTAATTACGGCACTTCGGTTTTGCTTTAAATCACGTGCATTCGGGACTTTTTTTGCACAAGGTTTCCAAAGGCGCGCGATCTAAGGAAAAACCGATGCTCGCATCACAGGAGAATTTTATGCGGATAACGAGCAGAAATAACGAAAAAATCAAAGCCTTCGTAAAGCTGCGCGACAGTGCGAGAGCGCGAAATACAGAGGGGCTTTTTGTCCTTGAGGGAGCAAGGCTTTGCTTTGACGCTCTTGAGAGCGGATACAATGTGCAGGAGCTTTTTTATACCGAGACGGCACTTTCGCGTTACGCTGAAAGGGTGACTGCACTTATAGAAAACAGCGTTGCGGCTTTTGAAGCTGCGGACGAGGTGGCACAAAAGCTTGCGGATACCGTGAATTCACAGGGCGTGTTTTGTACGGTAAAAATGAAAGAAACGGCGGAGATATGCCTGTCTTCACCGAAAAAATACGTAGCGCTTGACGGTATTCAAAATCCCGACAATCTCGGCGCGATATCACGTACCGCAGAGGCACTCGGAGTTGATGCGCTGATAGTCGGCGGTGGCTGCGATATATATAATCCCAAAGCCCTCAGAGCGTCAATGGGCGCGCTTTTGAGACTTCCCGTCATAAGCGTGCCGTCTGTTTTACCGGTGCTGCAAAAGGCGAGGGAAAACGGCTTACCCGTGTTGTCAACGGTGCCGGATTCCGCGGCAGAGGATATAACGACTGTCGATTTTTCGCACGGAGCGGTAACCGTTATAGGGAACGAGGGAAACGGCGTGTCAAATGAAGTAAAGGCTTTTTCCGACAGGTTCATAACAATACCGATGGGCGGCAAGGCGGAGTCGCTTAATGCTTCCGCTGCCGCTACGATAACAATGTGGGAAATGATGAAATGAACAATGAGAGTGTTTACTGGCTCTGGCTCGCAAAAACTCTCGGAGCGGGGGCCAAAACTGCGGATATTATAAATTACTTCGGAAGCGCGCGAATGCTCTATGAAAAGGGCAGTCGCGAATGGCGGCTTTCGGGTATACTTACGGCGTCACAGATAAACAAGCTGTCGCTTTTCAGCCCGTCGCAGTTCGCCGAGACGCTTCGTGTTTGCGTCGATAACGGCTGGCGCATAATAACGCCCGACAGCGAATATTATCCGAAAAGACTCAGAGAAATCGCAGACCCTCCGTCGGTGCTCTTTGTTTGGGGCGATGAAACGATTTTAAACAGTGAGGTTATGCTTTCGGTAGTCGGCACGAGAAAGGCGTCGAATTACAGCATGCGCGTCACAAGGCTGCTGTCGTCAAAGCTTGCAAGGGCAGGCGCCGTTATAGTTTCGGGCGGTGCGCTCGGCGTTGACAGCGCGGCGCATACCGGCGCTATGGAGGGCGGAAGAACGATAGCCGTTCTGGGCTGCGGGTTCGGAACAGACTATTTGCGCGACAATGCCGCTCTAAGGCGTGAAATATCCAAAAACGGTGCGGTTATAACGGAGTATTTTCCGTTTACTCCTGCGTCGAGAACAACATTCCCGATGAGAAACAGGATAATTTCGGGGATGAGCCTCGGCACGATAGTGGTTGAGGCCGGCGAGAGGAGCGGCTCGCTTATTACGGCAAGGCTTGCTCTCTCGGAGGGCAGAGACGTGTTTGCCGTCCCGGGCGAAGTCATAACCTCTGCGTTCACCGGAACCAACCGCCTGATACACGACGGAGCAAAGCCCGTGTTTACGGCACTTGACGTTTTGGAAGAATATTATTATACTTACCCGGATAAGATTGATTTAAGCGGAGCGGATAAGCCGCTCGGCGAGGCTCTTAAAAATATGCCGATTGAGGAAGTCTCCGTTCCGGAAGCCGTTAATCGCGATGTAAGGCAAAAATCAAAGCCGGCACAGAAAAAAGCGGCGGAGAATAAGACTCCGCAGAAGAGCGCGCCGAGGGAGCTTCCCGACTCGCTTACGGAAAACGCGAAAAAACTGTATTCGGTCTTAACAACCGAGCCGCGGCATATTGATGATTTGAGCGAGGAAGCGAAGCTCTCCTCCGCCGATACACTTGCCGCTCTTACCGAACTCGAGCTGTATTCGCTCGTCGCCCTCTCTGAGGGAAAGCATTATTATAAGGTCTGATACGGCAAAAGCCGTTATTATCGAGAAACAGGAGTTTGTTTATGTCAAAGCTTGTTATAGTGGAGTCGCCGCACAAGGCGACAATGATAAAAAAATATCTCGGAAAAAGTTACGATGTAACCGCGTCCGTAGGGCATATAAGGGATTTGCCGGCGGCAAAGCTCTCGGTTGACATCAAAAACGACTTTGCACCGAAATATGCAATAGTCAAGGGCAAGGAGAAGCTTGTCAAGGAATTAAAGGAAAAAGCCGCAAATGCAGATGAGATTTTGCTCGCAACCGACCCCGACCGAGAGGGAGAGGCTATTTCCTGGCATCTTGCCACGGTTCTCGGACTGCCGCTTGACGAAAAGAACAGAGTTAAATTTAACGAGATAAACGAAAACGCGGTCAAAAAGGGCATAGCAAGCCCCGAAAAAATCGATATGGACCTTGTTGACGCTCAGCAGGCGAGAAGAATTCTCGACAGACTCGTCGGCTATAAGCTCAGCCCGTTCGTATCGCAAAAGATACACAGAGGACTTTCGGCAGGCAGAGTTCAGTCCGTTGCCGTAAGGCTCGTCGTTGACCGCGAAGAGGAAATCCGCAAATTCGTTCCCGAAGAATATTGGTCACTTGACGCAAAATTCACCGCGCCGTCCTCAAAAAAGGCGTTTAAGGCAGCGTTTACGGGCGACGAAACCGGCAAGATAAAGCTCAAAACAAAAGAGGAGACCGACGCGATTTTGGCAAGACTTCAGGATGCGGAATACTCCGTGTCGTCGGTCAAAAAAGGAACGCGCAGACGTTCTCCGGCGCCGCCGTTTACAACCTCCACCATGCAGCAGGACGCCTCCAGAAAGCTCGGATTTCAGGCTAAGCGCACTATGAAAATAGCGCAGGAGCTTTATGAAGGTATGGAGGTAGAGGGCTTCGGCGCAACAGGTCTTATAACATATATGAGAACCGACTCGCTCCGTATATCGGAAGAGGCAAGGCAAGAGGGCAACGCCTTTATCGAGGAGAATTACGGCAAGCAGTATTTGCCCGAAAAACCGCGCTATTTTAAGACTAAGGCGAGCGCACAGGACGGCCACGAGGCAATTCGTCCCACCGTTCCGGCAATTACACCCGAAATCGCCAAAAAGAGTCTTACTCCGGAGCAGTTCAAGCTTTACAGCCTTATTTGGAAGCGCTTTATGGCAAGTCTTATGTCAAATTGCATACAGGATACGGTAAAGATAGAAATAAAAGCAGTCGGCGAGAGTGATAAAAATACCGACAGATATTGCACGTTTAATGCGAGCGGTTATACGGTTCGTTTTGACGGTTATACACGCCTTTACGAAGCCGCAACAGATGAGGACGAGGACGAGGGCAAGCTCCCCGAAATCAAGGCGGGCGATGCATTAAAGCTCAAGGAAATGCTCGGAAATCAGCACTTCACACAGCCGCCTGCGCGCTATACAGAGGGCTCGCTCATTAAGATGCTTGAGGAAACGGGCGTCGGCAGACCGAGTACGTACGCCTCAATAGTGTCAACCATTACCTCGCGCGAATATGTTGTCCGCGAGCAGAAGCAGCTTAAGCCCACGGAGCTCGGAGAAGCGGTCGTCAAGCTCTTAAAGGAGCATTTCCCGAATATAGTTAACGTAAAATTTACGGCCTCCATGGAGAGCGATCTCGATAAGGTAGAGCATCACGAAATAGATTATATAGCAATGCTTCATACGTTTTATGACGGCTTTGACAAAACGCTTGAAAAGGCAAAAGCCGATATGGAGGGCGTTAAGATAAAGCTTAAAGAGGACGAGACGAATATCCCGTGCGAAAAGTGCGGAAGAATGATGGTTATAAAAACCGGCAGATTCGGTAAATTCCTCGCGTGCCCGGGTTATCCTGAGTGCAAAAACACAAAGCCGTACGTAATAGAGACAACCGCCACTTGCCCGGTGTGCGGAGGCAAGGTGATTCAGAAAAAGAGCAAAAAAGGATATACGTTCTTCGGCTGCGAAAATTATCCCGAATGCAACTTTATGACGTGGGATAAGCCGACGGACGAAAAATGTCCCAAGTGCGGCAAGTCGCTCTTCAAGAAAAAAGGCGGAATCTTAGCTTGCCTTGACGAAAACTGCGGCTTTGAGAAAAAAGCGGAGCGCAAAAAGAAAAGCGCAAAGACTCAAGAGGAAGACTGATGAAAGCAGCGGTAATCGGTGCGGGTCTCGCCGGATGTGAGGCGGCAAAGCAGCTGTCGAGGGCGGGAATACCCACATATCTCTATGAAATGAAGCCGAAGAAATTTTCTCCGGCGCATAAAAACGAAAATTTTGCGGAGCTTGTATGCTCCAATTCACTGAAGGCGGAGCGGCTCAATTCCGCGGCAGGGCTTTTAAAGGCGGAGATGGAGATGCTTTCTTCCGTGTGCGTCGAGGCTGCCAAAAGGACAAGAGTTCCGGCAGGAGGCGCACTTTCGGTTGACAGAGACAGATTTTCGGCTCTTATAACGGAAAATATAAAAAGCGATAAGAACATAACGGTCATAAACGAGGAGGTTTCCGTCTTACCCGATGCCGATGTTGTTATAGTGGCGGCAGGGCCACTCGCGAGCGACGCGCTGACAGGTACAATACACGCTCTCTGCGGCGACGGATTATCATTCTACGATGCGGCGGCACCGATAGTTTCGGCGGACAGCGTCGATATGGAATATGCCTTTACACAGTCGAGATATGACCGCGGCGGCAGCGACGATTACATTAACTGCCCCATGAATAAAGAGCAGTATGAAGCGTTTTACGAAGCAATTATAAATGCCGAGAGTGCCGAAACGCACTCCTTTGACAAGCGGCACGATGTATATGAGGGCTGTATGCCTATTGAGGTTTTGGCGTCGCGCGGAAAAGACACCATGCGCTTCGGACCGTTAAAGCCCGTAGGGCTTCGCGACCCGAGAACGGGACACAGACCGTGGGCAAATCTTCAGCTTCGCCGTGAAAACAGCGGCGGTACGATGTATAATCTTGTCGGATTTCAAACAAATCTCAAATTCGGCGAGCAAAAAAGAGTGTTTTCCATGTTTCCGGCACTTCACGATGCGGAATTTCTCCGCTACGGAGTTATGCACAGAAACACGTTTATAAATTCACCGCGGCTTTTAAACGCCTCATATTCTCTGCGCTCGGACAAAAGAATATTTTTTGCCGGTCAGATAACCGGAGTAGAGGGCTATATGGAATCGGCGTCCTCCGGAATTATGGCGGGTCTGAACGCCGCAAGGTACCTTTTGGGAAAAGAGCCGCTTGTGCTTCCGAATACCACCGTCACGGGTGCTCTCGCGAGATATATAAGCGATGAAACCGTGACGAATTTTCAGCCTATGGGGGCCAATTTCGGTATGCTTCCGCCGCTCCCCGAAAAGATAAGGGACAAGAGCGAGCGTTATACGGCAATCGCCGAAAGAGGCATGAGAGATCTCGAGGAATATCTTAAAAGTCTCGGGCTGTGAGAGTGAAAGGACATTAAAATGGATAACGGACTTAACGAATTACAGGAAAAAATACAATATAGATTTAAAAATATATCGCTTTTGGAAAGAGCGGTCACACATTCGTCGTATGCAAACGAAAAGCATCTTACGACGGGCGACAATGAGCGACTTGAGTTTCTGGGCGACTCGGTTCTCGGCTTTATAACGGCGGAATATCTTTTTTCACACCACAGAAATTTTCCCGAGGGCGAGCTGACGCGCCTGCGCTCATACGCCGTGTGCGAAAAATCGCTTTTTGAGTATGCCAAGGAAATAGACCTCGGCGACAGGCTCTTGCTCGGTAAGGGTGAGGAGATGACGGGCGGCAGAACAAGACCGTCGGTTGTGTCGGACGCATTTGAGGCTGTAATTGCCGCAATTTATATCGACGGCGGCATAGGCGAGGCAAAAAAATTCGTTTTGCGCTTCGTCGAGCCGTATGTTGAGGCAAAGCCGTCCTTTAAGGATTACAAGACCATACTTCAGGAGGTCGTTCAAAAAAATCAAGGCGAGAGCTTAAAGTATGTTCTTGTCAGCGAGAGCGGTCCCGACCACGATAAGCACTTTAAAGTTGAGGTGCATTTAAACAGCAATGTTATAGGAGCGGGCGTCGGCAGCAGCAAGAAAAAGGCCGAGCAGGCGGCGGCAAAAGAAGCGTTGGAGCTGATGGGAATTTGAAACACGTAAACGTGGCGCTTTTTGTGCCTCACGCGGGCTGCCCTCATCAGTGCAGCTTCTGCAATCAAAAGACAATATCGGGCAGTATAAAGCCGCTGACACCGGAGGATGTGACAGCGGCTTGTGATATTGCCAAAAACGGCGGTGTAACAAGGGAATCCTCGGAAATAGCGTTTTTCGGCGGCTCGTTTACCGCGGTTGACAGAGATTATATGGTGTCTCTTTTAGAGGCGGCAAAGCCGTATATCGACGGAGGATATTTCGGCGGAATAAGAATTTCCACGCGTCCCGACGCAATTGATGACGAAAGACTTGAGATATTAAAGAAATATCACGTGACGTCAATCGAGCTCGGCGCGCAGAGTATGGACGATAGCGTGCTTAAAATAAACCGACGCGGCCACACGGCAAAGGACGTCGAAAACGCCTCGCGCCTTATAAAAAGCTACGGCTTTTCGCTCGGACTTCAGATGATGACAGGGCTTATGGGCGACACCGACGAGAAATGTATTAAAACCGCCGAAAGGCTGATAGCCCTCTCGCCCGACACGGTCAGAATCTACCCGACGATAGTTCTTGAAAACACACCTTTGGCAGACTGCCTTCGCGACGGCAGTTACAGAGCCGAAACCCTGGATGAGGCTGTGAGTCTCTGCGCAAGGCTGCTTTTAATGTTCCGAGAAAACAACATAAAGGTAATCCGTCTCGGTCTGCACAGCGGCGGAAATGTAGATGAGGGTTACCTTGCCGGCGCATACCATCCGGCATTCCGCGAGCTTTGCGAGGGCAAGATTTACCTTGAAAAAATGCTCTCCGAGCTGTCAAAGCTGCCTAAGGATATGCCGTATGTTATAGAAGTCCCCGAAAAATCGATCGGGAAAGCAAAGGGACAGAACAAAAGAAATGAAAAAGCATTGCTAAACAACGGATTTCAGTGTAAAATAAAGGGTAACGAATTTTTAAACGATTACGATATAAAGATAACAGAAGATATTTAAAGGAATTTAAAGAATGATTTTAAAAGCGCTGGAAATGCAGGGGTTTAAATCCTTCCCCGATAAAACGGTACTTGAATTTAATAAGGGCATTACAGCCGTAGTAGGACCCAACGGAAGCGGAAAGAGCAACATCTCCGACGCCGTGCGCTGGGTTCTCGGCGAGCAGTCCACAAAAACGCTTCGCGGCTCAAAAATGGAGGACGTTATTTTTTCGGGCACGGACGTCCGCAAGGCAAAGGGCTTTGCGGAGGTAACGCTGCGCCTTGACAACACCGACCGTTCGCTTAATAAAGACAGCGACGAGGTGTCGGTCACAAGGCGTTATTACCGTTCGGGCGACAGCGAATATCTCGTGAACGGCGAATCCGCGCGTCTTCGCGACGTAAACGAGCTGTTTATGGATACGGGCCTCGGCAGGGACGGTTACTCCATTGTCGGGCAGGGCAAAATCGCCGATATGGTGTCGCCCAAGGCGAGCGAGCGCCGCGATATGCTGGAGGAAGCGGCGGGAATTTCGCATTTTCGTTACAGACGCGGTGACGCGATTAAAAGACTCGCGCAGGCGGAGGAAAATCTCGTAAGGCTTCGCGACATACTCTCGGAGCTTGAGAGCAGAGTAGGTCCTTTAAAGGCGCAGAGCGAAAAGGCACAGAAATTCATAGTGCTTGCCGGTGAGCGAAAAAATCTTGAAATAGGTATTTGGCTCAACACGATAGACAAGACCGGAGAAAAAATGCGCGATCAGGAGCATAAAATAGAAATTGCCGAGGCGTCGCACAAGGAGGCTCAGGATGAGCTTTCAAAAATCGGCGAGATGATTGACAAGGCGGCGGACGGCACAAGAGACATAAACATTAAATTGGAGGAAATCAGAAATTCGGCTTCGGGCTTTGAGGAAAAGCTTTCGGATATAGATTCGCAGATAAAGGTTGCCGAAAACTCGATTTTACATAACAACGAGACAATAGAGCGTATAAACCGTGACAAGGCTGCGGAGAACGAGACGGAGCAAAATATTGACGCCGCCGTTTCCGCTGCACGGGAATGCATACAAAAGGCAGAGGAGCAAATAGCCGACGCAACAAGGCAGATGGACGAGCTCTCAAAGCAGGAGGAGACTTATCGCCTGAGCAGCTCCGAGTTTTCCGACAGGGCGGCAGCTCTTTCGGGTGAAATATCGGCACTTTCCGTAAGGCTTGCGGATTGCCGAGTTACGGCGGAAACCGCAAATTCCTCCATAGAGGAGATAAGGTCGAGAATTTCCGCGATAGACGAGTCCATGGGAACGCGCAAGGACGATTACGACGCGCTTTTAAAACGCAAAGCCGACGCGGAAGCGGAACTTAAGGAAATACAGGACGAGATAGTTTCCGTCAAAAACGCGATAGACGGCTATACTCTGCGATTTGAAAACCGCGGCAAAAAGGCAGACAGCGTAAAGCTTGCCATAGATGAAAAACAGCGCGAGCTTCACAAGGGGCAGGACAGGGTCCGCCTTCTTGAGGATCTCGAAAAAAATATGGAGGGCTACTTCGGCGCGGTAAAAGCCGTTATGAAGGAGTCGGGCAGAGGTGCGCTCAGGGGCATATACGGTCCCGTATCTCAGCTCATAACGGTTAAGGATAAGTATTCGGCTGCTATCGAGACGGCTCTCGGAGCGGCTGTGCAGAACATTGTTGTAGATAATGAAACCGACGCAAAGCGCGCCATGGGCTTCTTAAAGGAGCACCGCGCAGGCAGAGCCACATTTTTGCCGATAACCGCAATTAAGGGCAGAGTTCTCTCAGAGCAGGGGCTCGACGACCAATACGGCTTTGTAAGCATTGCCTCCGACCTTGTGTCGTATGACAACAAATATTCGGAGATAATCCGTTGGCTCTTGGGTCGCACGGCAGTTGCCGAGGACATAGATTCCGCCATAGCGATCGCAAAAAAATATTCGTATCGCTTCCGCATAGTCACGCTTGACGGTCAGGTTATAAATGCCGGCGGCTCCATGACGGGCGGCTCTCGCGTTCAAAATGCAGGCATACTCAGCCGAGGCAATGAGATTGAAAGACTTAAAGGTTCTCTTGCTTCAATGCAAAAAGAGCTTGACGGGATGCTCTCGGATTACAAGCTTTTGTCGGAGGACGCCTCTGCCGCAAAGGCGGAGCTTGAGGGCGCCGAGGGCGACCTTTTAAGAGCTAAAGAAGAAAATATCCGTCGCGAGGGCGAATTGAAGCTTGCAAGCGACAAGCTCGCGTCCGTTTCCTCGGGCGTTAAAGAGCTTTTGGAGGAAAAGGAGACTCTCGAAAAGAGAATCGAGTCCGTAAGCTCGGGTGCCGAGGCGGCTCGTTCGCAAATCGACGAGCTTAAAGAAACGCTGGAAAACAAGGAAAAAGAGCTTGAGAGTATAACCGGCGACAGCAAGACTCTTCAAAAGAATCGCGAGGAGGTCGCGTCAAAAGCGGCTGAAATAAGACTTCGCATAGTTTCACTCCAAAAGGATGTCGAGGCGAACACGGACGAGATTACAAGGCTTAAAAATCGTAAGACAGGTCACCTCGACCGTCTCTCGGAGCTTGACGGAGAAATACGCGAAATCGAAGAGAAAAACGACGAGCTCAGAGCCTTGACCGAGCAGCTTTCGGCTGATGAAAAGGCTCTTAAAGCAAATCACGGCGACGCGCAAAATCAGATAAACGAGCTGATTTCACAGCGTGACGAGCTTGAAAAGCAGGCAAATGACTTAAGGCTTCACGAGCGCGCAAAATCCGAGGAGCGCGAACGTCTCAGCGGCGACATAGCGCGTCTTGAAGAGCGCAAAATAGCAATGCGCAACGAATATGACAATCTGACGAGCAAGCTTTACGACGAGTATCAGCTCACCCGTCGCGAGGCTGCGGCTCTCGAAATAGAAATTGACGATTACTCCCTTGCGGCAAAGCGTCTTGCAGAGCTTAAATCGCAAATCCGCGCTCTCGGCTCCGTAAACGTCTCCGCAATAGAGGAATACAAAGAGGTATCAGAGCGTTACGAATTCTTGTCGGGGCAGATAAATGATGTCGAAACCTCGCGCGCGGAGCTTAATAAGATGATAGATGATTTGACCGGTAAAATGGCAGAGCAGTTTCGTGAGCAGTTTAATCGCATCAACTCATGCTTCGGGCAGACCTTTATTGAGCTGTTCGGCGGAGGTAAGGCGGAGCTTCGACTCGAGGACGAGCGCGACGTGCTTGGCAGCGACATTGAAATCAAGGTTCAGCCGCCCGGCAAAAACGTTCAGAACATCAACTTGCTCTCCGGCGGTGAAAAGGGACTTTCCGCCATTGCGCTTCTTTTTGCGATACTCAAGGTAACCCCTGCGCCGTTCTGTATTTTCGACGAGGTTGAAGCGGCACTTGACGACGTCAACGTTTCGCGTTACGCTCAGTATGTTCGCCGTATGACTAAAAACACCCAGTTCATCTTAATTACCCATCGTCGCGGTACCATGGAAGAAGCCGACGTACTGTACGGTGTGACCATGCAGGAAAAGGGTGTATCCAAATTACTTGAGTTAAAGACAGCCGAAATGGCAAAAAAACTCGGTTTAGCATAAATCTTGCGCACAATGCGGCTTTTGTTCACCCAAACTCGCGTACCGTAGTACGCGTCGGGGTTCACAAAAACCACCTTGCACACAATCTTTAAGCTAAACGGGTTTGATATATAAAGCCAAAAATTACAGCGTAAATCTTGCGCACAATGCGACTTTTGTTCACCCGAACTCGCGTATATACATACGCGTCGGGGCTTACGAAAACCACCTTGCACTAAGTCTACGCTAAACGGGTTTGATTATACTTCAAATAAAACACAGCGTAAATCTTACGCACCATACGAATTTCCCTCACCCGAATTTGCGTACCGTAGTACGCGTCGGGGCTTACGAAAACCCGTCTTGCACCAAATCTTTACGCTAAACGGGTTTGATATATACTTCGAATAAAACACAGCGTAAATCTTGCGCACGATGCGGCTTTTGTTCACCCAAACTTGCATATAGACAAAAATTAACTACGCACCGCTCGGAGCTTTATGTGCGGCGAAAAACGCGGCGATACTGTGGCTGTGCTTAAAATATTCGCATAATCTATTTGATTGAAATCAAAAATTTCTTATCCGAAAGGAATAAACAAATGGGAATTTTCAGCAAAATAAATTTCGGCCTTACAAAGACCCGAAATAAAATGGCGGGAGCGATTGATGATTTGCTCGACAGCGTCGGCGAGATAAACGACGACCTTTACACCGAGCTTGAAGAGCTGCTCGTTATGCACGATGTCGGAGTGCAGACCTCGCTTGAGATAATCGAGGAGCTTCGCAAGCGCGTGCCGGAGAAAAAAATCAAAAATCCGACAATGGTTAAGGATGAAATCAAGGAGATTGTCGCCGAAAAGCTATACGGCGGCGAGGATATGGGGCTTATAACCATACCGTCCATCATATTTGTAATAGGCGTCAACGGCGTAGGTAAAACCACGACCATAGGCAAATTGGCGGCGATGTACAAGTCCGAGGGCAAAAAGGTCATTTTGGGAGCGGCCGACACATTCCGTGCCGCGGCAATCGACCAGCTTCAGATTTGGGCGGACAGAGCCGGTGTTGATATAGTAAAGCACTCCGAGGGAGCAGACCCGGCGGCTGTTGTTTTTGATACGATAAATGCCGCAAAGGCAAGAAACTGCGACATTGTCATAATTGACACCGCGGGAAGACTTCACAATAAAAAGAACCTTATGGATGAGCTCGCCAAAATGTACCGCATTATAGACCGTGAGCTTCCGTATTCGGACCGCGAGGTGCTGTTGGTGCTTGACGCCACAACAGGACAGAACGCCGTAAATCAGGCGCGCGAATTTATGAACGCCGCCGAAATCACCGGCATAGTTTTAACAAAGCTTGACGGTACGGCTCGAGGCGGAGTTGTTCTCACCATTAAAAATGAGCTTGGGATTCCCGTTAAATTTATAGGCGTGGGCGAGCAGATTGATGATTTGCAGCCGTTTAACCCCAGGGCTTTTGCCGATGGTCTGTTTGAAAAAATAGATTACAACGAGGAGGACGAAAAAGATGGAATTTCGCAAGAAGATGTGGCACCTGACGGGCAAATTATTCAAGTTGCTGGATCACAACAGATCGGACATACTGATAAGGATGAACAAAGCGGCAAAGACGAAGATAAAAAAGAAGAGGGCAAAGTCAAAGCTGACGACGACGCAGCAGATGAAAGCGGAGTTCATGGACTGGAACAGAGTGAGAAAGATATAGAAGACGCTCCGTCCGACGCAGAGAAGCCCAAAAAGAAAAAGGAGAAAAAGCGCTTTGGATTTTTTAATCGCCACTCATAATATGAAAAAACGCGCCGAGCTTCAGAGAATACTCTCGCCGCTCGGAGTTAACGTACTGACCGCCGATGAAGCGGGTATAGTTCTTACCGATGTTGAAGAGACGGGAACAACGTTTGAGGAGAACGCATTTTTAAAGGCGGATTCGGGCTGCCGTGAGAGCGGTATGCCGTGTATAGCCGACGATTCGGGACTGTCCGTGGACGCGCTCGGCGGCGAACCGGGCGTATATTCGGCAAGGTATGCCGGAGAGCACGGCAATGACGATAAAAACAACCGAAAGCTTCTTGAAAAGCTCCGGGACGTTCCGCCCGAAAAGCGTACTGCATCGTTCGTTTCGGCGGTGTGCTGTGTTTTCCCGGACGGCAGGCATTTTACTGTCCGCGGCGAATGTCACGGAGTAATAGGCTATGAAAAGCGCGGCGACGGCGGTTTCGGGTATGACCCTCTTTTCTATGTGGGCGACCGCTCGTTTGCGGAATTTTCCCCCGAAGAAAAGGACGCCGTGAGCCACCGAGGAAATGCTCTGCGCTATCTTGCAAAGGAGCTTCCCGAATATTTAAAATAACCGAAAGGCATTGATATACAATATGACAAGTAAAGAAAGAGCCGAAAAAAGAGCTCAGGCAAACAATATGGAGCCGTTATTCCAGCTCGGTAAGGGCGGTATGTCCGACGCGCTGATAAAGCAGGTTGACGACGCGCTGACCGCAAGAGAGCTTATAAAGGTCAAGGTGCTTCGCGACACTTCTCCGCTTACTCCGCGCGAGGCGGCGGACAGGATAGCCGAGGCAACGGGCAGCGAGGTTGTGGCGGTTATCGGCGGAAGTATGATATTTTACCGTTACAGCAAAAAGCTTCACGAAAATAAAAAGAAGAAGAAATGAAAATTGGAATTTTCGGCGGTACATTCAATCCGCCGCACAAGGGGCATTTGAGATTAATCGAGACCTTTGCCGATAAATTAGAACTTGACAAGGTGCTCATAATTCCCGATAAGCGGCCGGTTCACAAGATTTGTGAGGACTTGGCACTTGACTCCGACAGGGCGGAGCTTTGCCGCCGCACGTTTACGGGCAAAAATTACGAGGTCAGCACCATGGAGATCGACCGTGACACCGACAGCTATATGATATTCACGGTGAACGAGATTTTGAGCAAATACAAGGACGCGCAGCTGTTTTTGATAATAGGCTCGGATATGTTTTTGTCGTTTCATAAGTGGTATAAATACCGTGAAATAATGAAAAAGTGTACCCTGTGCGTTATGTCGCGCGAGGACGAAGACACCGCAAAGGCACTGCGCTCATATGCTTTTTCGACCTTGCACATATATATGCCGTCGAATGAGGCGAACGGTATTATAATTTCTCCGAGCAGCCCTCTCGAAATTTCGTCTACCGAAATAAGGCAAAAAATATCCGCGGGTGAGGATGTGTCCGATGTTCTGACGAAAGAGGCGTATGAATTCATAAAGGAAAGAGGTATGTATGGATACGCAAAGAAATAAAGAGTTCTTTTATGAAATCAAAAAGCATCTTACGCCCTCGCGTTTTTACCACTCGCTGAATGTTGCGTATGAGGCGTATCGTCTTGCCGGAATTTACAAAGCCGACAGGGAAAAGGCGTTTACGGCGGGGCTTTTGCATGATATTATGAAGGACACTCCGAAGCAGGAGCAGTTGAAAATAATCACCGATGATGGTATAATTCTAACGCCTACGGAGAAAAGCAGCACAAAGACGTGGCATCAGTTATCGGGCGCCGTATACATAAAAAAATATCTCGGCGTAAAAGATGAGGATATAATTTCGGCGGTGCGGTATCACACCACGGGCAGAGAAAATATGACTCTTCTCGAAAAGGTAGTCTACATAGCGGACTATATCTCGGCGGACAGAAGGTATCCGGGCGTTGAGCGTATGCGTGAAAAAGCATACCGAAGTCTTGACGAGGCAATGCTTGAGGGGCTTCAGTTCACCGTTATCGAAAATGTAAAAAAAGGCTTCCCCATTCATGAGGACAGCGTTAAAGCATATAATTTTATCGCAATTTCTTACGAAAGGAAAAAGTTATGACGACAGAGGAATTACTCAAATTGACGGTCGAAACTCTCGACAGAAAAAAGGGTATGGATATAAAGGCTCTCAAGGTAACGGACCTTACCGTTATTGCCGACTATTTCGTGATAGTCACCGGCACGTCGCCGACTCATATAAAGGCTCTCTCGGACGATCTTGAGGACAAGCTCGCCGAAAAGGGCAAAAACGCAAAGAGCGTTGAGGGTAAGGCTACGGGCTGGATACTTCTTGATTACGGCACGGTTATAGTTCACGTATTTACAAAGGAAAGCCGTGAAAACTTCAATCTCGAAAAGCTCTGGGGCGACGCCGAGGAGGTTGACGTTTCCGAGTGGATAAGCGAATAATACTTTTAGATAAAAATTGACTATACTGCAAAAGGGTGAAATAAATGGAATACGATTTTAAGCATATTGAAAGCAAGTGGCAGGAAAAATGGGAAGAGGAGGGCGTTTTTCACGCCGTTGACAATTCCGATAAGCCCAAATTTTACGGACTTGTCGAATTTCCCTATCCGAGCGGAGCAGGTATGCACGTAGGTCACATCAAGGCGTATTCGGGTCTTGAGGTGGTATCTCGTAAGAGAAGACTTCAGGGCTACAACGTGCTTTTCCCGATAGGCTTTGACGCATACGGTCTGCCGACGGAAAACTATGCCATTAAAACGGGCATACATCCGCGCAAAGTCACCGATATGAATATAAAGAAGTTTACAAGTCAGTTAAAGCGCGTGGGATTTTCGTTCGACTGGACAAGAGTTATAGACACAACCGAAGAGGGCTACTACAAGTGGACCCAGTGGATATTCCTCAAGATGTTTGAAAACGGTCTTGCGTTCCGCGACAAGACTCTCGTAAACTATTGCCCCTCCTGCAAGGTCGTTTTGTCAAATGAGGATTCTCAGGGCGGCAAGTGCGATATATGCCACAGCGAAGTCGTACAAAAGTCAAAGGATGTTTGGTATCTTCGCATTACCGAGTATGCCGATAAGCTCCTAGAGGGTCTCAAGCACGTTGACTATCTCCCCAACATCAAGGCTCAGCAGGAGCATTGGATAGGCAAGAGCCGCGGCGCGTTCGTCAATTTCTCTCTTAAAGATATTCCCGAAAAGCTTAGGATATACACAACTAGGCCCGACACTCTCTTCGGCGTTACATTTATGGTAATTGCTCCGGAGCACCCGATAATCGACAAGTATAAGGATAAAATCCGCAATATGGATGCGATAGTCGATTACCGCACAGAATGCAGTAAAAAGACAGAGTTTGAGCGCACTCAGCTCGTCAAGGATAAGACGGGCGTCAAAATTGACGGCCTTACCGCGATAAACCCCGTAAACGGCAGGGAAATACCGGTTTATATTTCCGATTATGTAATGATGGGCTACGGCACGGGCGCAATAATGGCTGTGCCGGCTCACGATGACCGCGACTACGATTTCGCCAAGAAATTCGGTATAGACATTATCGAAGTCATAAAGGGCGGAAATATCGATGAGGCGGCATATACCGGCGACGGCGAAATGGTAAATTCCGACTTCCTTAACGGTATGGACAATAAAAAGGATTCCATCAAAAAGATGATAGATTATCTCACCGAAAAAGGCATCGGTGAGGGCGGAGTTCAGTATAAGATGAAGGATTGGGCGTTTAACCGTCAGCGCTACTGGGGCGAGCCTATTCCGATTATCCACTGTCCGAAGTGCGGAATGGTTCCCGTTCCGTATGACGAGCTTCCGCTGAAGCTTCCGAATGTCGAAAACTTTGAACCCGGTCAGGACGGCGAGAGCCCTCTTGCAAAGATTGACTCGTTTGTAAACTGCAAGTGCCCCGTCTGCGGCGGCGACGCAAAGCGCGAGACGGACACCATGCCTCAGTGGGCAGGCTCCTCGTGGTACTTCTTAAGATATGTTGACCCGCACAATGATAAGACCTTTGCCGACTATGACAAGCTTAAATACTGGATGCCGGTAGACTGGTACAACGGCGGTATGGAGCACGTTACACGCCACCTGATATATTCAAGATTCTGGTATAAATTCCTCTATGACCTCGGCGTAGTGCCGTATGAGGAGCCGTATCAAAAGCGCACCGCTCAGGGTCTTATCTTAGGACCGGACGGAGTTAAAATGAGTAAATCGCGCGGCAACGTAATAGACCCCAACGAGGTAGTTGATGTATACGGCGCCGATGTACTGCGCACCTACGTTCTGTTTATGGGCGACTATGAGCAGGCTGCTCCGTGGAGCGAATCGAGCGTTAAGGGCTGCAAGAGATTTATCGACAGAGTATTTAATCTTCAGGAAATCCTGACGGACGGCGACGAGTATTCAGAAGAGCTTATGAGCGCTATGCACAAGACCGTCAAAAAGGTTTCCGAGGACATAGAGCAGATGAAGTATAACACGGCAATAGCCGCTCTTATGACGCTGCTCAACAAAATTTACGAAATCGGCAAAATCAACCGTGCCGAGCTCAAAACGCTTATTATTCTCGTGAACCCGTTTGCACCGCACGTCACAGAGGAGATGTGGGCGAATTGCGGTTACGGCGAAATGCTTGCAAAGGATGCAAAGTGGCCGAGCTTTGACGAGGCTAAATGTGTTGACAGCACCGTTGAAATAGTAGTCCAGATAAACGGTAAGATAAGAGCGAGACTCTCTGTTCCCACTGACATTGAAAGCGATAAGGCAATAGCTCTCGCAAAGAAGGACGAAGGCATAGCTGCCGCTCTTGAGGGTAAAAATATCATCAAGGAAATCTATGTAAAGGGCAAGCTTGTCAATATTGTCGCTAAATAATGATATATCGTTTTTCGATTTTTGCGGATAAGCTGTCACAAAAATACAAAAGCGCGCGTTGCGGACTTCTTTATGTTTATAGGCTCGCTGTTTTCGGCGCTCGGTAAATGACAAATGTTTATATGAAGGACAGTTTAAAAAGAATTACGGCCGTTATACTGCTGGCGGCGGCAACCTTGCTTGTCGCTTTGCAGTGCGGCTCAATAGCAAAAAAAGAGGAAGCGGCAGCACTTTTACGTGCCGACGCTTCCTCTTCGTGCAATAAAATGCCTCCCGACGGCTTCTTTCGTGAAAGCGTGGAGTCGCCGAAGGCTGCCGTTGACAATAAAATCAACGCTTCCGAAAACGCCGGTATAGACGTCAAAAATGAACTTACTGCGCTGTTTACCGACCTTTACGGCCTTGTGGGGGACGTTTTGTCGGGAAACGATGTTGACACGGGCGAGCTTGAAGTCAGATTTAAAAATATTTTTGACGGGCTGTTTAAATTGGACGCGGATACCGTAAAAACCGACCCAACCGCCGACGGCGTGCTTAAAAACGACGGCTTTGTGGCGTCTGCCGCCGAGGTGCTGTGGAATTATATGGATTATTACGACACAAACAGGCTGAAAAAACAGACGGAATCCGCAGGCGTGACGGTGAAAAAAGACATACCTTATATTTCGGACGGCAACAAATATCATCTTCTTGATATTTATTATCCCGAAAACGCCGCAGAAAAGCTGCCGGTGATAATCGACATACACGGCGGCGGACTTATGTATGCGGAAAAAGAGGTTAATCGCGTCTATGCGTCGCGTCTTGCGAAAAGAGGATATATAGTTGTGTGCATAAATTATTCTCTGTGTCCCGACGTAACATATCCGACGCAGGTGAGCGATGTTATGGCGTCGTACCGCTGGGTGGCGGAAAACGGCGAGGCTTATGGCTTTGACCTTGACAGAGTCTTTGTTGCGGGTGATTCTGCCGGCGGTCAGCTTGCATTTTACACTGCGGCGGTAAATACGAGCGACGAATTAAAATCGCTTTACGGCGTTTCGGACACCGGACTCAACATAAAAGCGATAGGGTTGATTTCCGGAATGTTTGATATGAAAAACGGCGTTAACAGCGCGCTTTTGTCGTGCTGTCTCGGCTACGATTATAAAAATTCGCCGTATTATCCGTATTTGCAGCCCGAGGAGATAATTGATAAATCCGACATTCCGCCGGCATATATTGTGACGAGCGTCAAGGACTTTTTGCACTCTGCTTCGGATGACCTCGATAAGCTTTTGACGGAAAAGGGCAAGGAGCATATGTATCACGATTGGCAGCTTACCGTGAACCGTTCGTCGGGGCATATAACGAGCGTCGCCTATCCCGATCTTCCCGAAAGCGCGGAAACAATCGATGAAATGCTCGCGTTTTTTGAAGCACATTCATAAATAAACGGAACCGCAAGGGGCTTTTACCCAAAACGGTTCCTTTTTTCGCCTTAAAAGCTGACAAATTAGCCTAACGTCTCTGCTTTATATTGATTTTTTTTGGATATCATATATAATAGTGTTATACAAAATAAGGACAAAATCGCTTTGCACCGAAGGACGGTAATTCATAAAAGACTCGGCGCAAGTCACATTGTCCGAAAGACACAGAGAATTCGGAGGTGTCCCTTATGGACAACGGCAAAACCCTGCGCCCGTTCGGCATGCGCGACAAAATCGGCTATGCTTTCGGTGACTTCGGCTGTAATATGAGCTTTGCGTTCATAAACAGCTATCTTATGCTGTTCTATGTTACTTGTATGAAGATAAACCCGAAGCATTTTGCAATTCTCATTTTGCTCGGTAAAATTTTCGACGCGATAAACGACCCCATTATAGGCGGTCTTTGCGACGCGACAAAGCCGGGAAAAGACGGTAAATTCAAGCCGTGGATAAAATGGGCAAGCCCCGTACTGCTTCTTTCAAGCATAGCTTTGTTTATCTATGCTCCGAATGCCCCGTACGGAGTAAAAGTTGCTATGTGCCTCGGTATATACTGCCTTTGGAGCGTTGCCTACACAAGCGTAAACGTGCCTTACGGCTCTATGCAGAGCTGTATCACAAACGACCCCGACGGTCGTTCCGCGCTGTCAACGTGGCGCAGTATCGGCGCGATGTGTGCTCAGATTCCGATTATGATATTACTGCCCCTTTTGGTCTATGATAAAAACGATAACCCCAGAGGTGAGCTGTTTATCGTTTTTGTAGGCGTTATGGGAGCCATAGGGCTTGTTTCATTCTGGCTGCTCAGACGTATGACAACCGAGCGCTTGGCACCTGCCGTCGCTTCGGAAAAGCAGAAATTCAACTATTTTGCCACTTTGAAGTCATTCTTTAAGAATAAGCCGATGATGGGCGCCACCATAAGCACCGTCGCTTACTTAGCACTTATGATGACCGTAACCACATCAATGCCGTACGTGTTTATGTGCTATTTTAAAAACACGAAGCTTATAACGATTGCCTCCATGCTTGCGGGCTGCCCCATAGCACTCGGAATAGTCCTTGCAAAGCCCATGCTTAAAAAATTCAGCAAAAAGCAGCTTTGCACATACCCGTTTTTACTGTCGGCTCTTTCGGCAGGGATTGCAGCGTTTGTAAGAATAAAAAATCCCTACGTCTGGATAGCCCTCGTAGCCGTTTCAATGTTCGGCGCGGCGTTTTACCTCACACTTATGTGGGCACTCGTTGCGGATTGCATTGACTATCAGGAGCAAAAAACGGGGCGTCGTGAGGAAAGCTCCATATATGCAACCTATTCTCTTTTCCGTAAAATCGCACAGGGCGTAGGAGCCGCGGTAGTAAGCTACGCAATAGGCGCAACCGGCTACAATCAGAACCTCGGCGCGCTTGAGCAGGCACCGGGCGTTCCCGAAAAAATATATTTCGTAACCGCATTTCTTCCTTTTATCGGTGCAATCATCAGCTTTTTAAGTATGCTGTTTTTGTATACTCTTGACGATAACGCACAGGAAAACGGCAAAGACGGTAAAGATAAAAAAGAAAAAACACAAGAGTGATTTTATAATTTCCACGGAGGAAAGCTATGCGAGAAGTAATAAATATAAACAAAAATTGGCTTTTTTCAAAAAAAGAGCAGCCTGTGCCTAAAACTCTGCCGGAGGATTGGGAAAGCGTCAACCTGCCGCACACATGGAACGGCACCGACGGTCAGGACGGCGGAAACGATTATTACAGGGGCAAATGCTGCTATGTAAAGCTGCTTAAAAAAGCCGATTTGGGCGAAAAGCCCGTGCACTACATTCAGTTTGACGGTGTAAACAGCAGTGCCGAGGTCTGGTGGAACGGCGAAAAAATAGGTTCACACGACGGCGGATATTCTGCATTCCGTGTAAGGATTCCGGAAATTTCGGACGAAAACATACTCACGGTTTACGCCGATAACAGCCCGAACGACACGGTGTATCCGCAGGTTGCCGACTTTACGTTTTACGGCGGAATTTACCGCGACGTAACGGTTATCGGAGTCGATGAAAGCCACTTTGACCTTGAGTTTTACGGCTCGTCGGGAATTATGATAACCCCGAAGGTAAGCGGCTTGTCCGCAGCTGTCAATATAACCGCGAGGGTCACAAATCCGCAGGACTGCTCCGTTCGTTTTGTCGTGACGGACGCGGATAAAAAGCCCGTGGGCGAAAAGAGCGTCGATGCGTCCGACGGAAAGACGGTTATAGAAATCGAAAACGCGCATCTGTGGAACGGCACTCAGGACCCGTATCTTTACTCTCTTACAGCGGAGCTTTTGAAGGACGGAGAAAAAACAGACGAAATTTCGGTAAGGTTCGGCTGCCGCAGCTTTTCCATAGACCCGCAAAAGGGATTTATCCTCAACGGTAAGCCTTGCCCTCTGCGCGGTGTTTCGCGACATCAGGACAGACCGGATATCGGCAACGCGCTCACCGAAAAGGAGCACCGTGAGGATATGGATTTGATATGCGAATTGGGTGCTAATACCATACGGCTTGCACATTATCAGCACAGTAGAGTCTTTTATGACCTATGCGATGAGCGCGGTATGGCGGTTTGGGCCGAGATACCGTACATTTCGCGGCATATGCCGGGCGGCAGAGAAAATACCGTAAGCCAGATGAAGGAGCTGATTTATCAGAATATAAATCATCCGAGTATAATAGTTTGGGGCTTGTCAAATGAAATTACCATGAACGGTGCGTCTGATTCGTCGCTTATCGAAAATCACCGTATGCTCAATGATTTGGTGCATAAAATCGACCCGACGCGCCCCACCACAATAGCGGTGCTCAGTATGTGCGACCCGAGCGAGGAGTATGTTAGGATTCCCGACGTTTTGTCTTATAATCACTATTTCGGTTGGTACGGCGGCAAGACCGATATGTACGGGCCGTGGTTCGATAAGTTCCATAAAAAATATCCCGACCGTGCCGTCGGTATGAGCGAATACGGCTGCGAGGCTCTTAATTGGCATACCTCCGACCCGCAGCAGGGCGATTACACCGAGGAATATCAGGCAAAATATCACGAGGATGTAATTCGTCAGATTGCCGTTCGCCCGTGGCTTTGGTCAACTCACGTCTGGAATATGTTTGACTTTGCCGCAGACGCACGCAGCGAGGGCGGCGAGAACGGAATGAATCACAAGGGCCTTGTTACGTTCGACAGGAAATATAAAAAGGACTCCTTTTATGCATATAAGGCGTGGTTGTCGGATGAACCGTTTGTGCACATCTGCGGTAAACGCTATATTGATCGCCCCGAAAGCGTGACGAGCGTCACGGTTTATACAAACGAGCCGTCCGTTGAACTTTTTGCAAACGGCAAGAGCCTCGGCGTGCAAAAGCGCGGGGAATTTCCGTTCTTTTACTTCTCGGTGCCGAACGAGGGCGAAACCGTGCTTACGGCAAAGGCAGGCGACTGCACCGACGAGAGCCGCATACGCAAGGTCGATAAGGCGAATCCCGACTATGTATTGCAGGAGGAGGGCGCGGTTATCAACTGGTTTGAAATCGAGACTCCGCCGGGATATATGAGCGTAAACGACACCATAGGCGATATTTTGGCTACCGCAAAGGGCAAATTGCTCGCTTTGAAAATTCTCAAAATGGTTCGTGCCAATATGAAAAAGAACAAGGGCAAGTCCACAGGCGGTATGGCGGATATGGCAAAGGGTATGAAAATCAACAAGAGCATAATAGAAATGGGCAAGGGCTTCAGCGTCAAGCGCGTATGTATGATGGCAGGCGGCTTGTTTACAAAGGAACAAATCCTTGAAATCAACGCAAGCCTTAACAAGATTAAGAAAAAGCAGAAATAAAAAAGCTGTCCCGTGCAAAATCACTTTGCACGGGACTTTGTCGGCTTGTCAAACTGCCGATAAAGGAGTCTGCTTTGCGGCGTAAAATTTAAAACAGCATTTTTAATGTGAGAAATTTCAAAAAGCTCTTGCTCTACTACACGTCGCGTGTTATAATAATTGGGTTCACGGGCCTGTAGCTCAGCTGGGAGAGTGCTACATTCGCATTGTAGAAGTCGAGAGTTCGAATCTCTTCAGGTCCACCAACAAAGGTATCGGGTTTTTCCCGGTACCTTTTTTCTGTATATTGAAAAGGCAAAGAGGCCCAAACTCTTCACCCGCCTTTTGCGGGGCGTTTTCGTTGTTCACGGGATTGCGGGGAGATTTTTTTGATATACGGATTTTCACAGAAAGGTACTTAATTGAAAGACCGGCTGTAACAAAATGCTGCAGCCGGTCTTTATGCTTTATTAAAGCTCTTGTTTTCAGTCAGATTTCTTTTCCGAGTCGGAAGCTTCTGCGGCGTGCGAAGCACAGAGGGCACAGTTGCCGGAGCAGCCGAATTCGCGTTTGCCCTCTTCGGTGTCGCGGTAGTACTGTGTGTGCGTATCGCGGTGCTTTGTGGAATTCCAAAGCTTTTCGGCACGCGGTGCCCATTCTTTTGCAAAGTCTACGCATTTATCGCAAAGCTCATCGACATCCTCTTTATTTAAAAGGTCCGAGGAATGCGCTCCGCTCTCCTTTACCATTTTGCGTAAAAGCTCGGGATTTTCAAGCATCGGACAGGGCCTTAAATGATTGTCGTTAAACGGCTGACCCTTGTAATATGCGGTAAAGAGCGGACTCTTGAGTGCCTCGAGAAGCGTGTGGGTGCGTATATTTGTATCGGAATAGTGTATAAATACGCACGGCTCTATGTCACCTGCGGAATTTATGTGGAAATAGTTTCTGCCTGCCGCTATGCAGCCGCCGACATATTCGCCGTCGTCCTGGAAGTCCATAACGAACATCGGCTTGCCCGTTTTGCCGTTACGCATTTTGCGAAGCCAGCGGTACATATATTCCCTCTGGTCGGGAGTCGGGATAAGCTCCTTGTCGGCACCGTGACCCACGGGCATATAGTTGAAATAAAATGCGAATTTCGAGCCGTTTTCTATCATCTTGTCGATGAAATCGTCGCTCGTTACGTATTCGTCGTTTTTGCGCGTGTAGCAGACCGAAATGCCGAAGAGGCATTTATTCTTTTTAAGAAGCTCCATAGCCTTGAGCGTAGCATTGTAAGCTCCCTCGCCGCGGCGCCAGTCGTTTGACTCCTCCGTGCCCTCAATGCTCATGGCAAGGGCGACGTTGCCGACTCTTTTAAGGTCATCGCAGAATTTTTGGTCTACAAGCGTTGCGTTTGTATAGATTAAAAATACGCAATCCTGATTGTTTGCGGCAAGCTCTATTATGTCGTTTTTGCGTATAAGCGGCTCGCCGCCGGTGAGCATATATACATGAGTGCCGAGTGCCTTGCCCTGAGAGACAATGCTCTGCATCTCTTCGTTCGTAAGGCTTTGCTTGTGGCCGTATTCCGCAGCCCAACAGCCCTTGCAGTGGAGGTTGCACGCGCTCGTGGGGTCAAAAAGGATTATGAACGGCACGTTGCAGTGAAGCTTTTCGCGATTTCTACGAACGGTCTTTGTGCCGTAGTAGCCTGCGTCAAAGCCGAACGCCATAATCATTTTTTTGATTACATCGCGGTCAATGTCGTTTAAAATGCCGAGGGCGTACTTGGTCCATACATTATTATCATCCCGGACGACTTCCCTCATCTTTTTAAGATTGCCTGCGGGGAATATATTTTTGGTGAGCTTTTCCGCCACCGACAGCATTTTGCAGATGTTTTCCTGCGGATTCTTGTCAATGTATTTCATTACCTTGTCAAGCGTTACTTTAACCGCTGCTCTTTGCAGCTTGTGTGAATCTGACATAATTCGTAAGTCCTCCGTGGAATGCGGTATAGTTAATATTATTTTGCCGCATTTTGTGCCGTAATTATAGCATAAATATATTTTTTTGTAAACCGAACTAAGCCTGTTTCGCCGATTTAATACACTTCATCACGCGTTTGTTTATTTTTTAACAATATCTGCTTGAACATCATAAGCCGTCCGTGTTTAATGTGATTATTAACTTCAAAAAGCTGATTTTGTTTGCTGCCGCGAAAAAAATAAAAATACTGCGGATTTTTGGGATTGCGGTAATTAAATTTTTTATAAAGCTGTGGAATTTTTGACGCTTATATGATACAATAATAAATAATTATAGGCTTTAAAAGCCGTGCCTTGCCGCGAGAAAAACAGCACTCGGGGCGAGGTGCTTTCAAAAAACTATTTCGGAGGCGTTCTCGCAATATGGAAATTACTCCAAAGCTTTCTGTTACCGAAGATAAAATAAGGCTTTTGACCGTAAAAACCGATATGTTCAAAACGGCGTGCCTTACGCTTAACGTATTGGTGCCGATGGGTGAATATGCGGCCGAATATGCCGTGTTGTCATCGTATTTGGTGCATTCGTCAAAAAAATACGATTCGCTTATAAAGCTGAACTCACGCTTGGAGGAGCTTTACGGTGCACTTTTGTCGGGCAGCATTTCAAGACACGGCGAGAATTATCGTATACAGCTTTCGATAACCTGCATAGACGACAGTCTCACCTTTGACGGCAAGAGCGTCACGGGCGCGTCGCTGGAGTTGCTTTTGTCGCTTCTTACAAAACCGTCGGCGGACGAAAACGGATTTTCACCGGAGCAGCTGTCAACGGAAATACGTCTTACCGCAGAGGATATTGAGAGTGAAATCAACGATAAACGTTCATATGCGATGACTCGTATGCTCGAGACGATGTGTGCCGACGAAATCTACGGACTTACCAAAAATGAAATTCTCGAAAACGTGAAAAAGGTCACTCCGCAATCGCTGCTTGCCGCGTGGAAATTTATGCTGAAAAACGGCATAATTCAGCTGAACGCCATAGGCAATATTTCGGAGGACGATTGTAAAAAGAAATTACGCGAGGCTTTTTCGGACGTCGGCGAGAGAACGCCGTATGAGCCGGAGACCGTTTTTGTCGAAGAGGCGGAGGATTTAACCGAGCTTACCGAGGAGCTTACCATGAATCAGAGCAAGCTTGTTCTCGGCTTCAGAGGCGGTATGACCGATGAAAACGACGACTTTTATTCGCGCCGCATTATGACGGACGTTTTCGGAGGCGGCCCGTATTCGAGACTTTTTATGAATGTGCGCGAAAAGCTCAGCCTTTGCTATTACTGTTCGGCAAGGCTTATAAGAGGCAAGGGCATAATCGTTATACAGAGCGGAATCGAAAAAGAAAACAGGCAAAAGGTGCTTGATGAAATAAACAGGCAGCTTGACATTATGAAGAACGGCGAATTTTCGGACGAGGATTTTGAAGCCTCCAAAAAAGCCATATGCGACGCATACCGCAGCTTCAACGATACTCCCGATGCGCTTGACATATATTACGGCACGCAGCTGACGGGCGATATAGTAACGCCGGATGAGGCAATAGAAAACTTCCTTGCGGTCACAAGGGACGACGTCAAGAAAACGGCTTGCGCGCTCTCGCTCGATACCGTTTATATGCTTGCGGGAACGGATAAGGAGGACGGCGCAGATGAATAACGTCACAGAAATCAAAAACGAAAAGCTCGGTGAGAGCTATTACGAAATAAAGCATCAGTCGGGGCTTAAAATTCTTGTGTATCCCAAAAAGAACTATGCGTCGTCATACGCCATGTTCGGTACGCGCTACGGCTCCATAGACACGCAGTTTAAGCTTTCGGGCGAAAAAGAGTTTACCGAAGTACCGGAGGGTATAGCGCATTTTCTTGAGCACAAGCTTTTTGAGAGCGAGGATCTCGACGCATTTCAGCGTTACGCCGCAACGGGTGCAAGCGCAAACGCATATACGAGCTTTGATAAGACCTGTTATCTGTTTTCATGCTCGGGCGACTTTAAGGGCTCTCTCGAAATTTTACTCGACTTTGTAACCCATCCGTATTTTACGCCCGAAACAGTTAAAAAGGAACAGGGCATAATCGGTCAGGAAATTAAAATGTGTCAGGACGAGCCCTCCTGGGAGGTGCTCTTCGGTATGCTCCGCGGAATGTACAAAAAGCATCCCGTGAGAATAGACATTGCCGGAACCGTGGAGTCTATATCTCACATAACGGCGGAGCTGCTCTACAAATGCTACGGCACCTTTTACAATCTTTCGAATATGGTGCTCTGCGTTGCAGGCAATGTTGATGTTGACACGGTTTTGTCCGTAGCTGACAAGGTGCTTAAAAAGCAGCCCGAAAAAAAGATTGAGAGAAAATTCCACGAGGAGCCGAAAGAGGTCTGCGAAAGCTACGTGGAGGAGTATTTACCCGTAGCCACGCCGGTTTTTGCACTCGGCTACAAGGAGGATGTTAAAACCCCGGAGCGCAGTCTTAAAGACGTTATATGCAGTAATATAATTCTTGAGCTTGTTGCCGGCAAGACGTCAAAGCTTTATTCCGATATGCTCTCCGACGGGCTTATAAACACCGCATTCGGCTTTGAATTTTTTGAGGGCTACGGCTATGCCTGCCAGATATATTCCGGCGAGAGCCGCGACCCCGAAAAGGTCAGAGAGCTGATCTCCGGCAAGATAAACGAGCTTAAAAGGGACGGCGTGGACGAAAAGGACTTCGAGCGCATACGCCGCAAGCTGTATGGCAGAGCGGTGTTCGATTTTAACGATATAGAGTCTATTGCCAACGAGATGGTATCGGCGACCTTTAACGGAGAGACCGTTTTCTCGGGAATGGAGGTGCTTGAAAATCTCACCAAGGAAGATGTTGAAAAGAGACTTTTAAGCTCCGTTGACACCGAAAACTGCGTGCTCTCGGTTATAAAGAGCAATTAAAGGAGAAAAGAAGATATGACTTTTTTGACCGACGGCACGGCGGTAAAATTTACCGGAATAGACCACACGTTCAATGTGTATTCGACCTTTGTAGAGTTCAATATCGGTTCTTCCGTGTTCAGTATTAAATTCTACGGGCTTATTATAGCGTTCGGCTTTTTGCTCGCGGTGCTTTTCGGCGGCAGAATGGCTTACAAGTGGAAGATGGATTTAAACAAAATGCTTGACGTGCTGCTGTACGGAACGATAGGCGGAATTATAGGCGCAAGGCTTTACTATGTAGCCTTTGAGTGGGATTATTACAGCCAAAATCTTTCGGAAATTCCGAAAATTTGGAACGGCGGGCTTGCAATCTACGGCGGACTTATCGGCGGAATAATCGCCGCAGCCATAACCTGTAAGGTCGATAAAATGGACTTTTTAAAGCTGCTTGACCTTGCCGGAATGAGCTTTTTGATAGGCCAGGGCATCGGCAGATGGGGCAATTATGCAAATCAAGAGGCGTTCGGTACAAATACGACAATGCCGTGGGGCATGACAAGCTCCAAGGTTGTCGATTACATAGTGTCAAATCAGGCTCTGTTCAGGGCAAAGGGCATAGAGATGTCTCCGAATGTTCCCGTTCACCCGACGTTCCTGTATGAATCCGTATGGTGCCTTTTGGGCTTTTTGGTAATATATATCATTTGTCGCAAATTCTACAAATTCAGCGGGCAGCTCATACTTTGCTACGGCGTTATATACGGAGCGGAGAGAGCGGTGGTCGAGGGACTTCGCACGGACAGTCTTTATATAGGCTCGTCAAATCTTCGTGTTTCACAGCTTTTATCAATGGTTATAGCTGTCGTTTGTTTTGCGATACTTACGGCAAAGCTTGTTTCGCTGAAAAAACATCCAAAGCCGTTTTCACCCGTAGAGGTGCGCGAGGATGCCGAAAAATCAGAAACCTCTAACAGCGACGCGGAGGATAAAAAGAAAAATAAAATCAGCGCGGAAAAACGCCGCGAGATGATGAGACAAAAGGAGCGCAAAAACGATGGCGACGATAATTGACGGTAAAGCCGTTTCTGCCTTTTTGAAGGACGGTATAAAAAAGGAGTGCCTTGAATTAAAGGAAAAAGGCGTTTCCGTTTGCCTTGCTGTTATAATAGTGGGCGACGATCCCGCCTCAAGGACATACGTAAACAACAAGAAAAAGGCGTGCGAGGCCGTCGGTATAATCTCGCGCGAATATGCTTTGCCGGCAGATACGTCTATGGCGGAGCTGCTCGCACTTATAGACGAGCTTAATAATGACAGAGAGGTAAACGGCATACTTTGTCAGCTGCCGCTGCCGAAGGGACTTTCTGACGAGCTTGTGATAAAGGCAATCTCGCCGAAAAAGGATGTTGACGCCTTTAGCGCAGAAAACGTCGGGCATATTATGATAGGCGACCACACGTTTTTGCCGTGTACGCCTGCCGGAATTATGGAAATGCTGAAATATTACAATATCGACGTCTGCGGCAAGGAATGTGTCGTTGTAGGCAGAAGCAATATTGTGGGTAAGCCGATGGCTATGCTGCTGCTTCAGCAGAACGGCACCGTTACGATTTGCCACTCTAAGACGAAAAATCTCAAAGAGGTTACACGTCGCGCCGACATTCTTGTTGCCGCCGTCGGTAAGCCGTACTTTGTAACCGCCGATATGGTAAAGGACGGTGCGGTGGTTATAGACGTAGGTATGGACAGAAACAGCGAGGGCAAGCTCTGCGGCGACGTGGATTTTGCCGAGGTAAGCAAAAAGGCGTCTTACATAACTCCCGTTCCGGGCGGCGTAGGACCAATGACAATAGCGACACTTCTTAAAAACACCGTTACCGCCGCAAAGCAGCAAAACGGTCTTATATAAATATTATTTGAAAGGGGTTTGTATTTTGAGCGAAAAACCTAAATTCTATATAACTACGGCTATTGCGTACACTTCGCGTAAGCCGCATATCGGCAACAGCTATGAAATAGTTTTGACCGATGCAATAGCGAGATACAAAAGACTTCAGGGCTACGATGTGTTTTTCCTTACGGGAACGGACGAGCACGGTCAGAAGATTGAAGAATATGCAAAAGAGGCCGGTGTGTCTCCTAAGGAGTATGTCGATAAGGTGTCGGGCGAAATACGCGCCATTTGCGACGTACTTAACACCACATATGATAAGTTCATAAGAACCACTGACCCGTACCACGAAAAAATAGTTGCAAAGATTTTCAAAAAGCTCTATGAACAGGGCGATATATACAAGAGCGAGTACGAGGGAATGTACTGCACCCCGTGCGAGAGCTTTTGGACCGAGAGCCAGCTTGTAGACGGCAAGTGCCCCGACTGCGGCAGAGAGGTTAAAAAGGCAAAAGAGGAGGCGTATTTCCTGCGCCTTTCAAAATATCAGAAGCAGCTTGAGGACTACATCGAGAGCCACGACGATTTCATTTATCCCGAAGCTCGCAAAAAAGAGATGCTCAACAACTTTATTAAACCCGGACTTCAGGATTTGTGCGTTTCGAGAACGTCATTTAAATGGGGCATTCCCGTAACGTTTGACCCGAATCACGTCATCTATGTTTGGATAGACGCACTTTCAAACTATATCACGGCGCTCGGCTACGATCCCGACGGCTCAAGCGATATGTATAAAAAGTATTGGCCTGCCGATGTTCATATCATAGGCAAGGATATTGTGAGATTCCACACCATTTACTGGCCGATTATGCTTATGGCTCTCGGCGAGCCTCTTCCGAAGCAGGTATACGGTCACCCGTGGTTGCTTTTCGGCGAGGATAAAATGTCAAAATCCCGCGGAAACGTCATTTATGCCGACGACCTTGTAAAGGATTTCGGCGTTGACGCGGTGCGTTACTATCTTCTCTCCGAGATGCCACACGCGCAGGACGGCTCCATAACATACGAATCGCTTATCGAGAGATACAATTCCGACCTTGCCAACACCATAGGCAACCTTGTTAACAGAACCGTTGCCATGCAGAATAAATATTTTGACGGCGTAATTGCCGCTCCCGCCGACAAAGAGCCGATTGACGACGAAATATCGTCGCTTGCTTTAAAGACCGTGGCTGAGGTTGACAGGTGCTTTGACGAATACAAGATAAGCGACGCTACGGAGAACATTCTCACTCTTGCACGCCGCCTTAATAAGTATATCGACGAAACAACGCCCTGGGCACTCGCAAAGGACGAGAGCAAAAAGGGCAGACTCGGCACGGTGCTTTACAATTTGCTTGAGGGTATACGTTTCCTTGCGGTGCTCTTAACTCCGTTTATGCCCGATACGGCAGAAAAAATATTTGAGCAGATAGGCACAAACGAACGCTCGTACGAGAGCCTCAAAGCCTTCGGTGCGTTAAAGTCGGGTGAAAAAGTGGGAACTCCCACGCCGCTGTTTAACCGTATAGACGGTGAAAAGCTCATAGAGGAGCTGACCGCCAAGCAGAAGGAGCAGCAGAAGGCCGAAAAGAAAATGATAAATTCGCTTGAGGGCGTTGCCGAGATAGGCATTGACGATTTCGCAAAGGTTGAGCTTCGCGTGGCCGAGGTCAAGGCGTGCGAAAAGGTTCCGAAAGCGAAAAAGCTGTTAAAGCTCACGCTCGATGACGGCACGGGCAAGGACAGAACCGTGGCGAGCGGTATCGCAAAATGGTATGCGCTCGAGGACCTTGTAGGCAAAAAGGTGGTTGTTGTCGCAAACTTAAAGCCTGCGGTGCTGTGCGGAGTGGAATCAAACGGTATGATACTTGCCGCGGACTGCTCCGAGGACGATGTTAAAGTTGTGTTCGTTGACAAGAGTATGCCGAACGGCTCAAAAATAAGATAATGTATAAAAATATATTTGATACGCACGCGCACTATGAGGACGAGCAGTTTGACTGCGACCGCGATGAGCTGCTGTCTTCGTTTCCCGAAAACGGTATATCGGGCGTCGTCACCTGCGGTACGGACATAATAACGAGCGAGAAGTCGATAGCTCTTGCGGAAAAATATCCGTTTATCTATGCCGCCGTCGGTTTCCACGCGCTGAATCTTGATTCGCTGACCGCCGACTGGCGCGGCGATATAAAAAAGCTTGCCGCGCAAAAAAAGGTGGTGGCAATCGGTGAAATCGGGCTCGATTATCACTACGAAAGAGACAGCCGCGAAAAACAGCTCGAGGTATTCGAAAAACAGCTTGTGCTTGCAAATGAGCTGTCGCTGCCCGTTATAGTTCACGACCGCAAAGCGCATGAGGACACGCTGAATTTGCTTAAAAAGCACCGTCCGCGCGGAGTTGTGCACTGCTTTTCGGGGAGCGTTGAGACGGCAAAGGAGATTATAAAGCTCGGTATGTATATAGGTCTCGGCGGAGCGGTCACATTTAAAAATGCGGTAAAGCCGGCAGAGGTCGCGGCTTTTGTGCCGAAGGACAGGCTTTTGCTTGAAACCGACGCGCCGTATATGTCGCCCGTGCCTTACAGGGGTAAACGATGCACATCGCTCTTGATTCCTTATACAGCGGAAAAAATAGCCGCGGTTAGGGGCGAAGCGGTAGAAAAGCTGCTTTTTGAGACCGATAAAAACGCGCGCACTCTCTTTCGCATAGGTTCGTTGGTTTAACCGACGGCAAAACACTTTATGTGTAAATTTAACAAAAAAGTTATTGACAACTAACATTTTATATGATACATTACAGACAGATGACACGCCTTTAAGCGGAAGAGTGTGTCGGGGCAAATGCGGTCTGTGCGGTGTAATGTAAACAAGGATTTAGAGCTGTGGACCCTTTGCCCACAGCTCTTTTTGTGTTTTTCGGGAGGTGATAGGAAAGCGGATCATAAAAAGTGTTACTCCCTTTCAATATAAAATAAGGAGTTGGTATTTATGTTAAATACGAGAGATAAAATTTTAATTTCTCTGACTGCGGTTTTTCAGGCGGTGTACGGCGCGGTTTTTATTTACCGTATGTTTGCGTGGAAAACTCTTATCGCGGGTGGCGAAAGCGACCTGCTTGAGCTTGAAATAAGCCTTGCGGCACTGTTTGCCGTAACCGTTATTATCTCTGTTATAATGCGTAATTTGCCGGCTAAAATATACAGCCTGCCGGCTCTTTGCTGTCCTCTGCTGTTTCAGCTGGCGGCGGTATGCGGTTTCGCAGGTTCCGCATACGATTCCGATTGGAACGTGCGTTTTACGGCGGCAGGCGTAATTGCAATTATCGCTTTTGCGGTCATTACCGTATGCACGATAGTAATTGAGCTTCGTCACGTGCTTAAAAAAGCCGATAAATGAGGCATTGCAATATAACAACAGGAGATGATAACAATGTTAAAGACAAGAGATAAGGCACTTATTTCTCTGACTGCGCTTTTTCAGGCGGCACTCGGCATTTTCGGCTTTTTGCATATGCTTGTGAGAAAAGAGATATTTTGTAATGAAAATGATTTACCGGCGGCAGTATCGATGCTCGTCTTGCTGTTTGTCGTTACATTCGCATTTGCGGTCGTAATGCGTGACTTGCCGTCCAAGACGTATGTTATACCCGCATTTTCAATGCCGATGATTTTTTTGATCGCCGGTTTTCTCGGTGTAGGCGCCGATTTTGACGCGGCGGGGGTCGCGCACATGACGGCCGGCGGCACAGCTTCCGTGATTATTTTTGCGGTCGGTACGGCAGGTATTGTAATATACGAGCTATGCACGGCATTTAAAAAGAACAACAATTAAAATTCGATTTAATTTATGCCGAATGTAAATTCGGACGAAAAAAAGGAGCCGCAGTCAAAGACTGCGGCTCCAGTTGGTTTTTGCGTATAAATTATACTATACCCTGTGCCATCATCGCGTCGGCTACCTTTAAGAAACCTGCAATGTTTGCGCCGGCAACAAAGTCGTCGGGGGTGCTGTATTCCTTTGCGGCATTTGCCATGTGGCCGTAAATGCTCTCCATAATATCCTTGAGTTTTTCATCAACCTCATCAAAGGTCCAAATCATACGTGCGCTGTTCTGGCTCATTTCAAGCGCAGAGGTTGCAACGCCGCCTGCGTTTGCCGCTTTCGCCGGAGCAAAGAGTACCTTGCTCTGTAAAAATGCGTTTGTCGCGTCGATGGTGGACGGCATATTTGCGCCCTCACCTACTGCTATGCAGCCGTTTTTAATAAGCTCTTTTGCGTCGTCAAGTGACAGCTCGTTCTGAGTGGCGCACGGCAGAGCTACGTCACAGGGAACCTCCCATACTCTCTTGCCGGGAACGAATTTTGCGGTGGGCTTTAATTCGGTGTACCTTACTATTCTCGCTCTTTCCTGCTCCTTGACCTGCTTTAAGAGCGCGACGTCTATGCCGTCCTTATCGTAGACATATCCGCTTGAGTCGCTTGCGGTAACTACCTTTGCGCCAAACGTTTGAGCTTTTTCTATGGCATAAATTGCAACGTTGCCCGAGCCCGAAACGGCAACCGTTTTGCCCTCGATGGAATTGCCGTGATTCTTTAACATCTCCTCAACGAGATAGATAAGGCCGTAACCGGTAGCCTCTGTTCTTGCGAGCGAGCCGCCGTAGGAGAGACCCTTACCGGTGAGCACGCCCTCGTGGCGGCCGGTAATTTTTTTATACTGACCGAAGAGGTAGCCTATCTCTCTGCCGCCTACGCCTATATCGCCTGCGGGCACGTCGGAGTTGGGGCCTATAACCTTGTAAAGCTCTGTCATAAAGCACTGGCAAAATCTCATTATTTCGTAGTCGCTCTTGCCCTTGGGGTCAAAATCCGAACCGCCCTTGCCGCCGCCTATGGGAAGACCGGTAAGCGAGTTTTTGAAAGTCTGCTCAAAGCCGAGGAATTTAATTATACTCATATTGACCGACGGGTGGAAGCGAAGGCCGCCCTTGTAAGGTCCTATCGCGCTGTTAAACTGAACACGGTAGCCGCGGTTTACGTGAACCGTGCCGTTGTCGTCAACCCACGGAACTCTGAATACGGTTGCCTTTTCAGGTGCCACAAGCCTCTCAAGAAGAGCCGCCTTCTGATACTGCGGATTTCTCTCTACGGCAGGCTCTATGGATTTAAGAACCTCGGTGACAGCTTGGCAAAATTCGGGTTGATAGTCGTACCTTGTCGTTGTGCGGTTAAGCACTTCGTCAATATAACTCATTTTTAGTCTCCTTTTCGGCACCGAGCGAATAAAGCCCCGCACCGTTTTTATTACGGTATATATTTTATATTATGTGCTTTATATTTGCAAGAAACACGGCGTAAAATTTCATTTTGCCTCCGTCGATACTTTTGTGTATTATAACGATAAAGTGAATTTGCATTCGCCGAGACACGTGAAAACAAACAAAAATGCGTAAAAAGACATTTAAAAAAATAATTACCGTGACAAAAAAGATGAATAACCGCACTTATAAACTTTCAAATAATTTCGGTGTTTGGATAGTAGTGCGCGAGAATTTCCTCGTAAGTGCTGCCCTGTTTTGCCATATAATCCGCCCCGTACTGCGACATACCGACGCTGTGACCGTAGCCGTATGTCTTAAAGAAAAACGCACCGTCCTTTTGCTCGAGCGTAAACGCCGGACTTCTCAGCGAAAAAAGTGCTCTGAAGGAGTTTCCGGTAAAGCTCTTGCCGCCGACTTTCAGGCTTTTCACCACGCCCGAGCCGCTGTCCGTGTAGACTATATCGGTTATCCAGCTGCTTTGGTCGTCTCCCAAGACTATTTCGGGGTCGTTTTTTGTGTATTCTCTGACCTCGTCCGCGGAGAGAGATATTTCCTTTATGCAGTCCGGCGAGAGCTTGTCGCCGGGACTTGTGACCGAGACGAGATATTCGATTTTTCCGCCCCATATATTTTCGGCACTCTCGGTTCTGCCGGGTGAAATTGCACAGTACGCCGCCACTATCGGCTCGCCGTTAAACACTATTGTTTTGCCGAGAACGTCGGTTACCGCCTCCTCCGTTTTGGCTCGGTATTCGTCGTATTTATCGCCCCATTTTTCCTTTTGTGTTTCGGTGTCGTAATAGCCCTGATGACGTCCGGGGTCGTCCGATATGTCGGCGCCCGAAAGCGAGGAATCGGGATTTTTCTTAAGCCTTACAAGGTTTGTGTAGGCGCATACCGCCTGTGCTTTTAAGGCCTCCGTGCTGTATGTTGCGGGCATTTCGGCGGCGACGCAGCCTATTATGTATTCCTTTGTAGAGGCGGTTGCCACGTTGCCGCTTGCGGCTGATTTTATTTTTACGCTGTCGGATTTTTCGTCAAGCAGCTTTTCCTCGTCCTCTCTGTCGTTCTCCTTTTGAAAGGTGCTTTTGACGTTGGAGAGAGAAAAGGAGGAGTAGTCGAGCGACAACAGCGGCGTAAGTATCATAAAAAGTGCCAAAACAAAGCATAAAATACCGTATGTTTTCATAATTGACCTCCCTAATTTTATTGACTTATTGCGATTTTTAATATAAAATATTATATCTATAATTATATGCTTAGAATGAGTTAATATGTCCGCTTAAATGTAAGTCAGGAGGTTTTAAATTTGTCTTACAACCATTCTCCTAAACTTGACGATTCGCTCTCGTCCCTGAAGGAAGAGCTTATACGCAATAACCAGATAAAGCTTGATGATTATCATCGTTACGACGTAAAGCGCGGCTTGCGTAATTCCGACGGCACCGGTGTTATGGCAGGGCTTTCGAGAATATGCTCTGTTGAGGGTTATTACATAGACGACGGTGAAAGAGTGCCGAAGGAGGGCAAGCTTATTTACCGCGGTATAAATATGACCGATATAGTGAGAAACTGCCAAAAGGAAAACCGTTTCGGTTACGAAGAGGTTGTTTGGCTGCTTCTTCTCGGTGATTTGCCGACGCAGGACCAGCTTGATAAATTCAGAGCGGTTCTCGCCGAGGCAAGAGAGCTCCCCGACGAATTCATAGAGGATATGATAATGAAGGCTCCGTCGCCGAATATTATGAATAAGGTCGCAAGGAGCGTTCTCGCGCTGTATTCATATGACAACAATCCCGACGATCTTTCAATAGAAAATGTGCTGCGTCAGTCCATTAAGCTCATAGCGCAGATACCCACCATTATGTCATATGCGTATCAGGTAAAGCGCAGAGCATACGACCACAAGAGTATGTATATCCACCAGAACGATAAAGCGCTCTCCACGGCGGAGTCCATACTCCATACAATAAGGAGCGACCGCAAGTTTACCGATGAAGAGGCTAAAATACTTGACCTGTGTATGATTATTCACGCCGATCACGGCGGCGGAAACAACTCCACGTTTACAACACGCTGCATAACCTCAACGGGAACGGATACCTATTCCGCAATCGCCGCAGGTATAGGCTCGCTCAAGGGGCCGAAGCACGGCGGCGCGAATATTCAGGTTCACAATATGATAGCCGACCTCAAAAAAACCGTCAGCAACCCAACAGACGAGGGTCAGGTGGCGGACTATCTCACCAAGGTCATTCATAAAGAGGCGGGCGACAGAACAGGCCTTATCTACGGTATGGGTCACGCGGTATATACTCTTTCCGACCCGCGCGCCGTACTCTTAAAGGAATTTGCCTCGCAAAAGGCGGAAAAATACGGATTTGCCGATGACTACAAGATAATTTCTCTTGTCGAAGAGCTCACTCCCGAGCTTTTCTATAAGTATAAGGGCGAAAAGAAAAAAATGTGCGCAAACGTGGATCTTTATTCGGGGCTTATATACGATATGCTCAGAATTCCGCCGGAGCTTTTCACACCGATGTTTATGGCGGCAAGAATTTCCGGCTGGTGCGCTCACCGTCTTGAGGAGCTGTGCTCCGGCAGCCGCATAATGCGCCCCGCATACAAGAGCGTCGCTCTTCCGAGAGCGTTTGTTCCGATTGCCGAACGCAATATTGACCACATAGTGCCGGATTACGTTCCGTCCGAGGAAAGATAAAAACGGAAGGACTCTTATAAATGAAAAAAACGGGCTTCGAAAAAAGCTTTAATTTTAAACAGATTCTCATAACGCTTGCCGCAGGAGCGGCCGTGCTGTTGCCGGTGCGTATATATCAGCTGTTTGCGATAATAGATACGGGCAGTACGGGATTTTACAAAAAAATCGATTTCAGCGTTTACTTTATGTATGTCGCAGTTGTTGTGTTTACGGCATTGCTTATCGTGTTTTCGAGGCTTTCCGATGATACGAGAGCTTCAAGACCCGCTATGTGTAAAAACAAGCTTCTCGGAGCGGCGGCCGTTGTTATGGCTGTCGGTACGGCATATGATTCTGCGGATTCGATGCTGTCGTTCTCCGCGTCCTGCAGCGATTTTTCGAGTAACCTCGACGTGTCGTTTATGAGATATTTTTTCTCAAACGGGATGTTTGCGTCGCTTTTTGAGAGCATATTCGGAATAATCGCCTGTGTTTATTTTATAGTTTTTGCACTTTCGTATTTTAATGACAAGGCCGATTTTACATCTTATAAGGTGCTCGCTCTGGCTCCGCTTTTCTGGGCTATGTGCAAAATGATAACAAGGTTTATGACCAAGATCAGCTTTATAAACGTTTCGGAGCTTATGCTCGAAATGCTTGAGCTTGCGCTTGTGATGCTGTTCTTTATGTCGTTTGCGAAAATTTCCTCCGACGTTGCCGACAAGGGCGAGTTTAAAAAGCTTGTCTCATACGGTATGCCGGCTGCGATGCTGGCGGCGGTGATAGGCGTTTCCCGTCTTGTAATTACGCTGTGCGGAAAAAGAGACCGCCTGCCGTCCGAGCTCGGATTTTCCTTAACCGATCCGGCATTTGCGTTTTTTGCGATTGTATATATACGCCATCAGATGAAGCACGGCAGACCGGAGTCCGAGGAGAATGTGCCGAGTGAGGACGAAACGGCAGCCAAGGCTGACAAAATCAACTGACATATCGGCGGTGTAAATAATTATGTTTCTTTCCGACGTGGCAACAGCCGCGAAGCAGGTGTTTATTCTCTATGTACTGGTTCTTCTCGGCTTTATATGCGACAGGACTAAAATCTATACGGAAAAAGCGGCAAGGCTCACAAACGACCTGCTTTTTTATATAGTTACGCCTGCCATAATAATTCAGTCATTTTCGTCCGTCGAAATGTCCGGTGAAAATGTTCGCGGTATGCTGATGTCGTTTCTGGGAGGAACGATTTTGCACGTCGTTGCAATAGTGATTTGTATTCCGTTTTGGCGCAGGACCGACAAAAATCTGTCGTGCATATATAAGTATGCGGCGATATACGGAAATGTCGGCTATATGGCATTGCCGCTCGCCGAGGCAGAGCTCGGAGCCGAGGGCGTGTTCTTTTGCTCGGGCGTGCTGATTCCGTTTAATATATTCGCATTTACGCACGGCATCTATCTTATGTCGGGCGAAAGCGCGAAAAAAACCGGCTTCAATCCGAAATGGCTGATACTCAATCCCGGAGTAGTGTCGGTGCTTTTGGGACTGCCGCTGTTTTTCTTTAATATCAGGCTTCCGTCTCTTATTTCGGTTCCCGTGAATTACGTTGCCGGTCTTAATACGCCGCTTGCCATGATAATGTTCGGCACATATCTTTCAAAAACAAATCTGAAAACGATGTTTTTAAAAAAGGACACTTATCTCGTATCGTTTTTAAAGCTCATAGCTTTGCCGGCTGTGATTTTGGCGGTGCTGAAGCTTATGGGCGTAAAGGGAACACTTTTGACGGCGCTTATAATTTCCGCGTCGGCACCGAGTGCAAACAATACCGTTATGTTTGCGGCAAAGTACGGCAAGGACAGTGCCGCGGCCTCACAGGTCGTCGCCGTGGCAAGCCTTCTGTCGATAATAACAATGCCGCTGTTTATAGCACTTTCGCAAATATAAATTCATATGTCGTTTTAAATTGAAAGGAGGACATTATGAAACTTTTAATAGCTATTGTCAACAACGAGGATGCATCCTTGGTCATCTCCGAGCTTAACAAGGCGGGCTTTATGGTAACAAAGCTTGCCACCTCCGGCGGATTTCTCCGTGCGGGTAACGTCACCATGCTCACGGGTGTGGAGGACGAAAAGGTCGGTGACGCGCTTGCCGTAATAGAGGAGTTTTCAAGTCAGCGCAAGCAGATTACTCCCGTTAATTCAACATATATAGGCGATTCCATGCTAACCGTTCCCGTTGAGGTTTCGGTTGGCGGAGCCACGGTCTTTGTGGTGGATGTCGAGCAGTTCTATAAGATATGACGGCAGACATTTCTTCATTCGGCGAGAGCTTTAAAAAAGAGGTTTTGCCGTATATAAACACCTTATCGTTCCCTAATACAATGCTTATTGAGGGCGGCTCTGCCGAGCTGCGGCTTTCGGCGGCGCGTTTTATAGCGCAGAGCCTGCTTTGCGTGAGCAGCGGCGCACATCCGTGCGGTGTTTGCCCGTCCTGCGTGAAATGTGAGGCTTTGTCGCACCCGGATATGCGTGAATACGGAGACATAAGCTCCGACGCGGCGTTTAAGGTCGAAGCCTGCCGCGCCGTGCGCTCCGATTGCTTTGTCCTGCCGAATGACGGTGACAAAAAGGTGTACATTTTAAAAGAAGTTCAAAATATGAACGACAGCGGTGAGAACGCACTTCTCAAAATATTTGAGGAGCCGCCCTCATACGTGTATTTTATTATGACGTGTCCGAGCCGCTCGGCTATGCTTGACACGGTGCTGTCGCGTGCGACGGTATTTTCGCTCGGGTCTGAAAATGACTCGGCTCTTTTTGACGAGGATACCGCCGATTTGGCGCAAAAAATAGCTAAGGCGCTGTTAAGTCCCGCGGAAACGTCTCTTTTGGCTGCGGTGAGCCCTCTTGAAAAGGACAGGACGGGATTTAAAAATACGGTTCTCTGTCTCAAAAGCATTTTTCTCGACGCCGTTAAAATCAAGCTGCATGCGGCGGCGACTCCGGAATTTTCCGAAACGGCAGGAGAGCTGTCCTTAGCGCTCACGGCCGATAAATTATACCGATGCTGCGGCGTGCTCGATGAGCTTTTTGACGGCGCGGCAATGAATCAGAATCAAAATCTGCTGCTTACCTCGCTTTGCTATAAACTGCGAGAGGCTGTGGGTAAATAATATAAAATAGCTCCGAAAGGAAGACATACAAATGGCAGAAGTTGTCGGAATACGATTTAAAGAGGTGGGTAAGGTATACTACTTCGACCCTGACGGCAAAACGTTTGAGAAGGGCGACAGGGCAATAGTCGAAACCGCGCGCGGCGTGGAGTGCGGCGAGGTCACAATGGGTAACTCCGTTGTCGATGACAGCGAAATAGTAAAGCCGCTCAAATCGGTTATAAGAGCCGCTACAAAGGCCGACCTCGAAAGAGTCAAGGAAAACGCCGAAAAAGAGAAGAAGGCATTTTCCGTCTGCGAAGAAAAAATACTTAAACACAAGCTTGATATGAAGCTTGTAAACGTTGAATACACCTTTGACGGCGGCAAGATACTGTTCTATTTCACCGCCGACGGCAGGGTGGATTTCAGAGAGCTTGTAAAGGACCTTGCGTCCGTGTTCAGAACAAGAATAGAACTAAGGCAGATAGGCGTGAGAGACGAAGCAAAAATGCTCGGCGGCTTCGGCATCTGCGGCAGACCGTTTTGCTGCAAGACCTTTCTCGGCGACTTTCAGCCTGTTTCTATAAAAATGGCAAAGGAGCAGGGCTTGTCGCTGAATCCCGTAAAAATAAGCGGCACCTGCGGCAGACTTATGTGCTGTCTTAAATATGAGCAGGACGCCTACGAGCATCTTTTAAGGCATACCCCCAAGGTCGGAGCCTTTGTGGAAACGCGAGAGGGCAGAGGAACCGTTATAGAGAACAACCTTATAACGGGAATCTTGAAGATAAGGCTCGACCGCCGTCCCGACGCCGCTCCGCTTGTGGTTGACCGCCACGAGGTGAAGCTTTTAAAGGACGCGAAAATTCAGGTGGACAAGTCCGAAATAGAAGCTCTCAAGGGCATAGAATAATTAAGTTACAGACAAGGAAAAGAGGATTTGAAATATGGCATTTATTGAGGTCAGAGACGTAACCAAGACCTACAAAATGGGCGAGGTTGAGATAAAAGCCGTCGATGAAATAGGCTTCGGCATAGACAAGGGCGAATTTGTTGTAATAGTAGGTCCGAGCGGAGCCGGAAAAACGACGATACTTAACATTCTCGGCGGAATGGACACCGCTACGTCCGGTACGATTTACGTTGACAATGTAGATATAACCAAATTCAACGAAAACGAGCTTACCAAATACCGCCGCGACGACGTCGGATTTGTATTTCAGTTCTATAACCTTGTCGGTAACCTCACAGCGATTGAAAACGTGGAGCTTGCGCTTCAAATATCAAAAAATCCGCTCAGTGCGAAGGATGTTTTGAAGGATGTCGGACTCGGCAACAGGCTTGATAATTTTCCGGCTCAGCTCTCCGGCGGCGAGCAGCAGAGAGTCTCAATAGCACGAGCACTTGCAAAAAACCCCAAGCTGCTTTTATGTGACGAGCCTACGGGTGCGCTCGACTATATAACCGGTAAATCAATACTGAAGCTCTTGCAGGACACTTGCCGTGAAAAAGGAGTTACAGTTATTGTAATCACCCACAACTCCGCACTTGCTCCCATGGCAGACAAGGTAATTAAGGTCAAAAACGGCAGAGTTGACAAGCTTCTTCTCAACGAGCACCCGACTCCCGTCGAGTATATCGAGTGGTAAAATACCGAATATTATATTTGACAGAGAGAGGTACACGTTAAATGACAAAAGGAATGAGAAAAGATTTTCAGCGGGAAATAAAGCTGAATTTCAGCAGGTTCCTGTCTATAACTCTTATCGTTGTTTTGGGCGTAGCGTTCTTTTCGGGACTGCGCGCCGCAAAGCCGGCCATGCAGGCCTCGGCGGATAAGCAATACGACAGTGAAAACCTTATGGATATAAGAGTCGCGGGGACTCTCGGTATGACCGATAAGGATGTTGACGCGCTTAAAAAGGTTGACGGCGTGCAGGACGCTGAGGGCACATACGAGCAGGATTTCCTCTGCGATACCGGCAACTCCGAGGCCGTTACAAAGGTAATGTCACTAAACGACGGCATAAGCCTTGTAAGAGTCAGCGAGGGGCGTTTTCCCCAGGGCTATAACGAGTGTATAGCAGACCGCAGCTTTCTTGACGCTACGGGATATAAAATAGGCGACACGGTAAAGCTCACCACAGGCACCGATGAAAAGGTGAGCAAGTATCTTGCCACCGATGAATTTACGATTGTCGGCGTCGGTACGACGTCAATGTATATGGACAGCGACAGAGGCTCCGCGGCGATAGGCACGGGCAGAATAAACGGATTTTTGATAGTCCCGAAGCAGGCCTTTACGATGTCCTGCTATACAAGCGTTCATATAACCGTTAAGGATGCCATGGCACTCGGCTGCTATTCAAGCGATTACACCGAGCTTATTTCAAAGGTAAAAGACAGAATAAACGGCATAGCCGACAGACGCTGCGACATAAGATACAGCGAATATAAAAACGAAACGGCGACATATATAAACGATGCAAAGCTGAAGTTCGAAGAGGAAAAGGACACCGCAATGGGTCAGCTCGGCGACGCGTATCAGCAGCTTTTGGACGCTCAGGCGGCAATAGAAACCGGTAAGGCGGATCTTGCAAGCAAAAAGCTTGAAATACAGAATGCGCAGGACCTTATCAATTCAAACGCCAATACTCTCGTTGTAAGTCAAAGCCAGATAGACAATGCAAAGGCCTCGCTTGTCGATGCGGAAAAAAAGTATAAGGAGCTTGAATCGCAGGTCTCGGATTCCGCGGCGGAGATTGAGAGAATGCAAAAGGAACTTGATGACGGCAAGGGCTCCATGTCCTCTGATGAGTATCTCCAAAAGAGCTATAATCTCATAGCCGCAAAGGCGACGCTTCAGTTCTACAAAACTCAGCTTGCCAATACGCGAAACACAATAGATAATGCCAAGCAGCAGGTAGCTGCCGCTCAAACCGCCGTAAATAACGGCGGAACGGCACTTCAGGACGCGCAGAAAAAGGTCAACGAGGCTCCGGCGGCTCTTGAAGAGGCCGAAAAGCAAATTCAGGACGCTCAAATAGAGCTTGACCGCAAAAATGAGGAGTACGAGCAGGCAAAGCAGGACCTTGCCGACGAGCTTGAAGCGGCGCAGCAAAAGCTTGAGGACTCCGAGGATAAGATATTAAACGTGGAAAAGCCCACATGGTATGTGCTTGACCGCGAAACCATTCCGTCTTACACGGCATATAAGAGTGATACGGACGGTATGGGCTCAATAGGTTCGGTGTTCCCCGTGATATTCTTCCTTGTTGCCGCTTTGGTATCTCTCACAACCATGACGCGAATGGTCGAGGAGCAGAGAACGCAGATAGGCACATTAAAGGCTCTCGGCTACACGAAGGGTGCGATAGCGGCAAAATATGTGCTTTATGCTCTGCTTGCTACCGCAATCGGCAGCGTGCTCGGCGTGCTTCTCGGCGAGAGCACAATACCTCTGCTCACGGTTAACACGTATAAGCTTGTGTATATAGGGCTTCATAATACCGTGGTGAAGCCGGACGTATTTGACGCATTGCTCGCTTCGCTTCTTGCGATTATTTGTACGACCGGAGCGACGCTGGCTGCGTGCTATCGCGTGCTGAGCTCATCGCCGGCACTGCTGATGCGCCCCGAGGCACCGAAGGCGGGTAAACGCATACTTCTCGAAAAAGTCGGATTTATTTGGAAGCACCTCAACTTCGCACAGAAGGCTGCTTGCAGAAACCTGTTCAGATATAAAAAACGCCTGTTTATGACAATAGCCGGCGTTGCGGGCTGTATGGCTCTGTTGCTTGTCGGCTTCGGACTCAACGATTCAATAAAATCAATGACGGGCAACCAGTTTGAAAAGGTGTGGCATTTTGCCGGTACCGCAGGTATAAATTCCGAGTCTACACGAGCGGAAAAACGTCAGTCGCTTGCCGAGGTCAATACCATGAACGGTGTTACGGAGTATTTGCAGACATATCGCTCAATGCTCTATACCGACGCAAACGGTGAAGAAAAAACCGCGTATGTCATAGTTCCGCAGGATACCTCACGAATGGCGGATTACGTTAACCTTTCGTCGCGCGACGGCAAAAACACCTATGTTATGGATGATTCCGGTGTTATCATAACCGAAAAGCTCGCCAAGACTCTCGGTGTTTCCGTGGGTGACACCGTGACCTTCAAGACGAGCGAGACAGGCACCGCAACCGAACCCGTAAAGGTTGCCGGAATAGTCGAAAACTATATGTACCACTACATTTATATGACGCCGAATGTATATAAGCAGCTTTTTAACGAGACGGCTTCGCTCAATACCATCTTCATTAAAACGGACGGTACCGTGGACGACGAGACTCTGTCAAAGCAGCTTATGGATTTGAGCGCGATAAATTCGGTTACCATGAACAGCACCACCGAGAAACAGATAAGCTCCGTTATGAACAGCCTACTGTTTATAGTTGTAATACTGATAGTTGCTGCGGGGCTTTTGGCGTTTGTGGTTCTCTATAACCTCAATAACATCAACATCACCGAGCGCAGGCGTGAGCTTGCAACGCTCAAGGTTCTCGGTTTCTACAACAAGGAGCTTGCCTTTTACGTGTACCGCGAAAATATTGTACTGACGATTTTCGGTATGATATTCGGTATAGTTCTGGGTATAATTCTTCACGCGTATGTTATGAGCACCATTGAGACGGACTATATTATGTTCGGTAAGGAAATGACGGCTCTCAGCTATCTCGCAAGTATTTTGCTTACTGTGCTGTTTACGGCGATAGTCAACTTCGTTATGTATTTCAGGCTTAAAAAGATAGATATGGTTGAATCGCTGAAGAGCGCAGAATAAACATTTTTAATTTATATGTTGACATATATATTGTGTGGTGATATAATAACACCACAATATATAGGCGCCGTGTAACTGACGGAAAGCCCATTTGGGCAGGCAGGCTAAACTGCCGGGGAACGCGGCGTATAAAAAGCCGACCGTCTGGGCAGCCTCTTTTTCGGAGGCTGCCCTTTTATATTGTAATTTATTTATGTATATATGCTGTGAGGCATCTGTGAAAGGAAGATGGCAAATGGAGTTTTCAAGAGCGTGGGAAGGCTTTAATCCCGGCGAATGGAACGAAAAAGTAAACGTCAGTGATTTCATCAAAAGGAATTACACGGAATATACGGGCGACAGCTCCTTTTTGAGCGGAGCCACCGAGCGTACAAAGGAGCTTATGGAAAAGTTTTCAAAGCTTCTTGACAAGGAACGTGAAAACGGCGGAGTTTTGTCGGTCGATACCGAAACCGTTTCATCTCTCGTCACCTATGCGCCCGGTTATCTTGACAAGGAAAAGGAGCTTATCGTGGGTCTTCAGACCGACAGCCCCCTGCGCCGAGGTGTAAATCCCTTCGGCGGTATGCGTATGGCACGTGAGGCGGCAAAGGCTTACGGCTATGAGCTGTCCGATAAAATCGAGGACGAGTTCAGATATAAGACAACTCACAACGACGGAGTATTCAGAGCCTATACGAGTGAGATGAGAAAGGCACGCCATATTGCGCTGCTCACCGGTTTGCCCGACGCCTACGGAAGAGGCAGAATAATAGGAGACTATCGCAGAGTTGCCCTCTACGGTATGGATACGCTTATCGAATTTAAAAAGGCAGATAAAATCGCGCTTGAAAATAAGGATATGACAGAGGAGGTCATAAGGCTGCGCGAGGAGCTGCAAAAACAGCTTAACTTTATGGAAATGCTCAAGCAAATGGCGCAGATGTACGGCTATGACATATCTTCGCCGGCAAGCAACGCGCGCGAGGCGATTCAGTGGCTTTACTTTGCATATCTTGCCGCAATCAAGGAGCAGAACGGAGCGGCTATGTCGCTCGGCAGGACAAGCACGTTCATTGACATCTACATTGAACGCGACATCAATAGGGGCGTACTCACTGAGAGCGGTGCTCAGGAGCTGATAGACGATTTTGTTATGAAGCTGCGCATGGCTCGCCATCTTCGCACTCCCGAATACAATGAGCTGTTCGGCGGCGACCCTATGTGGATAACCGAGAGCATCGGCGGTATGACAAACGAGGGTAAAACTCTCGTCACGAAAAATTCGTACAGAATGCTCAATACGCTTTACACTCTCGGCTCGGCTCCGGAGCCCAATATGACTGTTCTCTGGTCGCAGGGCTTGCCCGAAAACTTTAAACGTTTTTGCGCCGAGGTTTCGGAGGACACCGACTCCATACAATATGAAAACGACGACGTTATGCGCCCGATTTACGGCGACGATTACGCCATAGCCTGCTGTGTTTCCGCTATGCAGGTAGGCAAGCAGATGCAGTTTTTCGGTGCGCGCTGCAACCTTGCAAAGCTTTTGCTTCTCGCATTAAACGGCGGATATGACAATGTTTACTGCGAAAAAATAGGCCCGCAGACTAACCCGATTGAGGGCGACAGGCTCGATTACGACGAGGTGGTTGAGAGATACAAGACTTACCTTAAATGGCTTTGCAGGCTTTATGTCAATACTATGAATGTAATCCATTTTATGCACGATAAGTATGCGTATGAGAAAATCCAAATGGCACTTCACGATACCGATGTGCACCGCTTTATGGCATTCGGCGTAGCGGGACTCTCGGTTGCCGCAGACTCTCTTTCGGCTATTAAGTACGCAAATGTTAAGCCCATACGTGACGAGAACGGATATATAGTCGATTTTGAGACGACAGGTGATTTCCCGAAGTACGGAAACGATGACGACCGTGTTGACAATATCGCAAAAGCATTGCTTGAGGACACAATAGCCGAGCTTCGCAAGACTCCGGCTTACAGAAACGCAGAGCATACGCTTTCGGCACTCACAATAACCTCCAATGTCGTGTACGGCAAAAAGACAGGCTCCACGCCCGACGGGAGAAAGAAGGGCGAGCCGTTTGCTCCCGGTGCCAACCCCATGCATAATCGCGAAAAGAACGGCGCGCTCGCATCGCTCAACTCGGTTGCCAAGATGCCCTATTCACAGTGCCGCGACGGAATTTCAAATACGTTTTCAATCGTTCCCGCAGCACTCGGCAAAACGAGAGATGAGAGAACGGCAAATCTTGTGTCGATTCTTGACGGCTATTTTAAAAACGGTGCGCATCACCTGAACGTCAATGTTATGAACCGTGAAATGCTCGTTGAGGCTTATAACGACCCGACTAAATATCCCAATCTCACCATTCGTGTTTCGGGCTATGCGGTCAATTTCCATAAGCTCTCAAGGGAACAGCAGAGTGAGGTCATAAAGAGAACCTTCCACGAAACGATATAACAATAAAAAAATAAAAAAAGAACGACCTTTGACAGCCGGCTTAAAACCGACGGCCAAGGGTCGTTTTTTGATATCGGAAAATTTCGGCGACTCTATTTTTCCCTTTTGACATATTTTATTATTGCCATACCTGCCGCCGCGCCGTCGCCGACGGCTTTTGATACCTGCAAAAGACCGCCTGTGCAGTCGCCTGCCGCAAAAAGGCCGTTTACGTTCGTCATCATAGAATCGTTGACCCTGATTTTGCCGCCGATTGTCACCGCTCCTGCTTTTTGGGCGAGAGCTGCCGATGATGCCACTCCGTAGGCTACGAAAAGACCGTCGATATTGACCTCGGTACCGTCGCGCAAAACGGCTTTTTCGATTTTTGCTTCACCCGTGAGAGTCGACAACGGTTCCTTGACAATTGTAAATTCTGAGGGAAATACTGCCGTCGGCTCTTCGCCGTTTGTGAACACGGTAACGCTTTTTGATGTTTTTGCGAGAATTTTGGCCTCGTGCAGAGCGTATTCGCCGGAGCCGAGAACGCCGACGTTTTTGTTCCTGTAAAAAAATGCGTCACAGACCGCGCAGTAGCTGACCCCTTTGCCTTCGAATTCGGTCAAGCCCTCTATACTCGGTGCGAGCCGTCTGCTGCCGGTCGCCAAAAGTACCGCCTTGCACCCGTGCTTTTTGTCGTCCGAGGTGACGACGGAGAATCCGCCGTCATCATAATCAATCGACACCGCCTGCTTGTTCATAAATTTCACTCCGAGCCTTTCGGCACCGTCAATTCCACGTGTCAAAAGCTCTTTTCCGCTAATCGGTTCGGCAAAGCCGTAATAGTTTTCGATTTTTTCGGCTTTTGCGAGTGCACTGTCTCCCGTGGTTATCACTGTGGTTTCAAGACCGCTGCGAATTGTATACAACGCCGCCGAAATGCCGGCAGGGCCTGCTCCGATTATGATTACATCCGACATACAAAAGCTCTCCTTGCAAAATAAAATTAAACAAATTTTTAAACCTTATTATAGTTATATAATATCCGTTTTGTGCTGATTTTTCAAGAAAAACGGGTATTTTTCGGATATATGTGAGTTTTGTGTGCTATTGTGAATTTTTTTATAGTTTTTTTGACAATACAGATATAAAAGCTTATTGAAAAGCCTATCGTTTTGTGTTAGAATAACAATGTTGTATAAAAATATGGGAGGAAATCGAATGAAGTTAAAGGAACAGCTCAGTACTTTGGCTGACAACATTAAGACCTACTGGAGAAGGCCGCCCGAGGGCAAATATATGCCCTTTAAAGAGGTAGCGGCGTATTCTGTCGGCGGCATCGGTGCGTATTTCATCATAACTCTCGGTACCGCTTGTCTTCTTGCGACTGGTAACACTCTTATTTCGAGTACACTCGGCGTAAATCCGACGGATATGTATGTTCTTTATGTTATTGCAGTCCTTGCCAATATCCCGCTTACGGGAATCAGGGCAAATATTATTGATAACACAAGAAATAAAGCGGGTAAGTACAGACCCTACATAGTGTCAATGGGTATTCCGACCACAATAATCTGTGTGCTGATGGTGTGGTTCCCGTACGATAAGTTCGGTGCTTTGTTCGGTGAGGGAATGCTTTTCGGCGTAACAAGGGCATATTTTGTAAAGTGTACTTTGATACTTATTTTCAACCTGCTCTTGCATTTCTTCTATTATTTCTTCTATGACAGCTATGAGAATCTTATACACGTTCTCTCGCCGAATTCACAGGAGAGAGCCGATGTTGCGGCTATAAAGAGCGTCGTTTATTCACTCGCTCCGACCATAGTAAACCTTATTACACCGATTATAGCTCAGAATGTTTTCCACACGAATTCGACCGACATCCGTGTTTACAGACTTCTTTATCCGATAATCGGTATCGGCGGCATACTTCTTTGCATACTCGTTTATAAGAACACTCAGGAAAAGATAGTTCAGGCGAGAACGCACGTTATTCAAATCAAGTTCTCCGACGCTCTCAGAGAGGTTGCCGGCAACAAGTACTTCTGGATAATCTCCTTTGCCGGCTGGATAGGCTTCCTTGAGGCATCGTACGCAAATGTTCTCTATTGGCTTTATAACTACGGCGGCGTTTGCTCCGGTAACGTATACGGACTTGTTGTTACCATTTACGGCAACGCTTCGCTTTGGGGTATGATATTAGCTCCCATGTGCATCAGAAAATGGGGCAAAAAATTCGTGCTTGTTGTTACGAATATTATGAATATCATATTCATTCTTATGATGCTTCCGTTTACCTCTCAGATGAACGGCTCCACCATTTGGGCTATTATGGGCTGCCTTTACCTCAATGCGTTTATGGGTTCGTTTGCGCTTATTTTAAACCCTGCAATTCAGGCAGACATTCGTGATTATCAGCAGTATAAGAGCGGTGAGAGAATTGACGGTATGTTCTCGGCAGTTGCTACAATCGGTACCGTTATCGCACTTCTTACAAGTGCCGTTCTTCCCGTAGTATACAAGAGAGGCGGTATCACAACCGATAACGCTCTCGCCGTCACATCAAATCCCGACATTCTCGGCAGAATGCTCGGCGACGGCAAAACCGTAGGTGAAATACTCTCCGAACAGATGGCAAACGGCCAGAACAATTACAGCAACGCATATTCCGCACTTTACGACCCGAATATTCTCGAAAACTTATTGAAGGTGCTCATACTCTTCTCGGCTCTCGGTGCTCTTCTCAACGTTGTACCTTATTTCTGGTATGACTTTAACGAGAGAAAACAGAAGTCCGTGGTTAAGGTGCTCAAGGTACGCGCTATGTTTGAGGACTACAACAACGGCGCCATTGAGGATAAAGAGCTTGTAGAGGCTGTCGATATAATCAGAGAGTCAAGAGCTCTCGCCGCCGAAAAGCCCGTTGATGTCAGCAAAAAGTGGTACAAGGGCATCAGCGACAAGGCCGAAAAGAAGGCTCAGAAAAAGGCTTACAAGGCAGCTGTTCAGAAGAATGAGGACATTGAGATTGCCAAATTCGTATGCGAGGAGCTTGATAAGTTCTCGTCTAATCTTGTTAAGTATCAGCTCAAGACATATAAAAAGATTTACGAAGGCGGACTTGAAGGCCTCCGCAAAATCACTCTTGACGATATAAACAAGGAGCTTGCCGAGGCTAAGGCTCTTCCCAAGACCGACAACGAAGAAAAGCAGATACGCAAGTTTGCGATTTCGGTTGCCAAGAAGAAAAAGTCAGCTTATAAGGCCATACATAAGTATTACGGCGACCCGTCCGTTAAGTTCGAGCGCCTTGACTTCTCCGTGCTTGAGAAGTACTTTGACCAAGAGGACGCTTGCGACGACAGACTCAAGACGCTTTATACCGAGCTTAGCGACGCCAAAAAGGCAGGCAACAGCGAAAAGGTTCAGATGCTTCGTGCAGATATCAAAAAGACTGCAAGCGAGCGCAAGCAGGCGCGCGATATGTCTAAGAAGGAAATGGATAGGCACGCATACTTTAACCGTGCCGCAAAGCCGTATCTTGACGCCGAACGCCTTATAAATCAGGAGAAGTACTATCAGCATTTCGGTGAGATAGAGGCTCTCTATGACGAGGCAAAAGAGCGTGAGGCAGAGGCTAAAAAGGCAAGAGACGCCGAGATTGAAAGACTTAAGGCTGATGACGCCGCATACAAGGCACAGAAAAAAGCCGAAAAGCTCGCTAAAAAAGGCAAGAAATAATAATCGGCAAACAAAATAAAACCGAATAAGCATAAAGCTGCCCTCCTTATCGCACGAAGCGACCGGGGAGGGCAGCTTGTTTTATTGATTTTAAGGCTTTACAAAGCCGAGATATATGCATTTCCGTTTTGACTTTAAGCAGGGTAAAGAAGAGACAAAAGTTATGCGCTCGTTTTTATTTAAATGACAATCGGCTGTGCACCGATGGAGAGTAAAGCAGATCGCAAAAAAGCTCCCGAGAGAAATCGGGAGCTTAAAATATAAACGTGCGGTATACGGTGCGTTAAGCTTTTTTCCATGCGCCCCTTGAAATAAGAGCCAAAATCGGGAATATCTCAAGTCTGCCGGCGAGCATATCAAATATCAGCACAAGCTTTGAAAACGCGCTGTAAGAGCTGAAGTTTCCGGTGGGTCCGACTATCTCAAGGCCGGGGCCGATGTTGTTGAAGCAGGAGAGCACGGCGGACAAATTTGTTACAAGCGGCTTATTGTCAACCGATATAAGCAGTATACTCAGAACAACCAAAATAAAATATGCGGCGAGATAAACGCTTGTGCCGTTGATTATTTTTTCGTCAACGGGTGTGCCGTCTACGTGTACAACCTGAACTCTTCTCGGGTGAAGTATCTTGTGAATGTTTCTGCGTAAATTTTTGAAAAGCAACAGAACTCTTGCACACTTGAGACCGCCGCCGGTAGAGCCGGCGCACGCGCCTATGACCATAAGTGTGAGCAAAATGGTTTTTGAGAAGCTCGGCCATGTGTCAAAATCCGTAGTCGCAAAGCCCGTAGTCGTCATGATACTTGCTACCTGGAAGCAGGCGTGGCGAATCGTTTCGTGAATTGTCGGGTATATTTTACGGATGTCAATGGCTATCAGCGCAGCACTCATAATTGAAATTCCGAAGTAACAGCGAACCTCCTCGTTTTTAAAGAGTGCCTTGAATTGGCGCATAATGAGCAAGTAATAGCAGTTGAAGTTTACGCCGAAGAGCATCATAAACACGGTGCAAACCCACTGTATATAAATGCTGTAACCCGCTATGCTGTCATTTTTGATTCCGAAGCCGCCGGTTCCTGCGGTGCCGAATGCCGTGCACAGCGCGTCAAAAAGAGGCATTTTTCCGGCGAGCAAAAACAATATATTCAAAAGAGTAAGTGCTATATACAGTACATACAGTATCATGGCGGTATCGCGCATTTTTGGTACGAGCTTACCGACATCGGGGCCCGGACTTTCCGCCTTTAAAAGGTGCAGCCGCGAGCCGCCCGATTTTGAATTAGACGGGACAATGGCAAGCAAAAATACAAGCACACCCATTCCGCCGAGCCAATGGCTGAAGCTTCGCCAATATAAAATTCCGCGTGATAAGTCCTCAACAACGGGCACTATTGAGGCACCGGTCGTTGTAAAACCCGAAACCATCTCAAAAAACGCGTCGATGTAAAACGGTATTTCGCCCGATATAAAAAAGGGCAATGCACCGAAAAGACTTAAAAAAATCCAGCCGAGGCCAACGCAAACTATGCCCTCCTGAGCGTAAAAACCGCGCTTTGCTTTGCGGCAGATAAGCCACAAAAATGCGGATACCGCTATCAGTATGCCTATTGTATATAAAAAGGCCTTTGCCGCACCATCGACTCCGTCATATATGCTTATAAACAGCGGCGGAAGCATAAAAAATGCTTCGAGCGCCAATATTTCCGCAAAAATACGACCCATCATTTTATAGTTCATAAAGCACTTTTACCCCATTAAATAAATATGTCGTTAAGCTGTCGCACCACATCTCCGCTGCTTGTGACAATAATGATGCCGTCACCTTTTTTAAACGAAGAATTACCGTTGGGTATTTCGATTTTACCGTTATGCGTTATGCAGACAATAAGGACATTTTTGCGAATTTTTATATCCTTAAGAGCCTCTCCGCAATGCTTTGTCTGCTCGTCAACTCGGAATTCTATGGCCTGCGCCTGACCGTCTGCGATAAAGTGAACGGCGATTGCCGCACCGCTTTGATTTTGTATGGCTCTGACATAGCGTACTATTGAGTTGCAGCACAGCTCCTTGGGGCAGATGATGCTACCGAGCGGAATGTTTGAAGGAATACTGCCGCTGTCTATTCGGCTGAGCTTTGTTATTGTCTGCGGAACCCCCACATTGTTGGCATAGAGCGAAATTATCATATTCATTTCGTCAAGCCCGGTGGCGGTAACAACCGCCTCGCAGTCGGCCAGCCCCTCACTGTTGAGAAGATTTTGGTCGCTCGCGTCGCCGTGGATTATATTCGTTGTCGGCAGAAGCGAGGCAAGCTCAACACAGCGTTTTTCGTCTTTCTCTACAAGAGTTACCGAAACGCTGCTTTTTTCAAGACGCTTTGCAAGGTAATAGCTGATTTTTCCGCCGCCGCAGATAAGTACGTTTTTGGTTTTTTTCGGCGTCATACCGAGACTCTTCAAAAGCATTGAGAGGTTGTCCACAGACGCCGTGACAAATATTCTGTCGCCGGCCTGTAAGACGAAATCGCCGTTGGGTGCGAGTGCTTCACCGTTTCTGATTACCGCACAAACAAGTACGTTACACTTTGTCTGTGTGGGAAGCGCGCTCAGAGGAATGTTGCAGAGCTTGCTGTCGCTTTTGACGCGCAGCTCAACTATATCGACACGCCCCTTAGCAAAGGTGTCATGCTTTAAAAATCCCGGGTATCTGAGAAGCTTTTCTATGGCACTTGACGCCTGCTTTTCGGGGTTTACGGTCATGGACAGCGCATACATATCGCGCATATCATAGATTTGACTGCTGTATTCGGGGTTGCGGATTCGCGCTATTGTGTGCAGGTTCTTGTTAAGTCCGTGAGCGGTAATGCAGCACAAAAGATTTACCTCGTCCGCGCTTGTGGCGGCTATTATGAGGTCGGTGTCTGTAATTCCCGCCTTCAGCAGCGTGTCTTTGGTGGCACAGTTGCCGTGTACGGTCATTATGTCGAATTGCTCCATGCTTGAGCTCAAAACATCCTTGTTTGAGTCGATAAGAGTAATGTCATATCCCTCTGCGGTCAGCTGACGTGTAAGCGTGGCACCGACCTTACCGTCACCTGCAACAATAATCTTCAATTACAATTCCCCCCAAAAATCATATATAACCACATATAATATAGCATAAAAAAAGTAAAAGTCAATGAATAAAAAGGCACAGTAAGAGGGGCATAAACGCCGACGGCAGCAGGTTTGCAACCTTTATTTTTGTGACCTTCATTGTGTTGAGAGCTATGGCTATTATAAGCACGGAGCCGACGCACGACATCTCGTTTATCATACTGCCTGAGAGAAATGACGAGAGAAAGCCGGCGCCGAGCGTCAAAATCGCTTCGTAGACAAAAACTATAATTCCGGAGAAGAAACAGCCTATTCCGAATGTGGTAGTCATTATCATCACAAAAAAGCAGTCGAGCAGAGCTTTTGCATAGTATGTTGAAAAGCTGCCCTGCATACCGGCTTCAATCGCGCCGACTATTGCCATAGCTCCGACGCAGGTGAAAAGCGTGGCATTTACAAAGCCCTCGCCGAACGATGAATTTTCGGTGTTGCGGCTCAGCTTCTTTTGCAAAAAGTCGCCGAATTTGTTTAAATGTCTGTCAATGTCAATGAGCTCGCCTATTATTGTTCCTATCGCGAGCGACAGGGCGGCAATCAATGTATTTTCTCCTTTAAGCGAACCCTTGATTCCTATGTAGAGTACGCACAGCGACAGCGCATAGTTAAGACTTTTTTGCACGCGTTCCGGAATACCCTTTTTAAACAGCAGACCTAAAAGAGAGCCTAAAAAAACAGCTCCGCAGTTTACTGCCGCGCCTATGAGTTTCATTTTTTCACCTTATTTGTTGCCGTGCCGCGCCGAAACCGACGAAATGCCGTAGTGACGGGCACTCTTTACATTAATTTTATTACGGCGACTATAATAACACAAAAACCGCCGTGTATCAATAATAAGGTAGAGCGTTCATAAGGAAGTGTCGGTTTCGCATAAAAAATGTACGGCTGTGAAGCCGCGAAGCAAAACTGCCTTATAAACGCTCGGCCGAAGCGTGTGGATTTTTAATTTTTTTACGCTGTGTTTCGTAATTTGAAAATCGGCAGGGAAATTACGGCGACAACGCCGCAACTGTTCCGTCCGCCGCCGCAGTCGTAAGCTGACGAAATGCCTTTGTGCGGCAGTCGCCTGCGGCGTAAATTCCGTCCGTGCTTGTTTTACAGCTCTCGTCCGCCTTGATGTATCCGTTTTTATCAAGCTCTGTAACCTCGGAAAATATTTCGTTTTGCGGCTCCTTGCCTATTGCGACAAAGAGCCCGTCAAGCGGAAGAACCGTTTCTTCACCACTTAGATTATTTTTAACTAAAACGCTTTCGAGCCTCGTCTTGCCGTTTATCTTTTTTATTTCGCTGTTTAACAAAAATTCGATGTTATGAAAGGACTTTAACTCTTCACAGAGCCTTTGTTCGCCGCGAAATTCATTCCGTCTGTGAATCACATACACCTTTTTGCAAAGCTCTGCCAGCAGTCTTGCGCTTTGCAGAGCCGAGCTGCCGCCGCCGACCGCGGCAACCGTTTTACTTTTGAAAAATGCACCGTCGCAAACCGCGCAGTATGAAATGCCTCTGCCCAAAAGCTCACGTTCGTTTTCAAGATAAAGCGGACGCGGTCTTGTACCGACCGCAATTATAATTTTATCGCATTGAGTTTTTTCGCCGTCAGCAGAAATAACATATTTGTCCTTACCCTCAAGCTTAATTGCGGCTACTCTTTTTTTAATAAGCTCTGCGCCGAGCTTTAACGCCTGCTTTAACAGCCTATCCGAAAATTCGTCACCGCTGATTTCGCAAAAGCCCGGGTAGTTTTCTATTCTCGGCGAATCGACTATCTGACCGCCGAATATTCCGCTTTCAAAAACCGCGACACTCTTATTTTGGCGAGCGGTGTAAATTGCCGCGGTAAGACCTGCCGTTCCGCCGCCGATTATAATTGTATTGTATTTTTTCGGCATAAAAATCCCCCCGTTTTCGTCTGCCATAATGAGTTTGCCGCGAAATTGCGGTTTTATCCGAAACCGGGAGGGGAAAGTATTATTTAATTGTACCGTATATAAGCTTTTTCTTTTCGGGCGGATTGTCGGCTATTTTAATTGCATTTAAATACAGCTTTTCGGCACTGTCGGCCCTTGCTTCGCAGGAGGTGTAAAGCGTTGCCAGAGCGTCGCCCTTATTAACTCTTTCGCCGGTCTTTTTGCGGAGTACAATTCCCGCAGCCATATCGATTTTGTCGTCCTTTTTCTCTCTGCCTGCGCCGAGTATCACGGCGGCTTCGCCTATCTTTCCGGTGTCCGCCGAAAAGATGTATCCGTCGCACGGCGATAATATGTCGCGAACGCATTTGTCTTTTTTGAAGAGGCTTGTATCATTTATATAATCGACGTCTCCGCCCTGAGCCTCAACAAGCTCACGGAATTTATCAAAGGCTCTGCCGCTGTCGAGCGCATTTGTCGCTTCTCTGATACACTCGTCTATGTCCCTTCGGAATGAGAGTGACAGCATATTTGCGGCGAGATAAACAGATAATTCGCGAAGGCTCTTGTCACCGTTACCGCGTAAAACGTCGACTGCCTCGATAACCTCAAGCGCATTTCCGACATTTCTGCCGAGCGGCTCGTCCATATTTGTTATAACGGCTATGATGTTTCTGCCGCAGCTTTTGCCTATGCCGACCATTGTTTTTGCGAGAGCCGCGGCGTCGTTTTCGTTTTTCATAAATGCGCCGCTTCCGCATTTCACATCGAGAACTATATTTTTGTCGCCTGCCGCAAGCTTTTTGCTCATAATGCTCGCAGAGATAAGAGCCCTGTCATCCACGGTGGCTGTTACATCGCGAAGTGCGTAAAGCTTTTTGTCGGCAGGTGCGAGATTTCCGGTCTGACCTATCAGAGAAATTCCGATTTTGTTTACTTGTTTAAAAAAGCTGTCGCTTGCCATTGCTGTGTTGTAGCCGGGAATAGACTCCAGCTTATCAACCGTACCGCCCGTGTGGCCGAGACCTCTGCCGCTCATTTTGGCAACCTTCAGACCGCAGCTTGCGGCAATAGGAGCGACTATAAGTGAGGTTTTATCACCGACACCGCCGGTTGAGTGCTTATCGCAGGACACACCGTCTATTTTGCTCATATCGTTCATATCGCCCGACTGCGCCATACATAAGGTGAGATTTGATATTTCGCTGTCACTCATACCCTTAAGGCATATGGCCATAAGCAGCGCCGAAGCTTGATAGTCCGGTACCGAGCCGTCCGTAAATCCGTCGACAAAGAACTTGATTTCGTCAAAGGACAGCTCTTTCCCGTGCTTCTTGTTATCAATGATGTCATACATTCTCATTTCGCCACGACCTTTCTTTTAATTTAATTGCTTATAAACCTTGCGGCAATGCAGAAAAGCAAAAGCAGGGGAAAATAAAAGCTGCCGAAAAGGATTAGGCCCTGCTCCGACAGCTTTATGTGTGAAATATTAGAATCCGCGTGAGCTTCCTCCGCCGGAGAAGCCGCCGCCTCCGCCCGAAAATCCTCCCGAGGACGAGCCTCCCGAGAACCCTCCGGATGAATGCCCGCCGAAGCCGCCTCCGTAAAAGCCGCCTCCGTGATAATCGCCTCCGCCGTGATGATCTCCGCCGCCGTGATAAATTGCTTTGCGAATTATGCGGCCGGGTAAAATCAAGGTAATCAGTACCAGAACCGTTATTATAATTATAACGGCGAGGTCGATTTTTTCGTCCCCGAAACCTGATGAGGAGTAATCGCCGATGTCCGTGTCGTCAATGCTCGTATAGCCCTCTACTCCGTATTCGGAATAAACCTCCTCGACGAGCTTTTTGTAGCACTCGCGAAGACCCGTGGAATAGTCGCTGTTTTTGAGGTACGGAACTGCATAGGAATCGAGAATTCGTCCCGATTTACCGTCGGTGAGAGAGCCCTCAAGACCCTTTCCGACTTCAATTCGCACCTGTCTGTCGCCCGTGGATAACAGCAGCAATACGCCGGAATCATCGTCCTTATCGCCTATGCCCCATTCACGCGCAAGTCCTATCGAATAGCTTTCAATATCTCTGCCGCCGAGGCTTTGAACCGTGACAACCACCACCTGCGCCTTTGTCTTTTCGTACAGCTCCTCGCCGAGAGCTTGTATGGTGCTTTTGTCCTCATCGGTGAGACACGAGGCAAAATCGTTGACGAAAAAGTCACTTGTGGGAGATGGGTAATCGTCTTGAGATAGTGTGGTCATTTTGTTGTCATCGGTAAAGCTTGGGGCGAAAAAACTGCTTGCCGGCAACGGATGCTCGCTTATTGCGGCTGCCGGCAGAGCCGTCAGCAAAACAATCAATAGTGAAACAAGCAGTGCGCCTGCACCTATCGTCTTTTTCATGGCTTATTTACCGAAATCCACAGAGGGAACAGTTGCAGCTTCGGCTGTGGCGGTGAAATAATCCGCCTTTTCAAAATGGAAGAGTCCCGCAATTATCGATGCAGGGAACGATTGAATTTTTGTATTGTATTCCTTTGCGGCGTTGTTATAGTCCTGACGCGCAACGGAAATACGGTTTTCGGTGCCTGCAAGCTCATCCTGAAGATTTATAAAATTCTCATTTGCCTTGAGATCGGGATAGCTTTCGGCTATCGCCAAAAGTCGTGATACGGCACTGTCAAGCTGACTCTGAGCACTGTTCAGCTCATCAACCGTCTTGGCACCCGAAAGTGCCGTGCGAGCGTCCGCAACTGCCGTAAAAACGTCCTCCTCATGAGAAGCGTAGCCCTTTACGGTGTTTACAAGGTTTGGTATAAGGTCCGCGCGGCGCTGAAGCTGTGTTTCAACCACGGACTGCGCGCTCGTCACGTTTTCACGCAGCTTTACGAGATTGTTGTAGCTGCCGGCAATGCTGCCGATAAGTGCAATGACTATAACGGCAACAATGATTCCTACTGTAAGACTTTTTTTGTTTTTCATGGTGTTACCTCCTTTTTTGGGGGAGAAATATCAGTCGTCAAAACCGTTCGGATTGTTTTTTTGCCAACGCCATGAATCCTCGCACATTTCCTCGAGGTCGCGTTTTGCCTCCCAACCGAGCTCTTTTTTAGCCTTTGACGGGTCGGAGTAGCAGGTAGCTATATCACCGTCACGGCGAGGAGCGATTTTATAATTGATTTTAACGCCTGTGGCTTTTTCAAATGCTTTAACTATATCTAAAACGCTGTAACCCTTGCCTGTGCCGAGATTATAAATTCTTACGCCGCCGTTTGAGGATTTCAGCTGCTCTACGGCTTTTACGTGACCGAGAGCCAGGTCAACCACGTGGATGTAATCGCGAACACCCGTTCCGTCGCGGGTGGGGTAGTCGTTGCCGTAAATCGAGAGGCAGTCAAGCTTGCCTATTGCAACCTGTGTTATATACGGCATAAGATTGTTCGGGATTCCGTTGGGGTTTTCACCTATGAGGCCGCTCTTGTGAGCACCTATCGGGTTAAAGTAGCGAAGCAGCGTAACATCCCAGCTGTTGTCTGCTTTATAGAGATCCTCGAGGATTATCTCTATCATATACTTTGTGGTACCGTAGGGATTGGTTGTACCGCCGGTTTTCATATCCTCCGTGAGCGGCGAAACATTGTTCATACCGTAGACGGTAGCGGAGGAGGAAAATACAATCTTTTTGCAGCCGTTGTCTCTCATAACCTCGCAGAGCGCAAGAGTTCCGCCGATGTTGTTATCGTAGTACTCAAGCGGCTTGTGGCAGGATTCGCCTACCGCCTTGAGGCCTGCAAAATGTATGACGGCGTCTATTTTATTTTCCTTAAATACGGAGTCAAGCTTCTTTTTGTCGCGAACGTCGCACTCATAAAACTTAACCTTTTTTCCGACTATTTCCTCAACGCGCTCGAGTGCCTTGGGGCTTGCGTTGTAGTAGTTATCAACCACTATCGGTTCATATCCTGCGTTAATAAGCTCTATGCAGGTATGGGTGCCTATAAATCCGGCACCGCCGGTTACTAATATTGCCATTTAAAATGTCCCCCTTGATAATATATACAAAATATGACGGCTTAAAAAGTGTTATGAAAGATTTGTTCCGGGATAGTATTTTGCGAGTATCTGCGCGTAGGTCGAGCCGTCGGCAGCCATTTTGTTCGCACCGGCAAGGCTCATACCGACACCGAAACCGCTGCCGTATGAGGTTATCTTAAAGGTGTCGCCGGAAGAGGTGTAGGATACGGCAAAGCAGTATGACGGAATCTTGTTTTCGAGAAGCTCACAGGCGAATTTATATCCGCTTATTTCCTTACCGCCTACGTTTACGGTTTCGACATATCCTACTCCCGTGCTTATGGCGCCGTCGTGCTTTGTAACCTTTACCCAGTCCTTGGCGGAGCCGGAGAGATTTATCGAGCTGTCAAATTTATTTGCAAGCTCCTTTAATTCACCGGATGTCAGAGTAATCTCCGTTTTGTAGCCGTCTGCGTTTTTATCGGATGCGCTGTCTACCGTTTTAAGGTAGGGGAAGGAATTACCGAAAACAACGTCTGCCGAGGTGGTTTTACCTGCCGACAGCTTAAATGTGGGAGTGAATGCCGGTTGACCGTTATATACGACATATTCGCCGAATACCTCAGAAACGGCATTCAGTATGTTGTCACTCACCGTTTCCGCGGCATTAAGACCGCTCACGTTAAAGTTTGTGTTGCGGTACTTTAAATATGTATAAACGGCAACTGCATCGGCTTTTATGGCTTCGGAATTGTAGCTGTCGTCCACATCCGCGGCCACAATTTTTGCGAGTGCCTTTTTTGCCTCCGTTTTTACGCCGTTGAGCACAATGTATTCGGGGAGAGCGTTTGCGTTTTCCGCATTGTCACCCTGAGAAGCGGCGCTTGCGGCATCCTCGGCCGCTCTCGCAAGGTCGTCCTTGTCAATTCCGTTAACCGCTTCATTGCGCATAAAAACAGAGAGCGGAACCGTATCCTTTGATATTTCCGGGGGAACGGTCGTTTCCTCGGAAGTCGTTTCGGGCGCGGTGTTTGCGAGTGCCTCTGCGGCTTTTTTGTCTCTTTGATATTTTACAAGGAAAAATGTGCCTGCCGCAACGGCAAGAGCGAGAATTATTACAAGTATTGAAACAAGGACTTTTTTCCCTTTGCCGGGAGTTTTTTCGGCTTCGGGCTCTGCTGCGGCTTCGCCGGAAATCTCTATGCCGACGGAGCTTTCCCCGGAGGCCTTTTCGCCGATAAGCTCTATAAGCTCCTCTGCGGCGTCTCTTATGAAGCTTTCATCCTTTTCATCGGGCTCGCGGTAGAGCTTTCTGACTATTGCGGAGCTCTCGCCTGCGACGGCAATGCATATGTAAGAACAGCCGTCCGTATTGCAAATATCCGAAATGCACGCGCCGAAATCCGCAGAGGCAAGCTCCTTTGCCGATTTTGCCATCTGTGCGGTGTAATCGGTGACATTGAAGTCGCCCTTGTCCTCGACATGCGGTGTAAATGTGAAGAACTCGAAAAAGTCGGGTGAAACAGAGCCGAATGATTTTACATATTCGGAATTTTGATTGCCGTTCACCGCAACACGGCTGCCGCTCTCGCGAAGAATATTTACGGTTTTGGAAGTGACTTCCCCTACACTCTCGGGAAGCACGGGAGGCGTCTGCGCGGCTTTTTCGGGAGCCGGTGCCTCTTGCCTTTTCGGCGGAACAGACGGCTTTACCGTTGCGTTTTTCGGGGCGTAAGCCTCCTCGCGGACAGCTATGGTCTCGCCGCTCGTGAGATACGGAATAACACCGTTGCGAAGCACCGTGTCAAGGCGTACATCGTCAAGAGGCAGATACATTATCTGTTGATGTCCCTTAGAAATGACAAAGCCGGAATTTACTCCGTCGCGGGTTAAAAACGGGACGGCACCCTTCGGCATCTGCGATTGAAGCAGCTTTTGCGACTCGGGAATTTCCGCGGCGCGTCCGAGAGCTTTTTTGACCGTCGGATTTTCCTCAATGTCAAGAGAGAGTGCCTTTGTAAGCAGCGTCTTTGTTCTGACATATATCTTCGGGTCAACGGCAATAACTATAAGCTCGGAGTCCGCGAGTGCTTTGCCGAGCGACGGGAACATCTCCTTGAGAGAAGAAAATCTCTTGAAGGACACGTCATCGTCGGTAAAGGCGTTAAGACTGCCGGAAATTTTGATTTGAAGCTTAGTAGCCGGAATGTCGTCACTCGAAATAAGTGAAAACAATTTCAAATTCATATCCTTGTCCATCCTTGTTTATAAATGTGTATTAAAAACCGATTATTCGGCGGGCTGCCATTTTTCCGCCGAAGCAAAGGGGTTCTTTTGACCTTTTTTATCATACCATACCTGCGGATATCGCGGATTTTCGTTGACCGTGACGAGCGAAGTGTCTACATTTTCGCTTTCGCCGTCGCGCAGAAGTCTGCCGACAACCACAAGTCTTGCGTTTGAAAATTCGTAGCTGCAGGTGGATAGTGTAATAAGCTTATCCGTATAGTCTACGCTGACGCCTGTCGAATAAAGCTTTCTCTCGTCTATTGCCGCTATAAATGCGTCAAAGTTTTCCTTTGTCGGGAATTTGGGCGTGTTGTAGTAAAAGAGGTAGCCGTTATCCTGCTCGGGCGCGCTGCCTGCTATAAAGGCGGCATAGATTTTAAATTTATAGGTCTTAAACAGAGTGTCGTATTCTATAATCGGCGACTCCTTAAAGCCGTCGGGCTTCTTGTATTTGTCAAGCTCGGCAAACACAAGGCCGTCGCTCATGTGATGACCGTAAATTACAGTGTTCTGGCTGAGATATTTCGGGTCACAGCGGAAATCGAGGAACGGGCATCCGTAACGGCTGTAATTGCCGTAGAAATCCTGCTTGAGGTACTCGTCGTTATCCTCGGCCTGCACGACCTGGACGTCGATTGCCGTATTCGGAACGCGAATCCAACCGACAAGGTCGTTGTTTATGGCATAGAGATAAGCGTATTTCGGCATCATACCCTGAGGCAGAGTGACATTTGGATATTTGGCAAAAAATTCCGCCCACGCCTCTTCGTCGGTAAGGTTTGAATCGGCGTCGATAACCTGGCCTTTAATGTTAGCGTTTTGCTTGTTGGCGCTGTTTTTCTGACCCATCAGCACGCCGAACCAAACAGCGCAGCCGATAAGCGTGAAAACAGAGACGTCCATTATTACCTTTCTGATTATCTCGGAAACCTTGTCATGCTTATTCGGGAAGAACGCCGCAAGACCGCTCTTGAACATCTCACCGAAGGTCTTGACGGGTTTCTCATCTTCTTCCGGTTTTTCTTCCTTCTGCTCATCCTCGGGCTTTTCTTCCGGCTTTTCTTCCGGCTTTTTATCCTTGGAGGGGCGAACTATTGCGATGTTTTCTGCGGGAGCTTTTTCCTCCTCGCGAGGCTTCTGATATTGATTTGTAATATCGATGAAGTGGTTATCGTCGCCGGAATATTTATTTCTTCTCGACGTCTGCTCGGTTTCATTTTGAGAGTTGTCGTTTATGGCAGACAAAATATCATTGTAGATTCTGTCGGTGTTTTTATCGATAACCTCGTTTTTCTTTTCGCTTTCGTCTTTTGACTTCGCATTTGAGTTTTGTGGCTCCGCTTTTTCGGTGCGAGACTGCTCTGTTTCGGCCGGCTGAGCGTTATTCGGCTCAGGCTGTGACTTATCCTTCGACTCGTCACCGAGGGCAGAGAGTAAATCGTTTATCTCGCTGTCGGGTTTTTCGTCCTTTGCGGTTTCGTGGTTTACCTTATTTTTAAGCTCTTCAAATGATAAAAGCTCGTTGTCGTTGTTTTTCTTGTCCTTGCTTTTGCTCATTTAAGCTCTCACTCCTTTCGGATACCATCTTTCGGCGTTTTTATATGGATTTGCTTTTTTATATTTGTCATACCATATCTGCGGATAGCGCGGATTTTCGTTTACCGTCGCAAGCGAGGTGTCAACCTCTTCGCTTTCACCGTCTCGTATGAGCCTTGCAACCAGAACGCAACGGGCGTTTGTCTCGCCGCGGCGCGTTGAAATATCCATATCGCGCGTGCAGGTCGAGAGGGTGAGTATTTTGTCGTCGGTATTTACGTCTATTCCCGTCGAATAGAGCGAGCGTGAAGCAATCTCGTCAAAGTACTCCGCGTAGTTTTCGCCGCTCATAAACGGGTATATGTAATTGAAAACATAGCCGTTGTCGTCCTTTTCGTCCGCGTTTGTCAAAAAGACGGCTATGACTTTCCATTTGTAATCGTGATAGATAGTGTTAAACTCAATTACGGGATTTTCTTTCCAAAATTCGATGTCCTTGTATTTTTCAACGTCCGAGAACATGGTGGAATCGAGGTAATTGTGACCGTAAATAATGGTGTTTGTGTCAAATTCGCCGTCGGTTATCGTGTTGCGGTAATCGACAAACGGAGTTCCGCGGCGCTCGTAGCTGCCGTAGAAGCTGCGCCTTAAATAGTAATTGTTGTCGGAGCCGTGCACAACGGGATGATTTACAGTTGTACCGGGAATTTTTATCCAGCCGACAAGATCGGGATTTACGGAATACGCCTTTTTGTATTTTTCCTGAATGCCGTCCGGGAAAACCGTGTCTCCGTAATCGTACTCGGGCACGTCAAACTGCGGATTTGCAAGGCTTGCTATTTCCGCCGCCTCTTTTTTGCTCTTTATTATATCAACACCGTATTTCACACAGAAGGTTCCGGAGACTATCAAAACAATAATTGATATAAAGAGTATAAATTTGCTGCCCTTGCCCATCGGCTTCTTTTTTTGTTTCTTTTTGCCGCCTTTTTTCTGCGGAACGGTGTTTTCGGTGATGACATTATCGTCGTTCATCGTATTGCCTCCATAATCATTTCGAGAGCGGTATCCGCGCTGATGTTGCGGTTTTGCTCCCTGACGTCGCCGGTAAAATTGTTTAGAAGCTTTTTAACTATTGTGCTTTTACCGTCGGAAACGGCTATATAAACAAGGCCCACGGGCTTATTTGTATCGTCCGAAGACGGTCCCGCTATACCCGTAACGGCAACTGCTATATCGGCCTTTGTAAGAGACAAAACGCCCTTTACCATTTCACGCGCGGTTTCGCGGCTTACGGCGCCGTATTTTTTTAGGGTTTCTGGGGAAACGCCGAGCACATTTTCTTTGAAACGGTTTGAATAACAGACAACGCCGCCCTCGAATACCTCGGAGGAGCCGGATACGTCGGTAATGCGTTTTGAAATGAGTCCGCCGGTACAGCTCTCTGCCGTGGCAAGCTTAAGTTTTTTACTTTTGAGAAGTTCTACCGTCTGCTTTTCAATACTCATAATTTTTTCCTTTAAAATGTGATAAGCTCCTGCTTTACGCCCTCGACCGCACGGCTTATAAGCGCGTCGCTGTCAAGCGATAATTCGGCTTTTTCGATTTCTTCGGGCTTCGGGTGAAGACGCGGATGCTTCGGTGTAAATACCGTACAGCAATCCTCAAACGGTCTTATCGAAATATCAAATGTGTCTATCTTTCTTGAAATAACGACTATTTCGTTCTTATCCATACCTACAAGCGGGCGAAGCACCGGTAAGCGCGAAACGCTGTCGGTAGACATCATCGCCGTAAGAGTTTGGCTTGCCACCTGACCTACGCTCTCTCCCGTGACAATAGCCTCGCAGCCCTCTTTTTCGGCAAGGATATTTGATATGCGCATCATATAACGTCTCATAATGAGGGTGAAAAGCTCCTCGGGACATTTATCGCGTATGTTTTCCTGTATCTCGGTGAACGGCACGGTTATAAGCTTGATTGTGCCGCTGTACTTTGCTACTTTAGCGAGAAGGTCGTGAACCTTCATTTCGGACATGGGCGATGTGAACGGGGGAGAGGCAAAATGTACGGCGTTTAAAACAACTCCGCGTTTTGCCATCATCCAGCCTGCAACGGGGCTGTCGATTCCTCCCGAGATAAGAAGCGCCGCTTTGCCGCCTGTGCCGACGGGCATACCGCCTGCGCCCTTTTTCTGGTCGCCGTGAATGTAAGCCGCGTTTTCGCGGATTTCTATTACTATGGTTAAATCGGGATTTTTAACATCGACTCTGATGTGCGGAAAAGCGTTTAAAACCGCCTCGCCGACATCACAGCATATTTCCGGTGATTTTAATGGGAAGGTCTTGTCTGCGCGTTTTGCCTCCACCTTAAAGGTTGAAGCGTTTTTAAGAGCCTCGCTTAAATACACGGGAGTCGTTTTGAGGATTACATCCATATCCTTTTCGACTGCGGCGGCGCGCTCATAGCCTGCAATGCCGAATATGCGTGAAATTTGATCCTCTGCCTCTTCCATATCAAAGCTTTCGTCAAAAGGCTCTACGGTTATTGTTGACTGTGAGCGGATTACCTTGAATTTTCCGAGCGACTGAAGACGCCTTTTGATATTTTTTGCGAGCGTTGACTCAAATGACGAGCGGTTAAGGCCCTTAAGCGCAAGCTCTCCGTTTTTTATAAGTATTATTTCTTTCATATTGCTGTTTCTTTATCCTTTGTGTTTTCTGAGTTTTTCGACAGCGATTTTTATGACATCGGCACAGCGGTCAATTTCATCAATCGAGGTGTCGTTTGAAAGGCTTATCCGTATGGCGGAATCTATTCTGTCGGGCGGAAGCCCCATGCTTTGCAGCACATTGCTCCTGTGCCCCTTGGAGCAAGCTGAGCCTGCCGAAATGTATACGCCGTTCATCGAAAAGAAGTTTACCGATACCTGAGACGGTATTTCGTCTATGGAAATATTGATAATGTACGGCAGGGCGTTTTCGGGGGAATTTATATGTACTCCGGGAATTTCTTTTATCCGCTCTCTCAGACGGAGATTGAGCTTTGACGTATACTTAAGATTTTTTTCGACGCTTCCGCCGTTTTCAACAGCGGCGGCAAAGCCTGCTATCGCCGGCATACCCTGAGTTCCCGAGCACATATTGTTCTCCTGACCGCCGCCGAGAATATACGGATTTATGCGCACGTTTTTATTTATATAAAGCGCTCCCACGCCCTTGGGACCGTGAACCTTGTGTGCACTGACGCTCATAAGGTCTATTCCGCAGCTTTTTGGACAGAGCGGAATTTTCATATAGCCCTGCACATCGTCAACGTGCAGAAGAGCGGGAGAATTTTTGCTCTTTATGATTTTTTTGAGATTTTCTGTGGGCATCACAGAGCCGACTTCGTTGTTGACGGCCATTACAGATACCAAAATCGTATTTTCGTCTATGGCGTTTTCGAAGTCCTTTAAGCTTATATTGCCGTCGCTTTGCGGCTGTACTCTCACTACCTCAAAGCCGCTTTCCTCGAGGCGTTCCATACATTTTTCAACGCTCGGATGCTCTAAAGCCGTAGTGACTATTTTCTTGCCGAGTCGCTTTTTTGCGCCGACTGCACCGAATATCGCGGTGTTGTTTGACACGGTGCCGCAGGGGGTGAAATATATTTCATCGGGGCTCGCTTTTAAGCTTGCGGCAATCGTACCGCGGCTTTTTTCGAGAAGCATATATGCGTCAACGCCTTTTTGATGAAGCGAAGACGGATTTCCGTAAAGCTCGGTCAGTGCGGAAATTTCTGCGTCCACAGCGGCCTTACAGGGCTTTGTGGTTGCGCTGTTGTCAAGATAACATTCCATTTTGACCGCTCCTTTAATTCAAACTTAATCAGTATATTATTATACACTATAAGGTGCGGTTTGGCAAATAAATAAGCGGCTTTTTTCAAGTATATTTATGTTTTTTTTGCGAAAAATATCGCAGAGGTGAAATTTATGGAAAAGAAGATGAAAAGACGCTCCTATGTGCGCGTCGTATCCTTTGTCGCAGCACTTGCGGCGGTGCTTGTCACAGCGTCGATATGCGGCAATGTGCGCGCGTCAAAATACAAAAGACAGATTACTTTGTCGCAGCAGCGAGCTCTTACAGAGCTTGACGGAAGACTGCGTGAAATAGGTACAAGCCTCAAAAAAGGGGTGTATTCAAGCACTCCGCCGATGCTGAGCGGTATGGCGTCGGAGCTGTCAAGAGAGACTCTTGCGGCAAAAAGCTCGCTTTCAGTGCTTCCGCTTGAAAATACAAATCTCGAAAACACATATAAATTTTTATCGCAGGTCGGCGATTTCACCGAGACCTTAAACCGCAAGGTTGCCTCAGGCGAAAGCATCTCCGACGAGGAACGTGAAAATCTCCGCTCCCTTATCACGTTTTGCGATGCGCTGTCGGGAGAGGTTTCAAATATACGCGCCGATATGTTCGACGGAAGCTTCAGCTTTTCACAAAAAAGCGGTGAGCTTGCCTTAACGGGCGAAAAGACGGAATATCTTGCAGGCGATATGGAGGACGCACAGCAGTCGCTGAGCGATTATCCCACGCTTATTTATGACGGCCCGTTTTCCGACCATATTATGTCGGCTCAGCCGAAAATGACGAGCGGAGCAAAAGAAATATCAAAGGAAAACGCCCTCGATGCGGCAGCTGCCTTTCTCGGCTGCGACAAAAATGAAATATCGTTTTTAAGTGAAGAGTCGGGAAATGTGCCTGCGTATTGTTTTTCTCATAATAATAAGACGGTTGCCGTAACCAAAAACGGCGGATATGTTATATATATGCTCGATTCGTCCTTTGCGGGCGAAGCGAAGCTGAAAACAGCCGATGCGCTGAAAAAGGCTTCCGAATTTTTATCGTCTCACGGCTATGCCGATATGAAGGAGAGTTATTACAGCACGTCGGACGGGGTCTGCACCGTAAATTATGCCTACAAAAAGGACGGCGTTATTTATTATCCCGATCTCATAAAGGTAGGTGTAAATCTCGAAACGGGTGATATTGCGTCATTTGACGCAAAGGGCTATATTATGAATCATACCGAGCGCAATTTAAGCTCCGACATTTTGTCACAGGCGGAGGCTCAAAAATCCGTCAGCGGTCTTTTAACGGTGCTCGATTCAAAAAGAGCCGTAATTCCGACAAAGAGCAAGGGCGAAAAGGATTGCTGGGAATTTCATTGCGCCGATAAGGACGGTAATGAGGTGCTCGTCTATATTGATACAAAAACGGGCTATGAGGACGATATACTTCTGCTTTTGTATTCCGACGGCGGAATCCTGACAAAATAATAAAAAGAAAAAATACGGAAATAATAATTTTGTCCGAAATGAGACAAAAGAAAGATTGTGGTGATAGATATGAAAAAGGCTGTTGCAGCTGTTTTGCTCGCCGTGCTTCTTGTTTGCGCCGTGTTCTCATCCTGCGGTAAAAAGGAGGACGGAGCCGTTACCGGAAACGGAAATACTACTCGCTCCGCCGCGCAAAATGCGGTTACAAACGCAGGCGACGCCGTAGGTGACGCAGTCACCGGTGCCGGAGATGTTGTCGGTGATGTTGTTACCGGAGCCGCCGATATAGCAGGCGACGTTATCACGGGTGCGGGCGACATAGTAAACGACGCGGTGACAGGTGCGGGCGAAGCCGCAAGCGAGGCTGTGTCGGACGCGGCAAGATAAAATTGACGAAGCCACGGTTAGCGCTAACCGTGGCTTCACTTTTTTATTTAAACCGGAGCGCTTGTGCTGCGGCAGCTTATCAGTTGCCGTAACCGTATGCGCTGAACGGATTGTACGAGTTGCTGCGTGTTGTGGACTCCGTCTTTACGGAAGAGGAATCGCCCTTATCCTCAACGAGGGTTGCCTTTACTTCAAATTCATTGATGTTGTAATTGCTGTCTATTCTGCAAATCGTAAGCGTAAGCGTATCGCCCACGGCAGATTTATCGATAAGGTCCGGAAGATCGTCTGCGCTGTCAAGATCCTTGCCGTTGACCTTGGTAATTAAGTCGCCCTGCTTTACGTCCTGAGACGCAAGGCTTGAATCGGACTGAACACTCTGAACTATCAAGGAACCTGCCGGGAGCTCCTTAAGGCTTACGATCATACTGTACATCTGACTTGAAGACGCCGGCGAATAGGTTATTCCGAGCTTAGGTCTGTTAGTAACATAGCCGTTTGCAACTATTTCATCGTAAACTTCCTTTGCTGTAACGCTCGGAACGGAGAATGCCATTCCCTCGTAATCGGTGCTTGCTATTTTAGATGAGTTTATGCCTATTACCTGACCGTATTCATTGACGAGCGCGCCGCCGGAGTTGCCGGGGTTTATGGCTGCCGTGTGCTGAATACAAATCATCTCATAGCCTATCTGGCTGTTTACGGGGCGAGAAATCGCGGATACTATACCGTTTGTGAACGAGCCTGCAAACGCCGTTCCGCCGGGGTTGCCTATCGCGTAGACCGTCTCGCCGACCGAGAGCTTGTCGCTGTCGCCGAATTCCGCGGCTTTAAGACCGGTAGCCTTGATTTTTAAAACTCCGATGTCGGTTTTAGAGTCATATCCCACTACGGTAGCGTCGTACTGTGTTTCGTCGGATAGCTGAACTCTGACGGAGCCGCCGCCCGAAATTACGTGAGCGCAGGTCATAATATATGTGTACTGCTTACTGCTGTCCTCGCCGACTATTACGCCCGAGCCCTGACCCGATGCGGAGGAGGAGCGGCTGTCGGAGTATACGAGTATGCCGACGGAGCTGTCCTTTATCTTATCGTAAACGCCTGCCGCGGTAAGACTGCCGCTCTTATCGGTAGAGGAAGCGGTGGGAGTTTCGTTTATCGTAACGGTTGAACTGTCTGCGGAAGCCTTTTCGCTTGTCTGCTTTTTGGCACCGTCCTTATTGCTGAGAGAAACCGCAATGCCCGTAACACCGAGTGCCACACAAACCACAACTGCGATTATGAGGGCTATAACGCCGCCTTTTTTATGCTTTGACGGCTTATTGTCAACCGGCTTTTTCGGCGGTTGGCCTGAATTTCCGTAATAGACATAGCTGTTATTTCCGCTGTATGTCGAGCTCGGACGGTATGCGCCGTTTGAGCCGTAGTAACCGTTGTTTCCGCTTGAATAGCCGTTGTTGCTGCCGTTTGCATTTGAACTGCCGTTATTTGTGTTTCCGCCGCCGTTCGAGTAAGGGTAGCCGTTATTCGGCTGATAGCCGCCGTTATAAGGACTGCCGCTGTTCGCTCTTTGAGCGTCATTGCCGGCTTCGGGAGCACTTTGGAAATTACCCGTGCTTTCCGGGGTGTTTTGCTGCTCGTTTCCCGAAGGGGTGTTGTTATTGAAATCGTCCATAAAAAGATCTCCTTGATTTATCTGATGAAGACAAGAGCTTTTCTCTTGTCGTTGTCATAATCATAACCGACGGTTATTACAGAACTGTTAACTCGATTTAAATAATCTGAATACTTTTACTGCTGCTTCGGCGGAAGATATTTCGGAATAGTAAACCAAAATTCGGTGTATTTACCCTCTTCGCTGTTGCAGCCTATCGAACCGCCGTGCATTTCGACTATCGTTTTGCATATATAAAGACCGAGTCCAGCGCCCTTGACGTCATAGCTGCGCGATTTATCAACCTTGTAGAAGCGCTCGAATATTTTTTCGCGCTCCTCCGAGGAAATACCCGCGCCCGTGTTTACGACCTTTATAAGTGTTGCGTTTTCGTCATCGTCTGCAAATACGCTTATGGTGCCGTTTTCCGTGAATTTGACCGCGTTGTCCACAAGATTGTATATGACCTGATGTATCATATCCTCGTCGGCGGTGACCGTTACGGAATGAAGCCTGTCAAGCCCGGATATTTCAATGTGCTTGCGCTCTATTATCTGCTCGAACGACAGCAGCACGTTGAATATTTCCGCACTTATGTCAAACGCCTTCGGGTTCAGTTTTAATTCACCCGCTTCGATTTTGGACATATTCAGCATTGCCGTAACAAGCCTTGACAGACGCTTGGTCTCATCGGAAACAATGCTCAAATAGTGTTTTTGCTGGCTTTCGGGAATGGTGCCGTCAAGGATTCCGTCTATGAAGCCTCCTATGGTTGTCATAGGGGTCTTAAGCTCGTGCGAGACGTTTGCCACAAAGCTTCGCCGCGAGCTTTCAAGAAGCGACAGATCCGATGCCATCTTATTGAATGCGCGCACAAGCTCGGCGAGTTCGTCGTCACCCTTTACCTTGACTCTCGGGCCGAAATCGCCCTCTGCGTAAGCTTTTGTCGCCTCCGACATATCATGGAGTGGTTTAATGAGCGAAGCGGTCAAAAAGTATACCGCGATAAAGCCTACCGAGAAAGCCATAAGACAGGCAAAAATGAACATTTTAAGGATATTCATCGCATAGTTTGTGAAGCCCGCCGTCATAGGCGCCACGGCAAAAACAACTGCTGCGGTTTCTTCGCCGACCTTTACCGGCTCCGCCGCGACAAGCTGCTTTTTCATATAGACGCCGTTTAAGGTGGTCTTTGCAAAATAGTCGCCCTTTTTCGCCTCGTCGATTACCTCCTGAGGTATTGTGTAGCCGCCGTGCAGACTGCATCTGCCGTTGTTTGAGATACTGTAATTCTGTGTTATGACGTCCTTGCACAATATTATGTTGCCCGAGGTATCGGTTATGTAAATATCAGCCGAGATAGCGTCCGAAATCATCGAGAGGTTACTGCATATCATCGCTATCGAGCCGGAGGCATCGGTTTGAATTCTTGATGAGAGAACAGATGAGGTAGTGTTCGCTATGTTTTTTGCGTTAGAGGAGAGAAGCTGTTCTTTTTGACTTGACCAGTAATTCGAGAGGAACACGCCGAGCGTTACTCCCAAAAGCAAAAAGCAAATGAGTACCATTGCCACAAATACCGACAGAAATTTAGTGAACAGTGACTGATGACTGAATTTGCGGTAGGTGCGGTGCAATACCGTTTTAAAACGCGCCTTTACGCTCTGCTGCATTCTTATCAGTCCTTAGTTTCAAATTTATAGCCTACGCTCCAAACGGTTTTCAATTCCCATTTGTCGGAAACGCCCTCAAGCTTTTCGCGCAGACGCTTTATGTGAACGTCTACCGTTCTTGAGTCGCCGTAGTAGTCAAATCCCCATACCTCGTCAAGAAGCTGGTCGCGCGTAAATACACGGTTGGGATTTGAGGCGAGATGATATATAAGCTCGAGCTCTTTCGGAGGAGTGTCTACGGATACTCCGTTGACCTTCATCTCGTAATTTGTAAGGTTTATCGAGAGCTTGTCGTAATTTACCTCTTTGACGTCGCTTGTGTCGGAAGCGGGAGCGGTGCGGCGAAGTACGGCTTTTATTCTTGCCACAACCTCTTTTGTGTCAAAGGGCTTTGTAACATAGTCGTCCGCGCCGAGCTCAAGACCCAGAACCTTGTCAAAGGTCTCGCCCTTGGCGGTGAGCATAATTATCGGCTTGTCCGAGAATTTTCTGATTTCACGGCATACCTGCCAGCCGTCAAGCTTCGGTATCATTATATCGAGCAGCGTGAGATCGGGATTTTCCTGTTTGAATGCATTTATTGCCGACACACCGTCGTTAACTATTTTTACGACGTAGCCCTCTTTTTCGAGATAGAGCCTTAAAAGCTCGCAGATATTGGTGTCGTCATCGACGACGAGTATTTTTTCGTTTGGCATAAAATACCACCCTTTCAAACCTCTTATAATCAGAAATTATAAAGTACATTTAAAAATAATATGTGAACAAATTCGTAAGAAATTTAAAATAAAAGGGACTATAAAAAACAAATTTCTTTATAGCCCGATTTTATGATTATTTAAGCGACGACAGAAGTCCGCCTTTTTTTATTATATCCTGTATGAACGGCGGAAACGGCTCTGCCCGGTAGCTTTTGCCCGTGGTGTTGTCGGTTATTGCGCCGCTGTCAAAATCTACCGAAACCTCGTCGCCCTGCTCGATTTCGTCGCCTGCCTCCGGACATTCGAGAATCGGCAGACCTATGTTGAGCGCATTTCTGTAAAAAATTCTTGCGAAGTTTTTGGCGATTACGCAAGAAACGCCCGCCGCCTTTATGGCAAGCGGAGCATGCTCTCTTGAGGAGCCGCAGCCGAAGTTTACGCCGGCAACTATTATGTCGCCCTCTTTTACGTTATTTACAAATTCCTTGTCTATATCCTCCATACAATGAGCCGCAAGGTCCTTAGGGTCGGAGGAGTTGAGGTATCTTGCCGGAATTATGACGTCCGTATCCACATGGTCGCCGTATTTATGAACTTTGCCCTGTATCTTCATATAAATCGTTCCTTTCTTACCTGAACTGCGAGGGTGAGCATATATAGCCCGTAACGGCACTTGCCGCCGCTACGAAGGGGCTCGCGAGATAAACCTCGCTCTCCGGGTGTCCCATTCGGCCTACAAAGTTGCGATTTGTGGTGGAAACGGCTCTTTCACCCTTTGCGAGTATGCCCATATGACCGCCGAGACACGGACCGCAGGTCGGGGTTGATACAACCGCGCCCGCTTCTACAAATATTTCGGTAAGGCCCTCTTTAATGCACTGCAGATAAACCTTTTGTGTTGCCGGAATTACTATAACGCGAACGCCGTCCTTTACCTTTCTGCCCTTTAAGACGGAGGCGGCAGCGCGCATATCCTCTATTCTTCCGTTTGTGCAGGAGCCTATAACTACCTGATCTATGTCGATTTTTTCAATTTCGTCAACGGTGTGAGTGTTTTCGGGAAGATGCGGAAAAGCAACCGTGGGTTTCAGATTGTTTAAGTCTATCTCTATTGTCTCGTCATACTCGGCGTCCTCGTCTGCCTCGAATATACGAGGCTGTCTGTCGGTCCTGCCGCTTATGTATTCGAGCGTCTTGTCGTCTACCGGGAAAATTCCGTTTTTGGCGCCGCATTCTATTGCCATATTCGCTATGCAGAAGCGGTCGTCCATTGAGAGTGCGCCTACACCGTCGCCCGTGAATTCAAGCGAACGGTATCTTGCTCCGTCAACGCCTATTTTACCGATAAGGTGAAGTATTACATCCTTGCCGCTGACAAATTCGGGCAAGGTGCCTTTTAGTACAACCTTAATTGCGGACGGAACCTTAAACCAAGCCTTGCCGGAGATCATACCGGCAGCCATATCGGTTGAGCCCACACCCGTAGAGAACGCGCCGAGTGCGCCGTATGTGCAGGTGTGTGAGTCGGCGCCTATAACGGCGTCGCCGGAAATAACGAGACCGCTCTCGGGAAGAAGCGCGTGCTCTATACCCATTTTTCCTACGTCAAAGAAATTTTTGATTCCCTTTTCCTTTGCGAAAAGACGAACCTGTTTGACATTTTCGGCGGATTTAATATCCTTGTTGGGGGTAAAATGGTCCATAACAAGTGCTATTTTGTCCGTTGAAAATACGTCCTTAAAGCCCTTTTTTGCCATCTCGTTTATGGCAACGGGCGAGGTTACGTCGTTGCCGAGCACGAGGTCGAGCTTTGCCTCTATGAGCTGACCCGCCGTAACCGACTGAAGGCCGGCGTGCGCCGCGAGTATTTTTTGGGTCATTGTCATTGACATTCTGTTATTCCTCGATTCCTTTTATGTTTGTATCGCCGCTCTCAAGCGCGGTAAGACCGGAGCGTGAAAGCTCGATTATTCCGTGCTTTGTCATTTTGCCTATGAATTTGTCGATAAGCGACGGCAGACCCGTAAGCTCGGCAGTTATTGTTGTGTGGCCTATATCCTTTACCTTTGCGCCGAAGCCGTTGATTGTTTTAAGCACGGCTGTGCGCTGGCTGTTTGTGGCGTGGACCTTTATGAGCAAGAGCTCGGAGGATACAAGGCGCGATTCATTGAGCTTTACCACCTTTATTACGTCCTCAAGCTTTGAGAGCTGACGCTCAACCTGCAAAAATTTGTGCGGCTCAACGTCGGATACTATTGTTATTCTTGAATATACGGGATTTTCCGTTTCGGCTACGGTAAGGCTTATTACGTTGTAGCCGCGTCTCGCAAAAAGACTTGCGACGCGCAAAAGCACGCCCGTGCGGTTATATACGAGAGCCGAGAGGAATATTCTCTCAAGGCCGGTTGTGTTTTCTTCTGCCATTTTTGTTTTCCTTTCCTTTGCGGCTTATTCTGCCGAAAAACGATACACCGTGTCAGATACGAACGGATGGTTTTCGTCAAACAGATTTTGTATGAAATCGGGGTTGTTTAAAGCGTTCGGGTAGTACTGCGTTTCAAGGCAGAAACCGGAGCGGTGAGCGAGGGGCAGCTTACCTTTACCGATTTGCGATCCGTCCATATAGTTGCCTATGTAAAACTGGACTCCGGGAAGGTCGGTATAGCACGTCATTTTCCTGCCGCTTTCGGGGTCGTAAACCATTGCGAATTCGCGCAGAGCACCCGTGTAATTTTCGAGGCAGAAGTTGTGGTCGTAGCCCCTGCCTATTATAAGCTGCTCGTCGGGAGACGATACGTCTCTGCCTATCTTTTTCGGTATTCTGAAGTCAAACGGTGTGTTTTCAACGCTTCTGATTTCGCCTGTCGGGATGCTGTCTTCGTTCATCGGCGTAAAGTATTTTGCAAAAATCTGAATTTCGTGAGAGAGAATGTTGCCGGAAGCGTATCCGCCGAGGTTAAAGTATGAGTGGTTTGTGACGTTTATCGGAGTCTTGCCGTCGGGTCTGCAGTCATAGTGTATTTTGACCTCGTTTTTGTCGGTAAACGTGAAGGTGACTTCATTTTGAAGGTTTGACGGGAAGCCCTCGTTGCCGTCGGCGCTGAAATATGAGAATTTAACGCTGTCGTCGCCGAGTATTTCATAATTCCAAACGGCGTTTTCGTATTCGTGATTACCGTGAAGGGTGAATTTACCGTCGATGTTTTTTGTTATCGGGTAATTTTTGCCGTCTATGGTAATACCGTTTCCGGAAATTCGGTTTGCGACTCTTCCGACGGTGCGACCCTGCGAATCCGTACAGCTCAGCTGACCCTCCATGGTGTCAAAGCCGACAAGCACATCGGCAAAGTCTCCGTTTCTGTCGTGAACTGATATTTTATTGAGCGTAGCGCCGTAATTCAGCAGTTCGATTTCGGCTCCGCTTTCGTTTTTTATTGTGAATGAAAAGACTTCTTTTCCGTCGGCGGTTTTGCCGTAGAGAGATTTGGTCATTTTCAAAGCTACCACCCCATTTTTAGCATTTTAATAAGTATAATATCCGTGCGCGCCGTTGTCAAGAAAGACGAAAAAACTTGCAAGAGCGAAAATAATGCTAACCGGAAAACAAAAGTATTTTTATTGACTTTTCGGCGTTTTAAATGTATTCTTAACATATATTATGTATTTGAAGGGAGTGTGCCGATTGGAGCAATTTTTAACTCAGTTTGAATTCCTGTCGCGATATGCTTTGGCTTTTCTTGCGCTTATAATACTTCTCCGGTGCATTTTTTCCCTTTTCAGGCTCAGACCGCGCCGCGAGATTATGGCAACGCTGATAAATCTTGCCGACGACAGCGAAATCGAGATACGAAATTGGGAAACCTCGATAGGCCGTTCGCGCTCGTGCGATATATCGCTCAGAAAGTACGGCACGGTATCGCGTTTTCACGCCGTTCTGGCTCTCAGAAAAGACGGCTGGTATGTCTTTGATACCGAGTCGAAAACCGGAGTTTACGTAAACGGCGAGCAGATAAAAAAATCAGCCAAGATAATCGACGGCGACACCGTCTCGTTCGGAAACGCGGTTATGAAGTTCACCTCAAACGGCTACGGCGTTGAGAGTGAGGAGGCTGAGGACGGTAAAAAGGTTGACTTCACAAACGCCACAAGGCTTGTAAATCTTGCCGACAACAGCGCGTTCTATTTAAACGGCACGTGCCTTATAGGGCGTGACAGAACCTGTAATATATGTCTGCCGATGCAAAGCGTCTCGGGTGAGCACGCCGAGGTCTATCCCGCAAAGGACGGCTGGTATGTTGCGGACCTCAACTCCAAAAACGGCACGCTTTTAAACGGCGAAGAGGTTTTCGGCGCATTCCCGCTGTATGACGGCGACATTATTTCAATAGGCGATTACAGCTTCCTCTTCCGCGAATAAAGCGGAGAAGAGGCCATATTCAAAGAAACGGAGGACGCATCTTTGGCTCAGGAAAATGCTCGTAAAAAGCAAAAAAAGACGAGAACCAAAAAATACAGAAAGCCTGTAAACTGGCTGATTCTGCTTATAATTATGACTGTTTTTCAGCTCGTTTGCGCCGCTCAGATAAATATGAACAGTCCCGACATACCGCTGACTACATTATATATTGTATTCGGTGCATATATAGCTATCGAATGGGCGTATTTTATATTTTTCGGCGGATTTTTACACCGCAAGAGCTTTGAAATAGAGCTTATAGCGTTTTTTCTTACCGGCATAGGTCTTACGCTCACCACAAGCGTGTATCCCGACAAAGCGTTTGTTCAGCTTGCGGCGGTGATTATGGGTATTGCGGTATTTATAGTTATGCTTTGGGTGCTCAGCGATATAGAAAGAGTTGTAAAGCTGCGTATGCCGGTGGCGATAGCTTCCGTTATCGTACTTGTTGCCACAAGGCTTTTGGCGCACAATATAAACGGTGCATACAACTGGATAAGGATAGGCGGCGTTTCAATACAGCCGTCGGAAATAGTGAAGATAGGCTTTGTCTTTGTAGGTGCGGCTACGCTCGAATACCTGCAATCAACGAGAAGCCTTACAAAATATCTTGTGTTTGCGCTTTCCTGTATAGGCTGTCTGTTCCTTATGAAGGATTTCGGTACGGCACTTATATTCTTCTTTACATTCTTAATAATGGCATTCCTGCGCTCGGGAGATATAAAGACAATATTTCTTGTATGCGCGGCAGCTCTCGGCGGCGGCGGTCTTGTGCTTACGTTTAAGCCGTATGTCGCAAAACGCTTTGAAACATATCGCCATGTTTGGGAGTACGCAAACGACCGCGGCTATCAGCAGGCGAGACTTCTCATATATTCCGTCAGCGGCGGTCTTTTCGGACTCGGAATAGGAAACGGCAAGCTGAGAGATGTATACGCAGCCACAGAGGACTTGGCGTTCGGAATGGTATGTGAGGAATTCGGAATTATTGTCGCATTTGCCGTGCTTTTGACCTTTGTCGCCCTCGTGGTTTACAGTATACGCTATGCTGTGGCGGCTCGATCGTCTTTTTACGCTATTGCTGCGTGCGCTGCGTCGGGCCTTCTTCTTTTCCAAGCGGCTCTGCACGTGTTCGGTGTTACCGATCTTCTTCCGTGGACGGGCGTTACGCTGCCGTTTATCAGCCGAGGCGGCTCGAGTATGATGTGCTGCTGGGGACTTGTGGCATTTATAAAGGCCATTGATGTCAAGACGTACAAACGGTACGATAAGGTAGCGGTGGCAAAGTCTTAAATTAAATCTGCCGAAAGGGAGTGTGAAACAATGAAAACCATGTCAAAAAGAGCCTGGGTGCTCTATGTGTTTATAGCAGCATTTTTAGCAGGGCTCATTGTGTTGTTTTACACATTTTATACGAACGCCGATTCGTGGGCTATGAAAAAGGCAAACAGGCACCTGTATTCATCAGGTACGCTGTCGGTTGCGGGCAGCATTAAGGATGAAACCGGAGCGGTGCTTGCGGAAACAAAGGACGGTAAGCGCGTTTATAACAGCGACAAAACCGTAAGAACCGCAACCATGCACACGGTAGGCGACTCTGAGGGCTATATAGCGACGGGCGTTCAGACCTCGTATAAGGATGTCATAACCGGCTATAATTTCGTTGACGGTATATACAACCTGAAAAAATACGGTAAGGGCAACGACGTAAATCTCACCATAAACGCGCAGCTCTGCGCGGCGGCATACAGCGCCCTCGGAAGCAACAAAGGCACGGTCGGCGTTTACAATTACAAAACGGGTCAGCTTTTATGCGTTGTATCAAGCCCGTCTTATGATATTGCAAATAAACCCGTCTCAAGCATAAATAACGATAAGACAGGTGCCTACGAGGGTGTTTATTTAAACAGGTTTTTCTCCGGCGTTTATACTCCCGGTTCGACATTTAAAATGATAACCTCGATTTGTGCCATTGAAAATTTGCCTGATATCGATTCGCAAAAATTCAAATGCACGGGCGAATACAAGGTCGGCGGCAGCTCGGTTAAGTGCCTCGGGGTTCACGGAACCGTGAATTTCGAAAAGGCTCTCAATGTGTCCTGTAACAGCGCATTTGCACAGATTGCGATAGAACTCGGACCCGATAAGCTTATGGCCACGGCAAAGGAGCTGGGGCTCGGCAATCAGATGTATGTAGGCAATATAAGGCTCGCAAAAAGTTCGTTTAATGTGACCGGTGCGTCGGACCTCGACGTGGGCTGGGCAGGTATAGGTCAGTACACCACTCGCATAAATCCGTGCCAGATGCTAACTATTGCAGGCGCGGTGGCTAACGGCGGCTCATCTGTGCCGCCATATCTTGTCGGCAAAATAACCTCGCAGACCGGAAAAACGATTTATGAAGCAAAGCCCGGCACGGCAACTCAGCTTATTTCCTCGGATACCGCATCAAAGATGAACGATATGCTTCGCTCAAATGTCAAGAATTATTACAGCGACGGTAAGTTCCCCAACCTTAAAATGTGCGGTAAGACCGGAACGGCGGAAGTAAGCTCGGAAACCGGCGGTGCAAAGCCTCACGCCTGGTTTGTCGGATATTCACAGCGCGAGGATCTCCCGCTTGCGATAGTGGTTGTTGTCGAAAACGGCGGCGGAGGCTCATCTGTGGCAATTCCCGTTGCCAATAAGACTATGCAAAAGGCTCTTTCCTTATATGCAAAATAAAAAATTTTTCCGCATACGACAGCAAAGCTCGTGTGCGGAATTTTTAAAGGTGATAAAATGAAATTTTACTTTCCGGAAAACTACGGCGCTCTCGGCGACGGAAAAAACGACGATTCACGCGCTTTACAGTCCGCTATTGATGAGGCCGAAAAAAACGGCGGCGGAACGGTTGTGCTTGAGAGCGGAAAAACGTATTATTCAAGCTCGGTCATAATGAAGAAAAACGTTGAGCTGCATTTGCAAAAAGGCTCGGTTTTAAAGGCAACCTCAGACATAAACGGATACTTTCGTCCCTGCGATTTTATAAACGATGAGACAAATACCCTTATAGGCAATCCCGTTACGGGTAAGCCGTCGTTTGCCTTTATATATGCGTATAAGGCGGACAATGCCGCAATAACCGGAGGCGGAAAAATCGACGCAAACGGTCACAGCTTTGTAAAGAGAAAAGACAAATACTATGTCACCGGCGACTTTTATCCGCGTCCCACGGTTATGTATTTTGAGGCTTGCAACCATATTGTGTTTGAGGATTTTACTGTGGTCGATGCACCGTTTTGGACGCTTCATCCGGCAGGCTGCGACGATGTTTTAATATCAAAAATTCACATATTAAACGACCTCGATGTTGCAAATTCGGACGGCATAGATCCCGACCACTGCAACAACGTGCGTATTTGCGACTGCCACGTAGAGTGCGCCGACGACTGCATCTGCCTTAAAACTTCAAAAGGCAATTCCGAATACGGACCGTGCGAAAACATACTGATAACGGGCTGTACGCTGATTTCAACCTCGGCGGCGATAAAAATAGGCACGGAGGGCGTCGGCGATTTCAGAAACATAATAGTTTCAAACTGTGTCATTTCGCGCAGCAACCGCGGTCTTTCAATTCAGATACGCGACGGCGGCAATGTCGAAAATGTCAAATATTCCGACATTATAATAGGTACGCGCCGCTTTTGCCCCGATTGGTGGGGGACTGCCGAGCCGATAGTCATAACCGCGTTTGACCGCGACGAAAACACAAGGGCAGGCCATATCAAAAACATATCTTACCGCAACATAACCTGCGTCGGCGAAAACGGAGTTATGATATGCGGCACGGCGGAAAACAAAATTGAAAACGTAGTTTTCTCGGACGTTGACGTAACTCTCTCAAAAACGTCAAAGTGGGACTGCGGTCTTTACGATATGCGCCCGGGGCTTAATAAAGATGTCGAAAAGCATAAAAATGCCGGTTTTTATCTTCGCTTTGCCGATAACGTTACGCTTCGCAACACAAGCGTGAAGTGGGGAAATGTCTGCCCCGAATATTCGGCTGCTCTCGAAGAGGAAAGCTGTGCCGGCACCGTACTTGAAAATTTCACGGGTGATAACGCCTGAAGGCTTTGAGAATGAGGCTGCTCGTTTGAGCGTGAAATTTCCTTTCAAACGGCTTCTTGCATGTACGTTTATACGCATTTTGCTTAAAAATATTTGACATATTGCGTATAAAATGGTATAATTCAACAATGGAGTTAAGCTCTCGCCTGCTTCGGCAAGCGAGAATCGAAAGGGAGTATACTGTAATGAAAAAGGCGTTAAATAAAAAAGTGCTTTCCGTACTGATTGCGGCTGTTATTTTACTTGTTACCGCATTTCCCGTGCTTGCGGCGGATCCGTTTAAGCTCACTTCTTCGGCTGAAGCAAAGGATTCGGTCGTCACCGTAAAAATTTACCTTCCGCAAAATACGGAACTCGGGACGCTTTCGTTTACACTTAAATACGATACAAAATTGCTCACGTATGTTTCCGCCGAGTATTCGAGCGGAGACGTCAGTGCCACAAATTCAAGCACGGCAGGCGAGGTTAAAATAAACGCCGTTTGGAAAAACACCGCGCCGCTCGGCGGCGAGGTTGCCGCCATAACCTTTAAGGTGAACGACGGAGCGACCGGCAAAACCGACTTCCCGATAAATGTCGATTTCTCAACCGATGCCAATAATCAGCACATTGATTTGTCGGCCGTAAGTGCTTCCGTTGACTTATCCGAAGCAGCTTTGATGCCGGCGGCAACCGATGGAACCGTCTCATCGGAGGGCAAAACGGTAAAGGCCGGAAAAATTCCTAAGACCTCGGGAAAGTATGCTGCGATAGGTTCGGCGGCTGCCGTTTTGTGCGTTGCCGCGGCGGCTGTTGCGATTACGGTAAAACGCAAAAGAAAATAAAAAAACAATGCTGAAGGCGGAGCTGTAACAATGTGCTTACAGCTCCTTTTTTATGCGATTTGATATGTGTCCGAAAACACACTTAAAATTCCGCTTTTCGTTGACATAATGCACAGTGTATTATATAATATCTATTGTATGTTTAATAAGTTGCCCGTTTAGCATTTTTTATATTCGGGCACGTAATTTTTAAGGAGGAAACTCTAATGGTAAAAGCAATTGTCGGCGCCAACTGGGGCGACGAGGGCAAAGGTAAAATTACGGATATGTTTGCGAGTGAAGCAGACATAGTTGTTCGTTTTCAGGGTGGTGCAAATGCAGGGCACACCATTATAAACGAACACGGCAGATTTGCATTGCATCTTATGCCCAGCGGTATTTGCTACGACAATGTTACCTGTGTCATCGGCAACGGCGTCGCTCTTGATATAAACAAGTTCTGCTCGGAACTTGAGGATGTGAAAAAGGCAGGCGTAAATCCGAAGCTTCTCGTATCAGACCGTGCTCAGATACTTATGCCGTATCATATTCTTCTCGATACCTATGAAGAGGAGAGACTCGGCAAAAACGCGTTCGGCTCCACAAAGAGCGGTATCGCTCCGTTCTTCAGCGACAAGTACGCAAAAATAGGTATTCAGTGCAACGAGCTGTTTGACGACGAAGAGTTAAAGGCAAAGCTTCACAATATAGTGACTCTCAAAAATCTCATTCTTGAGCACGTTTATCATAAACCGCTGCTTGACGAGGACGAGCTTTACAACACCTGTATGGAATACAAGAAAAAGATAGCTCCGTACATCTGCGATACGCACGCATTTATACGCGACGCCTTAAAGCAGGGCAAAAACATTCTCCTCGAGGGTCAGCTCGGCACGCTTAAGGATCCCGATTTCGGCATATATCCTATGGTTACGTCGTCCTCAACCTTGGCGGGCTACGGTGCTGTCGGAGCCGGAATTCCTCCGTATCTCATAAGCGAAGTAGTAGCCGTAACAAAGGCGTATTCTTCTGCGGTAGGTGCAGGTGAATTTGTTTCGGAGATTCTTGATGAGGACGAGGCTCAGGAGCTCAGAATTCACGGCGGCGATAAAGGCGAATTCGGCGCTACCACGGGCAGACCGAGAAGAATCGGTTGGTTTGACTGCGTTGCGACACGTTACGGCGTTGAGTGCCAGGGCGCCACAAAGATTGCCATGACCGCTCTTGACTGTCTTTCGTATCTTGACGAAATCAAGGTTTGCACAGCTTATAAAATAGGCGATGACATCACAAAGGATTTCCCGAACACCTCGCTTCTTAAAAAGGCAAAGCCGGTATTTACCACATTAAAGGGTTGGCATTGCAATATAAAGGGTATTCGCAATTTCTCGGAGCTTCCGCGTGAGGCACAGGAATATGTCGAATTCATCGAAAAGGAACTCGGCCACAAGATAAATATGGTATCTAACGGACCTGAGAGAGAAGCTATAATTTACAGATAATTAAGAGGATATTATGGAGAAAATACTTGTACTCGATTTCGGCGGTCAGTATAATCAGCTGATTGCGCGGCGTGTACGCGACAACAATGTCTATGCGGAAATACTGCCGTATACCGTACCGCTCAGCGAAATCAAAGAGGGCAATTACAAAGGTATTATTTTTACCGGCGGACCTAACTCCGTGTTTGATATGAGTTCGCCGCACTACACAAAAGAGATTTTGGAGCTCGGAATACCGGTACTCGGCATATGCTACGGCTGTCAGCTTATTTCGTGGATGGTCGGAGGCAATGTTGAGACTGCGGAACAGTCCGAATACGGCAAAATCGACCTTACGGTTACAAAAAAACAGTCTGAGATTTTTGCCGACGTCGATGAAACGAGCGTAGTTTGGATGAGCCATACGGACAGAGTTAAAGTGATGCCGTCAGGTTTTGAAATAACCGCAAAAACGGAAGCCTGCCCGATAGCAGCTTATGAAAACGAAGAAAAGAAAATATACGGCGTGCAGTTCCACCCCGAGGTAACTCACACGCAGTTCGGATTTAAAATTCTTCACAATTTTCTGTATAATGTTTGCGGCTGTCACGGCGACTGGAAGATGGACAGCTTTATTGACGATACCGTAAAGAGCCTTCGCGAAAAAATCGGAGACAAAAAGGTTATTCTCGGCCTTTCGGGCGGTGTCGATTCCTCGGTCGCGGCGGGACTTCTCTCTCGCGCCGTCGGCAAACAGCTCACCTGCGTTTTTGTTGACCAGGGGCTTATGCGTAAGAACGAGGGCGATTTCGTCGAAAAGACATTCACTTCGCTGTTCGATATGAATTTCGTGCGCGTAAACTGTCAGGACCATTTTATAAATGCTCTTAAAGGAGTATCCGACCCGGAGCAGAAGAGAAAAATCATAGGCACGGAATTTTACAAGGTGTTCTGGGATGAGATAAGAAAACAGGCCGAGAAGGGATTTTTTGCACAGGGCACCATATACCCCGACTGCATAGAGTCCGGCAAGGGCGATGCCGATAAAATCAAAACGCATCACAATAAGGTCAAAATGCCCGACGACGTTGAATTCATCGACGTTATTGAGCCTCTTTCAAGCCTGTTTAAGGATGAGGTCAGAGCGGTAGGCGAAAAGCTCGGAATTCCACACGAGCTTGTCTGGCGTCAGCCGTTCCCGGGACCCGGTCTCGGTGTCAGAATTATCGGCGAGATAACAAAGGAAAAGATTGAAGTTCTCCAAAATGCCGATTGGGTGCTGCGCGATGAAATGGCGAAGAACGGTTATGAAAAAAACCTCGCACAGTTCTTCTGTGTGCTTCCGGGAGTCAATACGGTAGGCGTTATGGGCGATCACCGCACATACGATAACCTTGTGGCAATCCGCGCCGTAACAACCGATGACTTTATGACAGCCGATTGGGCGAAGATACCGTACGATATTCTCGCCAAGGTTTCAAATCGTATCACAAACGAGGTAAAACATGTAAACCGCGTAGTTTACGATATAACCTCCAAACCCCCCGGCACCGTCGAGTGGGAATGAGCGTCAAAACGGCGCAAACCCGCATGAATACAGGGTTTTTGACCTGTCACTTTGCCTTGTGATACTGGTTTGATACTATTCGTTTCAACCCGGTCACACAAGAGAATGATTGCAAAGGGCAAGCAAACCGCCCTGCTGAACGACAAATTCAGCAGGGCGGTTTTGCTTGCCCTATTTTTCTTTTCTCCAAGGAACATAATTGTCAAACCGTTTGCTGTCATCACAAGTAAGCGGCCAGTTGATTTTCCATTCAAAGTATTCTTCCCTGGTAATCTCCCCGGCGTGTAGCTCCTGCTGGCGCAAAAGCCATTCCCTCATAAACTCGTCCACAAGGCCATAGTTGAAGTAGATACCCACGGGAGGTTGAGCGGGCCAGTCGTCCGTGTCGTTGTATCGGACGGCGGTATCATCGGAGGCCCCTATCTTGCCGGGATTGCGGACAAGCTGAAACAGACGGATGGAGCCGGGGCTGTCCTCGTCCAGCCAGAAGAACGTCCGCATGAAGTCCTCGGCACAGCCAGGTTGAACCGTATAGAAGTTCTGGCGGTCTACCCGCAGGGCCTGGGCAATCTTGTCCAGCAGCTCCCTCTTGGGCACACGGTAATTCGTTTCGTACTGGGCAATACGGTTATCCGCTCCCTTTTCCTCAAAGCCGATAGCCAGCCCCAATTCCTTTTGCGTCATACCCCGAAATGTGCGGATTTTCTTGATTTTTTCTCCTACTGTCATATGTTCCACCGCCTTTGAAAATAGTATAGCGCAAATAAGCGAAATATGCAAGAAGAAAATTAACAAAATTGCGAAATAAACTCTTGACATTAACAACCATGCGAATGTATAATAAGGATGTCGGCATTAACAATTTTGCGAACCAACAATAAGGAGGTGTTGTATTTGAGCAAAGAGCTGTTTGTACGGGCCGAGGAAGTAGCCGGGGCGCTGGGTATCTCCAAGCCCTACGCCTACAAGCTGGTGCGGGAGATGAACGAGGAGCTGAAGCAGAAAGGTTTCCTTACCATCCCCGGACGGGTGAGCAGGCGCTACTTCGAGGAAAAGTTCTATGGACTGCGGGAAAATCAGTAAGGAGGGAAGAAAATGCCAGCGTACAAAGACAAGGCCAAGGGAACATGGTATGCGTCCTTTTACTTTGAGAACTGGACGGGCAAAAAGGAAAAGAAGATGAAGCGGGGCTTCAAGACCAAGCGGGAGGCGCTGGAGTGGGAACGGACGTTCCTGCAACAACAGACCGCCGACCTGGATATGACCTTTGAGAGCTTCGTGGCGCTCTACGCCGCAGACATGAAAGGCCGTATCAAGGCGAACACCTGGGGAACGAAAGAGCATATCCTCTACAAGAAGCTGGTGCCCTACTTTGGAAAGCGGAAAATGAGCGAAATCCACTCCAAAGAGGTCATGGCGTGGCAGAGTGAAATGCTGAACTACCGGGACAAGAACGGCAAGCCCTACTCCCCCGTGTATCTGAAAACGCTTCACAATCAGTTGAGCGCCGTTTTCAATCATGCGGTGAAGCACTACAATCTGAAAGTCAACCCCGCCGCCCAGGTGGGCAACATGGGCAAGGCCAAGGGCCGGGAAATGCTGTTCTGGACAAAAGCGGAGTATCTGAAATTCGCTGACGCTATGATGGACAAGCCCCTCTCCTACTATGCCTTTGAAATGCTCTACTGGTGCGGTATTCGGGAGGGGGAGCTGCTGGCCCTCACCCCTGGGGACTTCGACTTTGAGAAGCAGACGGTTTCTATCTCGAAATCCTACCAGCGTATCAAGGGCCAGGACGTTATCACCGACCCCAAGACGGCCAAGAGCAACCGGGTCATTCAAATGCCCGCTTTCCTCTGTGAAGAAATGGAGGACTACATCAAGAGCCTATACGCCGTGGAGCCGACAGACCGCATTTTTGCGGTAACGAAATCCTATCTTCACCGGGAGATGGACAGGGGGGCGAAAGAGGCAGGGGTCAAGCGGATCAGGATTCACGATTTGAGACACAGCCACATTTCCCTGCTGATTGACATGGGCTTCACGGCCCTGGCAATCGCTGACCGGGTGGGGCATGAGAGCATCGACATCACTTACCGCTACGCTCACCTGTTCCCCACCCGGCAGGCGGAGATGGCGGACAAGCTGAACATGGAGCGAAAGGGGGCTTAAATCATGTCTGCGAAAAATCTCGACAACCACAACCGATGGAGAAGCAAGACCATAGCGTTCCGGGTGTCTCCGGAGGAAAACGAACAGATTGAGATTGCCGTCCGCCTGTCCGGGCTGACCAAACAGGACTACATCACCCGGCGACTTTTGAACCGGGACATTGTGGTGCAGGGCAATCCCAGGGTTTACAAGGCCCTGCGTGACCAGCTCGCCGCCGTCCTGGGGGAGCTGCGGCGCATGGAGGCCGGGGGCGGGGTGGATGATGAACTGCTCGCCACCATCCGCCTTATCACCGTGACGCTGGGCGGCATGAAGGAGGATTGATAGATTGATGGATTCCAGAGAAACGAAAAGGACTGTCCCATATCCGTCTGTTGGCGCAGGCGGGGAACAGCCCAATTCACAAATATGTACCACGGACAGTATATCAGAAGCGGCTACCGAAAACAACCCCCAGGATGAAAGTATGGAGGATATTCTTCGGGAGCTTCAACGGACAAGCGACCCGGCCTACCTCCACACCGTTTCCATGAATGAGCTTTACCGGAATGTCTACCAGAGCAGACCGCCAATCATTGACGGTCTGCTCTACCCTGGGACGTACCTCTTTGCGGGAGCGCCCAAGGTGGGCAAGTCGTTCCTGATGGCCCAGCTTGCCTACCATGTCAGCATGGGCCTCCCCCTGTGGGGCTACCCCGTCCACAAGGGCACCGTCCTCTATCTGGCGTTGGAGGACGACCACCGCCGCTTGCAGGGGCGGCTGTATCGGATGTTCGGCATGGACGGCACTAACGACCTGCTCTTTGCGATCTACGCCAAACAGCTCGGCCTGGGCCTGGAGGAACAGCTAAAGAAGTTTGTCCGCCAACACCCCGACACCAAGCTGATTATCATTGACACCCTCCAGAAAGTCCGGGAGGTCGGCGGGGACAAGTACAGCTATGCCAACGATTACGAGGTGGTGGGCAAGCTGAAACGCCTTGCCGATGATTGCGGTATCTGTCTCCTGCTGGTACACCACACCCGAAAGCAACAGGCCGATGATAAGTTTGATATGATTTCCGGCACCAACGGCCTGTTAGGAGCGGCGGACGGGGCCTTTCTTCTTCAAAAGGAAAAGCGGACGGACGGCAGCGCCATTCTGGATGTGGCCGGACGTGACCAGCAAGACCAGCGGATGTATCTCACCAAGGACAAGGAGCGCCTTGTGTGGGAGCTGGAGCGGTTGGAAACGGAGCCGTGGGTGGAACCGCCCGACCCGGTATTGGAGGCCGTTGCCGCCCTTGTGACGGTAGACAGGCCCGCCTGGGGCGGTACAGCCACGGAGCTGGCGGCGGCTCTCCAAACCGACATGAAGCCCAACGCCCTGGCTATGCGGCTGAACGTCCGGGCCGGGAGATTGGCGGCAGAGTACCATATCCGCTATGAGAACAGCAGGAGCCACGCCGGGAGAAGTATCACCCTCACCCTGGAACCACCCCAGGCGTGACGACCGTGACGGCTGTGACGGCTTTTTTGAGAGCGGGGGCGGTGTGTAAAACATCGTCACGGTCGTCACGGCCGTCACGGGGAGCGGGGCCAAAAGTCAAGGGGGCATACCTGGGGGTGGAGATTGCCGCAAGGCAATACAACCCGAACCCCTTGACTTTTGGCCCACGGAGGACACTGGCCGGGTGGGGGGAAAGGCTGTGCCTTTCCCCCCTGCCCAACGGCGAGTGTCAAAGTTTAGGCGGGGTGCAGGGTGCCCTTTTCAAAGGGCAGCCCTGCTGGGGGAGCCGTCCGCAGACGGCGGGGGCAACGCCCCCACTCCACCCCGTAGGGCGCAAATGCGCTTTTGATGGCCGCAAGGCTGTCAAAAGTGCTTTTGCGTTACTTTCGCAGAAAGTAACAAAGGCCGCCGCTGGCGCGGCGAAAGGAGTGTTGATTTGAAAAGGACGATTAGCGCAATGGTGGGGCAGGGTTCGGTGAACCACAACAGCAGGGCGTTCAACGCCAAGAACACCGACCGGTCACGCTCCCACTTGAATATAACCTACTGCCACGAAAATATCAAGACGGTTTTCCATGAGCTTTTTGACGAGGCCCTCAAGCGGTACAATGACAAGCAGACCAGGGCAGACCGCAAAATCGAGGACTACTATGAAAAGATACGTTCCAGCAAGCAGGAAAAGCCGTTCCATGAAATCATCCTGCAAGTGGGCAATAAGGACGACATGAGCGCCGAGGGCGAGGACGGCCAGCTTGCGGCGGCGGTGCTGGACGAGTACATGAGAGGTTTCCAGGAGCGCAACCCCCAGCTCCGGGTGTTCTCCGCCCACCTCCACATGGACGAGGCCACACCCCATCTGCACATCGACTTCGTACCGTTCACCACCGGGAGCAAGCGAGGCCTGGACACAAGGGTATCGCTGAAACAGGCGTTAGCGGCCCAGGGATTCAAGGGCGGCACCAGGGGCGACACGGAGTGGAGCCAGTGGGTACGCTCTGAAAAGGAACAGCTTGCCGCCGTGATGGAGCGCCACGGGATAGAGTGGGAGGACAAGGGCACCCACGACAAGCACCTGTCTGTGATGGACTACAAGAAAGAACAGCGGGCCAAGGAGATTGCCGAGCTGGAGGCGGTCAAGGCCAAGAAACAGGGCCAGGTGGAGCGGCAGGAACAGCGCCTAAAGGAGCTGGCCCCGGCTGTGAGGAACATGGAGCAGTTGGCGGCGCAGTTCTCCGATGACCCGGAGCGGATATTACCGGAGCCGGGGCCGCTGGAAAGCGCCAAGTCCTACCGGGAGAAGAAAGCCAAGCCCCTGTTGGCGCAGATCGTCAAGGTGCTGCGTTCCCTGTACCGGGCCTATGTCGAGTTGAAGATGAAGTATGAGCGGTTGCAGGGGGACTATGGACGGGCCAGGGAAGGAAACGAGCGGTTGTCCGACCGCTTGCAGGAAACGAAGTTGGAGAACAAGGCCCTGCGGGGTGCTGTTGCCGACTTTGAGCGGGTCAAGCGGGCTTTCGGCCCGGAGGAAGTAGAGCGAGCCGTGGAGGACGCAAAGCGCCGGGAGGCGCAAGAACGGGAGCAGAAGAAAGCAAAGCGGAGGTTTAGACGGGGGGCGAGGTAACGGACAGCAGGAGGGCACTCTATGGGGTGCCCTCCCGTTTTGTACTTGTCAGCAGGGAATTTTACTGTTATAATGTAAACGATAAATTCCCATTGGAGGCCGCACATGAAAAACAGAAAACTAATTTTTATTGGACTATTTATCTTTTTAAGTGTGGTAATTGGTTCTTTTATATACTTTCCTAAAAGTATTGATACTGCACTTAACAGAATAAAATATCCGTTTGAAGTAGGCGAAATCTTAACCTCCCAACAAATTGATGAAAATCTTATTGTAGTAATATATACTAACAAAAATAATAATAATGAACTCCAGAACGCTATCATACAAAAAAACAGTATTTTTTATAGCGTTGTTGAAATGAATGGCTCTCTAAATATTGAAATACCTCAAAAGCTCGACAGTGGTGACCTTAGAACGCAAGTATTGGTTTCTTGGTATGATAAAAGTGATAAATATGTTGTGATGGCTGTCGCTTATGACGAAGATGTAGCCGCTATTACCTATCAAAATCAAGAGTTGACACCTTTAGATATAAACGGTTATCACTTGTTTTATGGGACTGGAACTGGCAAGTATGAAGTATATGAATTGTTTGACCAAGAGGGGAATCGCTTAGAACATATCAAAGAATAGTATTAAAGAAAAATGAGAAGTGATTTGGAAAAGGCGGGGAATGTGGTTGCATTTCTCCGCCTTTTGTGATACTATTTTGATACTAAGAAATTGAGCGGCCAAAAATAACAGGTGAAACATTAACAAATTTGCGAATAATTTATCCGTGAAAACATAGAAAATACAGTCCCATATAATAGGATTTGTCGAGTGGGAATAAATCGAAAAAGTCTGAAACCCTAGTAATATCAAGGGTTTTCGCTCAAAGGGACAAAAATTGACCAATGGGTGAAAGCCGGTACGGGGTAAGCAAAAATCCGATCATCGAATGAGATGGTCGGATTTTTGTTGTCTGAAATGGAATTCCTATTATCTCGTGGTTATGTTTTAGAAAAGTATAGAAAAAGTCATAATTGCATTCTATAATTAAAAGAAAGTCGGAATTTAACGGAGGGAAATAATATGAGCCAAGCGTATGAGTTTTTGAAAGAGTGTGGCTCTTTCTTTGTTCTTACTATCAATGGTGACTATCCCGCAGGTAGGCCGTTTGGTGCTGTAATGAAAATTGGCGAGGATCTGTATCTATCTACCAACGATATGAATCAGGCGCATAAACAAATGCGGGAGCACCTATTACAAAAACAAGGACTCCGATCCACATAATGAAACCGCTTCTTTCGAGCAGGCTCAGATATAGTTACGCTTTTAGGAGTAATAAGTATTAGCATAGCAAAAAAACATCCACCAGCCTAAACTGGTAGATGTTTAACAATTACTTGGCTATTGTGCGGTATGTTTATCTTGCCTTAATTTTCAGATTCACGCCAACAATAATAATTATAATCATGATAAAATATGCACCCAGAAAGATTAAACTGCCAATAAGATGCCCTTCCTTCGGCCCGGTATACATTGCAAAAAACAATACATTAATAAAAAGCACAACGGCAAGATTGAGCAAAGCGATTGTAGCAAGTTGTTTTTTTACAATCTCTATGTTGTCCTTCTTCTTGTCAAATCCAGCAATGATGGAAAAATCATTCTGTGCAGTTACATGACGGAAAATAAAGTGGATTAACACTGACAGCACAACAAGGACTCCCGGAACTAATACCACTTGTATCATTTCAATCTTGTTAAGAAAGGCGAGGAGGAAATGCACGATCATCAGCACGATTATTGCTATCAAAAGTGTTGTTCGATGTGAGATTGTATCCTTCGCTTTCTCCTGTTCGTTGCTTTCTCCATTTATTATCGCTAATAAATCCGTATCAAGCAGTTTGGCGATTAAATTTAAGGTCTCTACATCTGGAGTCGCCGTTCCACGTTCCCAGTTTGAGATTGCCTGTCTGGTAACACCTATCTTTTCAGCAAGTTGTTCTTGTGAAAATCCATGCTTTCTTCGTAGAGAAATAATGCTATCTGCAAGTTTTTTGCTCATGTGAAGCACCTCCTTTTCTTGCAGCTATATTTTACTTGATTTTATATTTGCAGTCTATCAACAGTGCTTGTCAATCTCGCAAAACATCTTTGCATAACATTGCAACCCCGCAAATTATCTTTGCACAGCATTGCAAGCCAACCCGATTGCACTCTTAATATGAAGATTATCCGTTCCGCTAAAACTTCAGGCAAAAGGATTGATAGCAACCATTGTTGTCAGCTTTTTTATTATAGCATGCTTCCACACGAAAAGCAATCTTGAAACATTTGTCCACTTCATCAAACTTGACCATGAACATTTTATCCTTAATTCAAAAGAGTTAATGCGTTACTACACAAGCGGTACCGCCAGGGTTATTTATGCAGTCAGCATCGGTGTATCCACTGTTGATAGACCATAATACAAGGCACCGTTTCGGCGGTGCCTTGTTCATTAAGGGTAGAAAATTTCATATTTATATGCTATAATATCAATGTTAAACATTCCCGGTGCGGTTATAGGAGCATCAGCCCACCCGAGAACTGAACACGGACGATGATGAAAGCCTGTAACTTGCAAAAAGTTATGGGCTTTTGCGCTTTGTAATAAGGAACTGGGCACCGCTCAGTCGTATAATAAGTGAAGGGGTCAGACGTGATCCCGGAATCAGGAGGAACTTACATGGATAACGGCGCAAGTAGCTACCGCCGTTTCCTCGATGGTGATGAAAGTGCCTTTAACGAAATAATGGAGGAGCTGTTCCGTAGTCTTGTTTTCTTCATTAACGGTTATGTGCATGACATCCACGCAGCCGAAGATATTGCTATCGACGCCTTTTCGGATCTGGTAGTACATCGTCATCGGTACAACTTCAAAGTCACACTCAAAACCTATGTCTTTATGCTCGGTCGGAGCCGTGCTCTCGATTACATAAAGCACCGCAAGGTATTGAGTTTTGTCGAACTGTCCGAAGCAGAAGGTGTTGAGGATGAAAAGACTTTGGAGGAGATTGTCCTGGCAGACGAGCGAAAGCGAACAGTACATAGTGCGATTGCGAAACTGTCGGAGGATATGCGCGTAGTCATACATCTGATCTATTTTGAGGAAATGACCTACGATGAAGCAGCCAAGGTTATGAAGAAAAACCGAAAGCAAGTGGATAATCTGTTATATCGTGCAAAGAAGGAACTTCGCATCATTCTTGGAGAGGATGGTGAGCTGTTATTATGAGAGAAATAAATGAATGTACGGCGGAAGTGTTCCGTCGAAGCGAAAAGCGCATCAAAGAGCGCAAGCGTAACCGTAACAGAATACTAATGTGCTGCATCCCACTATTGATTTGCATTACGGTGTTCTCCACGGCAATCCTGCCGGCTATGATGCCTGCAAAGAAAGGTGAAAATTTAAGCGATAATTGTTCAGATATGGCGGGCAATGCTGATGGTACTAATGTTGCCTATGTTAGCGTGGAGGTTATAAACGTCGGTACAGCCACACAGTCTACCATACTGAAGGATGATGCTGATGAGGTAGCACAAATCTGCTATACCCTGCAATCGTCCTTTGTGAACTCCGGCGGAGACAATAAAGAATCGGTCAATGACATGGAAGATGATGGGTTAGTGGAAGACAACAAGGACTTTTCTCAAAGTGGAACAACAAATCTATCTTCCGAATTTAGAATAATCTTTACCACCGAGAATGGCTCACAAACCATCTATTCTCTTTCTGGGTACAAATTGATCAACAAAACAACGAAACAAGAAACATTATTGACTGCAGACCAGCGTTCAAATATTTTGGATACGCTTGGATTAACAATCACGTGGGAGGAGGAACCCAAATGAAAAGAATAAATGCCATATTACTGACCGTTCTGCTTTTGGGTATGCTCACTGCCTGCGATCAAAACGTTGGTCGGCATGCAGATGGCATAATAAAAGCCGATAAAGCAACCTTTGAAATCGGCAAGACACATAGCTCTTTTGAAGGTATGAACATTCAGATTGCAAATGCAATTTGGGATGATGAAGAAATCAAACTCGACGTCAACTGGATTAACAAAACAGGATATGACGTCGTGTACGGCTCATCATACGATATAGAGCGTGAAAACAATGGTGAATGGTCCAGTTGTGTTACTCTTGAAGACCTCGCTTTTACTTCAATTGGATATGAGCTTAAAGCCGGTGCAACTCAAAAGAAAACATATAACCTAACAGATGTTTTTGATATTTCCCAAGATGGCAAATACCGCCTTACTACAGATTGCTTTATCTATGATAAGGGGCGCGGTGGCAAAAGCACAGAGTGCGAGTTATGGGTAGAGTTCACCGTTACTCGTATTGGTGATACAAGCGGAGATGTGAAGAAAACCTTTGTTGATTTTGTCCCTCAATACATCCGCACAAACGGATATTACGAAGATGTTGAGTATCCGGTAGTGAAAATCATTCGCTCGGTTGACGAATTGAATTCTTATTATAACGAGAACAAGGAAAAATATAGCCTTGAACGCAGAGAAGATCCTGCTTCGGACAGCACAATTGGCTTCCTTGATGCCTGTGACAAGTACAACGCTGAATACTTTGAGAAACAAATTCTCGTAATGGTACTGCTTGAAGAAGGCAGTGGTTCTGTCCGTCATAATGTAGATAATGTAAAATATGGTTCGGACGGAAAACTCTATGTTAGCATACGAAGAGATGTACCTGAAGTTGGTACAGCTGACATGGCTGAATGGCATATTCTAATTGAGATGAAGAAAGATGTCATCGTTGCAAGTGAGTCGGATGTTATTGTTTATCTGGATGGAGTAAATCCTAAGACTCAGCCTGCAACAGTGTGAGAGAACGGAAACTATTCAAACATTACGCTTACTATTCCTCACGATTGGGAATATGAGACGGAACGTAAGAACGATTCCACCGAGTATTGTATTGCCATTTGGCCGGAAGGACAGACAGCGGGAAAGATCAAGGTATGGTACTATAACGCTTTTGGTGTTTGCGGAACCGGTCTTGAGCAGGAAGAAATCACCGTTGGCGGTTATAGCGCATGGAAAGGAACCTATGATAACAAGAAGCATTGGGATTATATAAGTTTGAGAAATACTCCCGGTTCTTACGTTATTATGAATGAAGGTGCAGATAAATGGCTCGGAGAGTATGAAACTGAACTGATGCAGATCCTCGATACGATAAATGTTGCTGAGGGGTATATCAGCGAAGGCGAAGCCATTGAGATCGCTAAGAAAGCAATAGATGTGAAATACGATGAAATCCGCGCAAGGTTTGATTCCACAAACGGATTTTGGCGAATTAGTTTCCATGAGAAAAACTCTTCTGCAAGCGTTAAGGATATCATTATGACGCTTGAAGGAAAAATCCTTGATGATGAAGATTTGAAGCTGAAGGAGGTGCCTTGATGAAAAAGAAGATATGGATACCGATTTTGATAGTTGCAGTTATCGCTATCCTTGTTATTCCGATTCCAACCGGAACCTATAATGATGGTGGAACACGGGAATATACATCGCTGACCTATAAGATCGTGGATTGGAACCGACTAACCGATGACGGCTCCACCTACAGCGCCACTAAGGTGTATTTCTTCCCGAATAACTTCCGTTCCATTGACAACCTATGGTATAAAGAAGAACCGAAGGTCGAACACACCTTTATTGCAACTATACTTGAAATCAATGGAACTTCTGTTACAGTGCAGCCGGTTGAGAACAGTGCTATCTTAATGAGTTCTGATAAGGTGTCCTTTGGAACTGCGAACCTTGAAAAGATAGATGTCGAGGTTGGTAGTGTTGTAAAAGTCATCTATACAGGCGGCGTGATGGAATCTTATCCGGCAAAGGTTAATGCGAAGAGCTGGTCATTGTCAGATGATTTACGCCACATGGAATATACCGAGCAATGGTTGGATAAAGAAACAGCCGAAAAATGCGATAACAACATCTTTGACCATATTACGATCACCAAGATATACTCTAACTGTTTCTTTGCAAGAACGGTCATTCCAATGCCTTATGAGATTAAGCTAAATGGCACTTTGTCGGATGAATGGTGCGTAGGCGACCAGATTACCGCAACCTATACTAATGTCTATTATGATGATGAAAACAAGCGTGTAGAAGTCGATTTTACCTCAGTCGAAGCAAGTGATTGGCAGCCGGATCCCGGTGTTGATTATAAACCGGTTATCTATCTTTATCCCGAAGTTGAAACAGAGGTATCAGTTAAACTCGACTATAATGGAAACCTGGTTTGCACCTATCCTGCCTATAAAGACGGCTGGACTGTAACAGCAGCTCCGGACGGAACACTCACCGATGCAAACGGTCAGACCTATAATTATCTCTATTGGGAGGGCGAGTCCTATGCACAGTATGACCTGTCTAAAGGCTTCTGTGTTAAGGGCGAAGATACTGCAGCATTCCTTGAGGGTGCGCTTGAACAGCTCGGCCTTACCCGACGTGAAGCCAATGAGTTTATCGTATATTGGCTGCCGCTGATGGAACAGAATCTGTACAACATCATCTCATTCCAGACTGACATCTACACCGACAATGCGAAGCTCATGGCGGATCCAGCCCCTGACACTTTGATTCGCGTGTTTATGGCTTGGCAGACTGCAGATGAATATGTAGAACTGGAAAAGCAAGATCTGACCGCACCCGAACGCACCGGATTTACGGTCGTAGAATGGGGCGGCACCGAGATAAAGTAAGGCGGTGGTTGTATGAAGATGAAGAAGCTACTTCTCGTATCCTTTCCGATTATAGCATTCGTATTAGAACTACTTCCTTACGGCGTTGTACTGAACTTTGCGAACCCTGAAGGCGAGCCTTGGCGTAGGACGTATTCCTATTTCAGTCTGACACCATTTGGATATGCAAACTTTGGTCCTTTCATTACTGCCATACTGACCTGCGCCCTGCTTGCATTGGCAGTCATCTATCTGTTCAAACCACGCAAGGGACTGAAAACGGCTATCCTGAATGTATCCGGCTTTGCAACCGTAGCATCCCTTATGCCGTTGATGTTCGGTTTTGATTACATCACGGTGATTGGCGTGATCATTACTTTGCTTCTGGCAGGAACATTTGGAACCTGCTTTATCAAGGAAAAATAGTTGCGTATATTTGCTAAAGGCGTCGCATCGGCGGCGCCTTTTACTTTTCTGTGAACTTATGCAGTAACTATTGACAAACAGATCCTATTATAAATGCGAGCCATTTAGCTCCGTAGGTATCAATTGCGAATCCGTAGTATAAAGATGAGGCAGAAAGGATGGTGAACAGTTTGGACGATAGTAAAATAATTGAGTTGTTCTATGAGCACTCGGAGCAGGCAATCATTGAACTATCGAATAAGTACGGCACTGTATGCACAAGAGTAACGAAAGGTGTCGCTTCGGCGGCACCTTTCAAATACGGGTAGAAAAAGTCACAAATAAATGATATAATAAAGAAAAACTTCGAAAGGAACGCCTATGGGAAAGCAGCACAACAGAAGAATATTCGCAGGGTTCTACAAGCGGTATGACGGCAAATTCATCTACGTTGTCGCTGTCGTCCCTGATGTAGACACCGGAGAACAAGTGGTCATCTTTCACGAAGGGATCGACGCCTGTGAGTGCAAATACTACTCCATGACCAAGCAGTCATTCTGCGAGATGGTGGAGGTGGACGGCGAATGGGTAGATAAGTTCATCCGTCAACCGCAGGTCAGAATCACGGATACGCACATTCAGAATCTCATCGACGGCGGCTTTAACGGCCCCGTCCGAAAGAAACAACCGGTGGACGAGGAATTGCTCGCATACGAGTCGCGCTCCTATCGCCGCGCGGAAACCTATACCGACTATGCAAAAGATCTCTGCACAAATTACAAAATCGATCTGCGAAGATACAATTTGTGCGTGACACAAAAGCGGTATATCGGCGTAGACGGTAAATCCGATTTCGATATACTGAAAGAGGATCTGAAATTCCTAAATGACTGTCTCAAAACCGTTCTCAAAAGCTACGGTACATATTTCAAAGAACGGTACGTTGACGGACTATCTGTCCGCAAGTATGCCGAGGCACACAATATGAACCGTGGCAGCGTGGATCACCTCAACCGGAAATTTATTACGGAGCTTGCCGCTGCTCTCAAAGCGCGGGACGAAGCGGACGGCGTGTGCCGACTGCATAAAAGAAAATAAGTTAATATCTCATACAGACACTTGCTTATCCAAAGCAGGTGTCTTTTTTATGCCCAAATGCCTATGACAGAATTATGTCAAAACCAATTGAATTCCCAAATACGGGATGAGAGGATAAATTTTGCCGACATCTAATATTTTCGCACTTCCCAACGGCTATATGGTGAGAGAAATATATTTTCTTTTTCCGCCGTTATGACGGAACTGTGTCAGTCGGGAGTTGGATCGGCTTGAAAAGTGAAGGGATGAATTTTCTTCTCCCTCCGCCCTTGTGACACGTTTATGTCAGTTGGGAGTTGAATTCCCATGGAAAAGTGAAAGGTACTTTTTCTCTCCTCTGCCGTTACTATGACAATTTTATTTCACACGGATAATCGTTTCCTTTGGACGAGTGAGAGGATGTCTTCTTAAACACAACTGAATAACCTGCCGACAGGATATGCGGCGGTGGACTTTGCGATGACAGCGATCCGAAGGATCGTGCCGTAGGAGAAAGGCGCAGACGATGCGCCCTCAAAAGAGGACACGGCGAGCAAGGCACAAACACCGATGCGAAACACGGTCAGAGTGAGCGTAGGAACGATGTCGGGTGTACAGGTAAAAACTGCGGAGAGCGAGGAAGGACTATGAACTTTCTCTCGTAGGACAAAAGCCGTGATCTGCAAAACTAAAAACGAATTTTTATGAAAGGTGGGATGGCTATGATTGTGCCAAACGAAACAGACCAACACAACACAGAAAGGAAAAAAATAATGAAAAAAGATGAACTGAAGCTACTCAAAATGTCGGACATCCAAGTGCGGGAAGTGGATTGGCTGTGGTATCCGTATATTCCCTTCGGTAAGCTGACGATCATACACGGCGATCCGGGAGAAGGCAAAACAACCTTCGCGCTCCGCCTTGCCGCCGCCTGCTCCACCGGAACGCCTCTGCCGAATATGGATACCATTGCACCCATAACGGTGATCTATCAATCGGCAGAGGACGGTCTCGACGATACCATCAAGCCTCGTCTCATAGAAGCAGGCGCAGACCAGGAACGCATCATCAATATTTGCGAGGAAGAAAAATCTCTGCATATGTTGGACGAAAGAATTGAAAAAGCCATCGTGCAGTGCGGTGCCAAGATGCTTATCCTCGATCCGATGCAGGGATACCTTGGAGAGCGTGTGGATATGAACCGTGCCAACGAGGTGCGGACGATTATGAAATCCATCGGGCAGGTCGCACAGCGGACAGGCTGTGCCGTTGTCCTTGTAGGACACCTCAACAAAGCCGCCGGTATGAGCAGTGCCTACCGTGGACTCGGATCTATTGACTTCCGCGCCTCTGCAAGAAGCGTTCTCGTGGTGGGCAGACTGCGGAGCAACAAAAATGTCCGTGTCATCGTTCACGACAAATCTTCTCTTGCTCCCGAAGGTAAGTCCCTCGCCTTCAATCTCGGTAACGAAGAAGGCTTTTATTGGCTCGACGGTTATGAAAATATTTCTCCCGAAGAATTGCTGTCCGGCTATGGCAACACGGAAGAAACAAAAACGATGCAGGCAGAGGAACTGATCCGTGCTATGCTGGATGGCGGCGAAGAACTGCCCTGCGGTGAAATCTTTGCGGCGGCAAAGAGAAAGCAGATCTCACAGCGCACCGTCAACGAAGCAAAGAAAAATATCAAGGGCATCATCACCCGAAAGGTAGGCGTAAAGTGGATGTGGTCTATCCCGGGTGAAGATTGCAACATTGCAGAGGTGTCCTATGAAAAGGAATAGAAAACGCAGCTCTGCATGGTTCCCATGGGAGTCCCTTGCATTGTTGCATTGTTCTTTTTGCCAAGACAACGGATGCAAAAGACTGAGCGCGGGAGCGAGAACGAAGGGCGCAGAACACCGGCCTTTGAGCCACACAAACGCCCTGTGTGCCGTTTTTATCGCAGGGACGGGTAAACACCCCACCGAGCAAATATTTCCCTCTTTCTGCCGTTGTTTCGGAAATACGGAGAAGGCGAGGGCTACGCTTTTGTACTCTCTCTTTGGAGAGAGTGCGAGCATCGCATTCGACTGGTCGCGGAACGCCCGCGCCCTGCCTTCTGCTACTCGGCGGGCAGAAGCCCTGCACCCACTTCTTACCTTCTTTGAAAAGAAGGTAAGCCAAGAAACTTTAGAACAGAAAGGAGCATCTATTTTTGAAAAACAAGAAGATGAGTATACGCATCAGCGAGGAAAACCTCGCCGCCATACACCGCAAGGCAGAGCAAGCGGATATGACCTTCACAGACTACGTGACAAAAGCCTGCCTCGGCAAACAGATCGTTGTCATAGACGGTCTTGACGATGTGCTCCGTCAGCAGAAAGCCATCGGGCGCAACCTCAATCAGCTCACGATGCTCTGCAATATGGGGAGAGTGAGTGTGGCAAGCCTTGCGGGAATGAAAGAGCAGTACGCAGAGATCAGCGCGGCTCTGACGGAACTTCTGGAGCGAAAGCGGTGGTCGGATGGCAACGGTTAATATCATGAAAAACAAGCGCACACAGTCAAGAGCAGGGCTTGCATTCATCCTCTCTTACTGTAAGCGCGACAGCAAAACAATACACGAAGGCAAAAAACTTGTGTCGGGTGTCAACTGTGTTCCCGAATCCACTTACCACGAATTCATGAATACGAAAATGCAATACGGAAAGACGGACGGCAGAATGTTCTATCATTTCACGCAATCCTTCCACCCCGATGAGAAGCTGACACCCGAAACTGCTCATGAGATTGCGCTGAAATTTGCACAGCAGATGTTCCCCGGCTTCGAGGTTCTCGTTGCCACCCATACCGATAAGGCACACATTCATTCACACTTTGTTGTCAACAGCGTGAGCTGTGATACCGGATATAAATATCATTCGGACAGCGATAACATCCAACGCCTGCGAGATGCCTCGGACAAGCTGTGTATGGAATACGGCCTGTCGGTGGTCACTCCGAAGGATAAGTCTCAAAAGGTGAAGCAGATGTCCGCAAGGGAATATCACTCTGCCGAGCGCGGTGAAAGCTGGAAGATGCAGCTAATCGTTACGATTGAGGACGCTATGGCAATCGCAAGATCGAGAGAACACTTTATACGCTTAATGGAAGCCGAGGGCTATGAAGTGAAGTGGACTCGTGACAGAAAGAGCATCACCTACACGACACCCGACGGAAAACGGTGCAGGGATAACAAACTGTACGAAGAAAAATTTTTGAAGGAGAATATGGAATATGAGTTCAGAATACGGCGAGAAATCGAGAGAGGATTTGAAGGGTACGGCGAGAGCGCAGATCAAGAAAGCGGAAACCTCCGTCCCCTGTACGGCGATCATGGATGTGAACTGGAAGGCGTTGATCGCGGCGATGAATACGCAGGTAGATATGCTTTCGGAGATACAGGATTCGCTGACCAAGCTGACAACGAAAGGGGAACTCACCTCGTATATGGATCAGCAGATCGGGATACTGACCGAGTACGCCGAGAGCAGTCGGGAGCAGATCGAACAGTTCACGGAGATGATGGAGCAGACGGTGACGGCATATACCGAACGGATGAGTACGGCAGCCGAGAATTTATCCTCACAGGTTGGGAAAACGAGCGAGCAATTCTCACAGAGTCTCTCTTCGGAGCAGGAAACGGTGAGAGCGTTTACGAAGCGGAGTATTTGGATCTCGCTGATTCCGACAGCGGTGCTGATCGCCTGGGAATTGATTCGGCATATCTTTTTGCTGACTTAACGAATATCATCGACGAGGATGCACCCGTGGAGGATTGCACTACAATGCATCAGCCACGCAGACAAAAGAAGAATACCGGCCCCGTGATGGGTGGTATGTAAAACAATAATGCAACAGCCGATAGCGGCGGAAAGGAGTTCAATGAACGAATACAAAGAATATCTTGAAACAGGAATGCTCGGCAGCTACAGACCGGAAAGCGCCATCGTTAAAAAATCCGACAGCGGTGCAGCGTTCGCTGTCTTCCGTGATTCAACCTACACGCTCGATGACGATACCTGCACCCGTGAGCGTGAGATGCTGATCAAGGGAAAACGGTTTATCATTTCCTCTGTCTTTCCCGTGAAGGCGAAAGCAACGGCTACGGACAGAATGCTGGCTCTCATAGACGCAGACCTCCAAAAAGATGCTAAAAGTTTTTGAATTTTTCCGATTCTGAATGGACTTCCGGCAAGGGATACGGTATACTGTGTGGTACCGTATCGGCTTGCCCTGCATAAAAGGAGGATGCAAAATGACAAGCCAAAAATATACAATACTCTACGGTAGATTAAGTCAGGACGACGGCAAGAATGCCGAGTCCAACAGCATAACCAATCAGCGACTCATGCTCGAAAAATATGCCCGTGATAATGGATTCGATAACGTCCTGTTCCTTGCGGACGACGGTTATACGGGAACAAACTTTGATGAGGTAAGATAACTATACCTTTTTGGTAGTCTGTTGTCTTACCTCATTTTTGATTTATATTAAATAGCAAAACTTTTGACGTCTGCTCCTATCTGTCTGAAATAGGAAATACTTTCTGTCGGCTCGTCGCCGCTTTCAACTCTGCCTACAAAGCTATACAGGATTTCGATTTTCCTTGTATTCGTTTCTTTATCCAATTCGTGAATTAAGATACGGTCAATCAATTCGTGTACGTTCTCATAGGTCAGTTCGTTAATTTCCGTGTACTTGCGTACAAGGGCGACAAACCTTTTTACATCTGTGCTGCGCTCGGTGGCGGTGTCAATCACGGTTGACAGTTCCGCTATTTTGTGCGTCAGCATCTTTTTTTCATCATCATAGCCCGAAGTGAGAAAAGCAAACTGTTCATCAGAGAGTTTTCCCAATGCGTTATCCTCATAGAGTTTTCGGAACAAGAGATTTAATTCTCCCATTCGTGCCTGTGCCTTTTCAAGCTCCTTGCGCTGCTGTGTCAATGCCTTTTGGGTTGCCTTTGCGTTATACTCGTTAGCAGTTTCTATAAAATCCTGCTCGTTGTTTCTCACATAAGATAATACCCTTTGCAGGTCGGCAAGGACAAGTTCTTGAAGTACGCTTTTTCGGATATAATGTGTTGTGCAGACTTCGCCTGTTCTGATACGGTTTCTGTATTTTCCGCAAGTATAAGCGTGTTTGCGTTCCAATGTTCCGGCGCCCTGTTGGAGATACATTTTATATCCGCACTCCCCACAAAAGAGAAGTCCCGAAAAAATATCTATGGTTTCAACCTTTGTCGGCCTGTGGCGTGTTGCGATACGCTTTTGTGCAAGGTCAAAGGTTTCTTCATCAATCAGGGCTTCGTGTGTATTTGGGAAAAAGTATTGTTTTTCCTCCGGGTTTTTCTTTGTCTTTTTTGATTTGTAAGATACCTTGTAACTCTTGCCCGTAATGGTATGTCCTAAATACTCTTTGCGTGTGAGAATATCATATAAGGTTTTGTCAGGCCAATTATAAATACAAGTCGGGTGTGGGCGTGGGTGTCGGCAACTGCCGGTACGGCGGTAACGCAGTTCGGAAACGGTCAGTATTTCGTGTTCCCGCAGCCAATTTTGGATTTCACACATACGGTCGCCGCGTACATACATAGCAAATATCTGTTTCACAACATTTGCGGTTTCGGGGTCAGGCAACAGATGATTGCGGTCGTTGGGGTCGGCTATGTAGCCATACGGCACTTCGCCGTTTACTCGCTCGCCTTTCTGTGCCTTTGCCTGTTTTACGGCTCGTATCTTTTTAGAAGTATCACGGGCGTAAAACTCGTTAAACCAATTTCGCAGAGGGGTAAACTCGTTATCCTCTCTTGCAGTATCTACACCGTCGTTAATGGCAATATAGCGTACCTCATATTCGGGAAATACTATCTCTATCAGTTCGCCTGTTTTCAGATAGTTTCTGCCTAAACGGGAGAGGTCTTTTGTAATAACGGTTGCCACCTTTCCGGCTTCCACTTCCCGCAACATAGCTTGAAGTCCCTGACGCTCAAAGCTCACGCCTGAAAAACCGTCGTCAACAAAAAAGCGGGTATTGAAAAAATGGTGTTCATCTGCATATCTCTGTAAAATCAGTTTTTGATTTTGTATGCTTTCGCTTTCGCCTGCCTGCATATCCTCTTGGCTCAATCTGCAATATAAAGCGGTAATCTTGTCTGTCTGTAACATTTGTCCTCCTTTCCGACGACAGACAAGCTGGTATTTATACTACTAATATTATACCGTCTACCGCCGCCAAATTCAACGCCTAAAATGTGAACAACGCCCGATTTACGGGCTTTTTACGGGTTTCTGCTCAATATCCTTGCGGATAAGTTTCTTTATCTTTTTATCTAATGTGTCCGTCGCTCGTTCACTTGCAGACGAACAAACAAGGTAGGTAACTTTTCCTATTTTGTGTTCCGTTTTTGTAACGGGTACTTGATTTTGCGACATTAAAAGTTCCCCCTTTCATTCGCAAATTTATAGTACAGTCTATGAATAGTGGCAAGTCCACTATCACAACATAAATTTCCAAAAAGGGGCTTTAATCAGACGGTTATCAGCATAACCTCACGGGAGTTCCACCCCTCCGGCGGTCTGCCGGAGCCCTACCCATTGCCTGCGACGCTTTTAACGCTCGGACTGTGGCTATAAGGGAGTATCATTATATATCTTGTGTGTTATCGCCCGCAGCTTGCTAAAGCTGCTTTACGGCGTCGGTGTTTATCGCTCGGCTACCCGGTGGAAAATCCCGCCAGATAGCGTCTTGGCGCACCCGCCGCACGGCTCGGCACAAGAGGAAAGTATCTGATTTGCCCTATACTGCGCCGCCGTTATCTTGCGCCGCTTTCTTTGTCAAGGAACGAAAAGAGGTATTTTCAATGTGTGCCTGCGGAAAGGGGAAACGTAGGCACAGGGATTTACTTAAACCTCAAAGTCAAGGACAGCTCGCATAAGTTTTGAACGCAGGCGGTCGCGTATGTCCTCATCTATGCCGTAATATGTATTACCGCGCTCGTCTTTGAGCGTCCTTGTAGAGAGGTAGGAGATATAGCCCTCATAGTGCTGTACCACCATTTTCATAGCTTCCGGGTCGCCTTTGGTTGCGGCAACGATTACCACATAAGGCAATAAACCGCGTTCGCTTTGCTCGCTCGTATTACCATTCTGTTTCATCATCTGCGCGTTCCTCCAAAAATTTTTTTAGGCTGCTGAAAGAGCTTGTCCGTCTGTGCTGTACGGTACTTCTCGGAATGTTGTAGAGCTTTGCAATATCTGCGTCGCTCATATCGTGGAAGTAGTACAGTATCACAGCATTACGCTTTACTTCGGGCAATGTGCGGAGAGCTTCAGCTAACAGTTCGGGGGTAATTCTCTTACCGCCAACACTAAATGAATTGTCGTCCTTTTCGCTTTCAAAAGGTTTGTCAACCGTGTAAAGCTGGCTTTCTTCTTCGGGCGATAAATCGGAAAAACTTACAAAGTGTTTCTGATAGCGTTTCACATCTCGGTGCGCACTGCTCGCTTCATATTTCAAGGCTTTTTTACAAAAACCGTATGGTTCGTTCAAGGTGTTCACCTCCTTTCGCAACCGCGAAAGCGGGTGATTGTTTGATTTCCCCTTTCGTAACCCTCAGCACCGCGTTTTCAAAACTGCCAACGCAAAGCGGAGAATTTTCCAAAAAAATTTTTATAAAACACAAAATGCGCCTGTTCGCAAGACGCAAACAGGCGCAAAAGGAATTATAAACAGTATTAAATTGAATTGTCAGTTCATACTCATAGCCGAAATATCCCGACGGTGGACAAGGGCTTTTTTTGACCATAAGTGATTAAGCGAATTAGCGAGAATGAAAGATAACACAGCAATACCTCCTTGATACCGCTGCGTTAAGCTTTATTCGTCACAGACGGCGACTTTAATAAAAAACAGAGCCGACAAACTGCGATTTCTCACAAGTTCATCGGCTCTGCATCTATGCGTCTGGCTCTGTAATAACTAATATATTAAATTGCATTTTCTGATTTCTTAACCGCAACCACATTCTGCCCGGTTACGCTGATAATCGTTTCCTGTTTACATTTGGGGCAGAATAGCGGGAAGTTTTCAAGTACCGTATCGGGGCGCACCTTAATACGGGTCTTGTTATTGCAGATTGGGCATAACACCCATTTTTCTTTTTCCAATGTGCACCTCCATTCCTTGATGATTTCATTACATATTACTCAATTTTAGCTCTTTTACAATCTCTACCCGTGACACGCTTTTGAATGCAAACAGCATTGCGACACATACCATTACACTTACAGCAAGGACGGCAAGCACATAGATACCACCGTTGATATAAAAAGCAAATGGTGTCATACCCGACGATATGAAGTAGTAGATAGCACAATGAATCAGAAAGCTCACAGGCAACGCAAGAACCAATGCTTTTACGCCATATAAAACAGCTTCAAGCAATAGCGTACATTTCAATCCTTTGGCAGTCATACCAACAGAACGCAGAACAGCAAATTCGCTTCTTCTCAAATGAATTGTATTTGAGATAGTGTTGCAAACATTCAAACTGATAATAACCGTCATCAGGATTGAGAACAGGCAGATTGCCAGTTTTGCAATCGTATATACCTGTCTGGAATTATTAGTTGCGGCTGCAATGTCTACAGTTTGCGGAAATCCTCTGTCAGCCAAACATTCCATTGCTTCTTTATGCTGTGCTGTCTGTATTCTCATTTCCACATAGGCGTTATCATCTATCAGCCAGTTAAAATAACTTAAAGGCACAATAAGGACAGCTCGATCTCTGACAAACATGGATTGGACATTTGCATTTTCTTCCGAGATGATTTCGTCTACAACGATTGGCGTACTGCCCTCGCCCAATGGCACGATTTCTGTTCCCGGTTCAATAAGAAACGGGGAGCCTGCAATCACTCGATTTTGACCCGCATTATAATATCCCATTGTCTGATTGAGCAGGATTCCACGATTGGAGCTGCCAGCCATAATATGAAAGCCATTTTCCTCACAAAAGGAAGTAAAATGTTCTTCGTCCAATCCTACGACATATACCTCTGCTTTCGTACCATTGATAAAATATCCTTGCATATCAGGATTGATTTGTTCCTGCGAAAATTCAGCGGTCATATATCGCTGAAAAGAATAGGAAACATCCGCAGTGATATTTTCATCCGATAATGCCCCGATTGCGGCAGGAATATCTTTGTATTGAATCGTCGAAATCACATCAGTATAACAGGAACCGTCCTCCTTCATATCCAAGGAGGTCTGATAAAGCATAAAATCAGACAAACTATATAAGGAAAGAGCAACAACCACCGACAAGAAAATAGAGCCAGTAATCGCTCGGAAGCGTTTTGGATTACGCTTAATATTTTTAGCTGCCAGCGAACCATAAATGCCAAAAACCAAAGAAACGATTTTTCCGTCACGAAATTTCTTTTTTGATACCTCATTGTTAGACTGGCGGATGGCTTCAATGACTGTAATTTTAGCAGCTTGCTTCACAGGCTTTCTGCTGCCAAAACACAAAGAAGCAATACCAGATAAGCCGCTGACGAGCAGGATAAGTCCATTTACCTTTAAGGACAGTTCTACAATGCCAAAAGTGAATGTTTCTCCAAAAGCTGCCCTGACCACACTTAACAAAAGAGCAGACAGCAGTATGCCGACAACCAATCCCAAAGGTATGCTCACCACACCCAAAAGGAAGGCTTCTAAATATACACTAAGGCGTTTTTGCCCTTTTGTGGCTCCAATGCTGGACAACATTCCCATCTGCTTAATTCGTTCCTGCAAAGAAATGGAGAGGGCATTGCTAATCATCGAAGCGGATGCAGCCATCAAAAGGCACATAACCATGACCACCAAAGCAATCACTTTGGCAGCTCCTTTGCCGCCGGTAATTCCATGATAGACTAACAGTTCAGAATGAAACTTTGCTACATGACTGTCTACTGCGGCAGCCACTTCTTCAGCTTCTGCATAGATTGAATTGGATAAATTCTTTGCCTTAACATACGCCGCAAAATCGGATGCTGTTTTGTCAACACCTGCAAAGGCATTATAGTTTGCTGCGATTTTGGAGTCATTCACATCCGAAAGAATACCAACAACCACATACGCTTTCTCTTTCGTTGGAACGAAACTTTCTTCTTCGCCCCTATAATTTGTCAGCCCGGAAAGCTGGGCATTATATTCATCCCATATTCTTGAACCAAGAGTTAAAGAAAGCGTATCTCCAATCTCTATGTTCATATTGTTTTTCTTCAAAAAAGATTCTGAAATAACAATCTCATTTTCATCTTGCGGGAAACGCCCTGCAAGCAAATACTGATTTAACGAAAATCTTTCAATAAAGTTTTCGTCAATCTCGCCAATGGAAAGCATTGTACTGTTGGTTTTCTCCCCGTAAAAACTGTTTCCGGCAAAACGGAGAAGCGAAACCTCATCCACATTGTTTTGACTGATAAGCTTTTGGGTTTGCTGCCAAGTCAGATTCTCCATGTAGTAGTCATAATCGCCACCATACACTTTTTCTTTCTCTTTCAGAAAATCAACCAATGACCATCCCCCGCAGAGAATAGAGGTTATCATACTGATTGACAAAAGAATGGTTAAAAGTGTGAGCAGGGTACGCTTTTTGTTCGACAACAGATTTCTGAGTGTAAGCGTAAAAATCATATTCATCAGCGTATCACCTCATCCCTCACAAGTCTGCCATCTTGAATTTCCAGAATACGGTCTGCCTGCATTGCGATTTCACGGTCATGGGTAATCAGGATTATTGTCTGTCGATATGCTTGATTGGACTCACGCATAAGTTTCATAATATCCCTTGTGTTCTCCGTGTCCAGATTTCCCGTAGGCTCATCCGCAAGGATAATCGCAGGTGCGTTAATCAATGCTCTGCCGATTGCCACTCTTTGCTGTTGACCGCCGGATAACTGACTTGGTAGGTGCTTTCTACGCTTTACCAGCTTGAGCGTGGATAACAGTTCCTTCAAACGCTCCTTATTGATTTTACGCCCATCTAATCGAATCGGCAGCGTGATATTTTCCTCGACAGTCAAAACTGGAATCAGATTATAAAACTGATAGACAAGCCCAACCTGCCTTCTTCTGAATACAGCTAATTCATCTTCGTTTTGCTCATAAACATCCTGTCCATCCACAAATACTTTCCCCGAAGTCGGTCTGTCAACACCACCTAATATGTGCAACAGAGTAGACTTGCCTGACCCGGATGCTCCAATGATTGCAACAAACTCTCCTTTATCGACGGTAAAAGAAACATCTGACAAAGCATAGACAGGGGCATTATCCATCTCATAGGTTTTACAGATGTTCTCTACTCTTAATATTTCCATAAAAAGTTCCTCCATATATTTTTGCAATTTAGTATAGCAGGGCAAAGTGACTGCTTCATTACTATTTCATTACAAAAACGTCACTTAAAAAAGGGGCTACTTAAAGTAGCCCCCGATAAAAGCAGATTTCAAATTCTGCACCGCCTAACTCCTGATTTTTCGCCCGGATGATGCCGCCCTGATTATTGATGATTGTTTTTGCCAGAGCCAACCCCAAACCGGCATTGCCAATCGTTGAACCATTTCCTTGATAAAATCGGTCAAATAGATGGGGTATATCTTTTTCCTGAAAGCCTGCTCCATTATCCTCTATAATGACTTGTGTCAAAAGAGGTCTTTCTATTGCCTTGATTTCAATACTACCACCTTCCGGCGAATGTTCAATACAGTTTTTAATCACATTTCCCAATGCTTCAGCAGTCCATTCAACATCCAGAGTAAGTTTCAGCTCTGCAGGAACCTCTTTTTTGATTGTCTGCATTTTTAATTCTGCCGCAATCTCCAGAGGGCGAATTGCTTTTTCCACTACATCTTTTAGATATACCTCTTGTAGCTTTAGGGTAATCGTTCCGGCATCCAATTTGGATATTTTCAAGAGTGTGGCAATCAACCATTCCATTTTTGATAAAAGCATAGCCTGCTTGCGGATTAACTCATATCTTTCCTCTTCTGTCAGTTCCTCATTGCAAAGAGAGGCGTTTAGGATATTTAATGATGTCAAAGGTGTTTTTAATTGATGTGAAATATCGGCTAAGGCGTCTGCTAAATTACCTTTTTCTATTTTCAGAGCTTCTGCCTGCTCAATTAGTCGTCTTGTCATTTTTGATATTTCATCATGTAAAACAGACAACTCGCCCTCTTGAAACTGTTCAAAAGAAATCGTTTCATCTCCATGCAGTAGCCTATCAATATACAAACTAAGGTCAGCGATTTTCTTGTATCTTTGATAGGTGAAAAAGAGGGAAACCGCACTGGATGAAATGATAGCCGACAGAACAATCCACACAGCTTTGCTATCAACGATAATGCTAATGCCACACCAAAATAGAGTAAGAATACTGCTGACAACAATTTGCCTTTTAACTTCGCTATTTCTGATAAATTCCATATCAACCCACCTTATAGCCAAGTCCACGAACGGTAATTATGATTTCCGGCTCCTGTGGATTGGTTTCAATTTTGTCACGCAGCCTTTTCATATAGACAGTCAGCGTATTATCATTGATAAACTCTCCGGTAGTGTCCCATAAAATCTCTAACAATCTTCTGCGTGAAAGAACAATACCTTTGTTACGCAGAAAGACTAACAGCAACTTATATTCCATAGCAGACAACAAAATCTCTTTCCCATTCTTTGCTACGGTTGCTTGATTAGTGTCCACAACTAAGTCATGGTAGCCGATAATGTTTTGCGTGTTCTTAGTTCTTCTTAATACGCTGTTAATCCTTGAAAGAAGCTCCCTCGGTCTGAATGGTTTACTGATATAATCGTCAGCTCCCATATCGAGCCCAGCCACAACACTATATTCATCATCAGAAGCAGTTAAGAAAATAACCGGCATTGTTCCTCTTTCTTTTATTGCAGAACAAACAGAAAAGCCATTTCCATTTGACAATTGAATGTCCACCAAGGCTAAATCATACTGGTCACTATTCAATTTTTCTATTGCTTCTTTCTGCCCGGAGGCACTTTCAATTTTGAATCCTTCATTTCCTAAGTAGTCCGATAATGAAGATACGATACTTTGGTCATCTTCTACCAACAATAGTGTGCTCATAATGCTTTCTCCTTGCTTAATATCTTTTTCTTATCAATTAAGTATCACCTTGTTTTTCTGTTTTGCTTACATCTTCCGTCAGCGGGCTTTTCCGCGTCCTTTGGTATCAGCCACACCCGGCTCAATCGTACAACACCGAGTATGCGGTTTTCCTCGCATAGCTTTTGTATGCGACGTTCTGAAATTCCCCATTTTGTTGCCGCTTCCTGTACTGTCATATAGTCAAACATAGTCCACCTCCGAAATTACAAAACATATCACTATATATTATATACGGTCAGACGAATAAAGTCAATGTATTTTCTGTGAATAATATGCTCTATTTTGGCTAATCATAGGAATTGTGTAGACATATCCAAAAAGCAATAGGAACTATAAAATATAAGGGTATGAATTATAAAAGCACAAAGGACTATGATTAAGTATGAAAAGAGCAGTTATACCGTATGACTTCAATGCTTTCGGACAGGCGATAAAGGCGGCAAGAATGGCAAAGGGCGAGTCCCGCAAGAATGTAAGCGACGATATGAACATATCGCCCCGATACCTTGCGAATATCGAGAACAAAGGGCAACAGCCGAGCTTGCAGATTTTCTATGAGCTTGTAACCCGTTATCATATATCCGTAGACCAATTCTTTTTCCCGAATGAAACAGCAGACAAGACTACCCGCCGCCGTCAGCTTGATACCCTGCTTGACGATTTGAGCGAGGGCGGTTTGCATATCGTAACGGAAACGGCAAAGGCGGTTATTGATACGGAGAAGCAAAAATGAGGTCAGGACAATTTAACAAGGGTTGAAACGCAGCAGACGAATGATGTTTGTTGCGTTTTTTCTTTTTACTTTGGCAATTTTCATTTTTCGGTGGTGTAGGAAGTAAGGGGGATAAAGTTTCGTAGCAAGCATAGGAAACGGGTACCCGTTTCCGTAAAATGCCCTTGCATTTTGCTTGTTGGGAAGTTTCCCAAACCCTCTTGAAAAACGGAAAAGGAGCGTCAAAGTATGAACGGCAGAAAAAGAACGGTGCAGATTAAATTCAGAGTAACGGAAGCGGAACGGGATTTGATACTTGAAAAAATGAAGCTGATACCAACAGACAATATGGCTGCCTATCTGCGTAAGATTGCCATTGACGGATATATCATTCAAGTAGACCATACCGACATAAAGGCTATGACAGCAGAGATACAAAAAATCGGTGTCAATGTCAATCAGATAGCAAAGCGGGCGAACGCCACGGGAAACGTCTACCAAGAGGACATAGAGGAAATAAAGGGGGTGCTTGCGGAGATATGGCGGTTACAAAGATTAAGCCTATTAAAAGCACGTTGAGCAAAGCCCTTGACTATATCCAAAACCCCGACAAGACAGATGAAAAAGTCCTTGTTTCCTCTTTCGGCTGCTCCTATGAAACGGCAGATATTGAGTTTGGATTTACCTTGTCGCAGGCACTTGAAAAAGGAAACAACCTCGCACATCATCTGATACAAGCCTTTGAGCCGGGGGAAGTGGACTATGAAAAGGCGCACGAAATCGGGCGGCAACTTGCCGACGCAGTAACAAAAGGACAGCACGAATATGTTTTGACTACCCATATTGACAAGGGGCATATCCATAACCACATCATTTTTTGTGCCGTAAACTTCGTAGACCACCATAAATATAATTCCAATAAGAGAAGCTATTACGGCATACGGAATATGAGCGACAAGCTGTGTCGGGAAAATGGATTGTCCGTTGTTGTCCCGAACAAAGGCAGTAAGGGAAAGCACTATGCAGAGTACCAAGCGGAGAAAACAGGCACAAGCTACAAGGGCAAGTTAAAGATTGCCGTTGATACGCTGATACCCCAAGTATCAAGTTTTGAGGAATTGCTGTCACGCCTGCAGGCGGCCGGCTATGAGATAAAGACAGGTAAATATATCTCCTGCCGTGCTCCCGGACAGGAACGGTTTACAAGACTTAAAACCCTCGGCGCAGACTACACAGAGGAAACTATCAGGGAACGGATAGAGGGCAAGCGCACCCGTGCCGCTAAAATTCCAAAACAGGCAGAACAAAGGGGCGTATCTCTCTTGATTGATATTGAAAACAGTATCAAGGCACAGGAAAGCAGAGGTTACGAACAATGGGCGAAAATCCATAATCTGAAACAAGCCGCAAAGACTATGAATTTCCTTTCGGAACATAAGATTGAACAGTACGCCGATTTAACGGCAAAAATCGCAGAAGTTACCGCCGCTTCCGAACAGGCAGCCGACAGTTTGAAAGAGGTTGAAAAGCGCCTATCGGATATGGCGGTGCTGATAAAGAATGTTACCACCTACCAAAAGACAAAGCCCGTCTATGAAGCCTACAAAAAGGCAAAGGACAAAGGCAAGTACAAGGCAGCTCACGAAAGCGATATTATCCTCTTTGAAACAGCGGCAAGGGCAATCAAGGCGGCGGGAATATCCAAGCTCCCAAGCGTCCCCGCCCTGCAATCCGAATATACAAAGCTGCAAGAACAGAAAGAAGCCTTGTATGCCGATTATGGAAAACTGAAAAAACAGGTCAGGGAATATGATGTTATCAAGCGCAACGTTGACAGCATTTTAAGGGTGGAACGTCAGCCGGAACGGGAACGGAACACGCAATTAGAATAAAAGGCACAAAAAAAGAACGGGTACGGCAGCCGGACATTACGGCCACCGCACCCGCTTTTTATGGGTATCGGTAAATGCTTTTGTTACGGAGTAGAACGGCGTTTTCAGGGTGAAAGGTATAAATCCCTTGCCCCTTGCTTTTTCGTGTCTGAAAGCCCTTGAAAATAAAGCCTCTGAAAGCCCCTACTTCGTAACAAGGGCGCGCTTTTTCCTCATACGCTCGGCGGCTTGCCTGCGGGTAATGTACTTTCTGCAATCGGGGCAGTATTTGACATTGTTTGATGTGGAAGCAAAGGCGGCGCCGCATACGGAACAACGCCGTTTGTCCTCGCTCTGGTAAAGCTCCGCAAAAAGCAGCTTGTCTAATGGGAGAACGGCGGCGCGAAACCATTTACAAAGCAGGGAGTAAGAAATAAGCTGCGGGCATACACAGCTTTCCCCGTCGTCAAGCAAAATGCAGTTACCGTCAAAGCAGTTGCAGCACTCTTTCCTGATAAGGGCATTTACCCGCCGGCTCTGCTGCGGCGACAGCCTTTTAAGTTCGCTCATACTTCATCTGCGGCATATAGGGCAAGTTCCCCATATTCCGCTTCGGTCATAGCCGCCACTTTGGAAAGGGCGCGTTTTGCTATCTCTTTCATATCCCCGTCCATATAAGGCAAGGCGGCGGTCAGATTGTCGGTAAGCTCCTGTCTGTCCTCGCCGATATAAATGCTCAAAAGGTTTGTTTCCTCAACGGTCAATCTGTTCATCATCATACCTCCAAATCGTGATTTTTCTGTTTTGCCGCCTTTTTCGGGGCGGCCGTTTCTTTTGCTTTTTTAAGCTGTTCACGGATAGACGGTTTTTCCTCACGCCTTGCGGGTGTTTTGGATTTTTCCTTGCCCTGTGCCTTTTCCGCTTTCATAGCGTTTGCAAGGTCAACAAGGGAAATAGGCTCGCCTGCCTTAACTTTCTGCTCCAACTCCCCGACAGTAGGCGTCTGCGGCGTGTTATTGATAATACCGTCAAAATTGTTGTCGTTCTGCTCTACGGTGTCCTCAATATGTTTCAACGGGTTTGTTTTCTCCGGCGGCTCTGCGGCAATGGCAAAAGCCCTTGTGCCGTTCCCCATAATGTGATATTTTCCGTCGTCTGATGTGTGATGAAGCCCATAGCCGGCTTCTTTCATCTGCTCGGCGGTCATATCCGTAAGGCTGAAACTGCCGCGCGGCGTCCTGATTTTCTCGCCTGTCAAATGCTCGTCGGGAATAAGGGGCGTATGTTTTTTCAAAAACTCCGGCACCTGCTGATAGCCGATACTGTCTACATAGTGGGCGGTGTCCCCGCCGTTCTGATGAAGCACGACAATATCCGAAACGGAAAGGCTGTGTCCCTTAAAGTCTTTCGGGTGGTCGATATTAAACTTTTCCCAAATGGTGTTCAGGGTCATATCTTCCGTAAGGGGCGCGGTATAAACAAGGTCATAATTTGCCCTGTCTACTTCGTGCCCCGTAGCAATCAAGCGGTCGTAAGGCTCAAAGCGCAAGTCCTGTGTTGCTTCGTCCCTTTTTAGCTGATAGATAGAATAGGTATCTCTGTCCGGCTCGGCGGTCTGCTCTTTGGGAGCTTGTTCTTTGTCCTGTGCCTTTTGGATTTCAGCTAATTTCCCGTCAATGCTGTTTATAATCTCGGCGGCTGCGCTGCGGATTGTTTCAAGAGAGCTTTTTAATTCCGCAAGCTCGCGGCCGCTGCTCCAACCCGCAACATAGCCGAAAGAATAATCAGAGGTATCAAGCCCATAATGCTGGCATACGGTGTAGGCAACGCTTTCCGCTTCCACTTCACGGGTACGGCGGTCAACACGGTTTTGCCCGTCCATAGGAGAGGTAAGGTCAATATCGTGCAGTTTTGCGTGGGCGATTTCGTGAATGGCGGTTTTAATGGTCTGTAATTCGCTCATTCCTTCGTCAATGGCAATCCGCTTGTCCTCCAAGTGATAATATCCGTGTGCGCCGCCCTCGATTTTCTCAAAGGCAATCGGTACGGGGGAAGTTTCCTTTAACGCCTTAAAAAAGTCCTCGTACAGTTCCACATTTCCCGTCAGGGTATCAACGGCGATATTCGGGAGTTCCTTGCCCTCGGTCTGTGATACGTCAAAGACAGATACCACCTTAAAGGCGGGTATCGTGATTTCCTTTTCCTCGGTAACGGGTTTCCCGTCCTTGCCGATAACGGGTTTTTGTGTCAGGGGGTCGATTTTCTCTATTTCCTTTTTAACCGTGTACGGAGACGGGGCAAGGATTTTGATACCCTTTTGTCCTTTCATTACGTTGCGCTTAAAGGTGTTTTTCCAAGCGGAAAAGCCTACGATATGGGAAGCGTCGGGCTTTTGCATAGCGATAAGCAGCGTGTTATTGAAGCTGTAATTATGAAACTTTGACATCACCTGCAGGTATTCTTTGAAACGCTCGCTGTTAAACAGTTCGGTAATGCCCTGTTCCAAGCGGTCTGTAATTTCTTTTAGCTTGCCTGCGGGATTTTCGGAAGTCAGAATTATCGGGATAACAGGCTGCGGCTCTTTGGTCTGTACGTTTATCTGCTCGGCGGTCTGTACTGCGGATATATCCATATCCACCTTTGCCGGGTCTATCTGCGGAGCTTGTGCGCTGCTCATAATGCGGTATTCCTCCGGCACTTCGCGCCCCTCATAATGCTTTACCCAATCGTCGCCACTTTCCAAGATATAACCGTAGTCGGTAAAGCTGCCTTTTTCTTTTTCGGCTGCGTTCTGTCCAAAAGCGGCAAGGTCAACGCCTGCTTTCCATTCATCAGGCATTTGTACCATACCCGATTTGTTCAAGTAATAATTACCAAGCTCGGCGGGTGTTCGCACTTCGGGGATATGTACGAAAAAGTCCTCGTTATAGGTAAAGTCAATTATCTGCCCGACATTTTCAAAGCCCTGTTTTCTCTGTGCCGCCGCGTTTAATGCGGCAACCCCGGAAGCGTCAAGATTTTCAAGACGTGCGGCAAGAAAATTAAGCTCGTCAATATTTGCGGAACATACCATATCGTATGGCAGGGCAAGCGGCTTTTCTTCGGTGTCGGAAAAGCCGCGAATAAATAAATCCTGCGGCTTGTCGGCGGTAAGTCCGATACCCGCCAATGCCTCTTGAAGCTGCTCCTTTGTTGCGGGCATTGATAACCAATAGCCGCCTGCTTCGCCCGTTTCAAAACGGCTGCGGCTGTCAAGCAAGATAGCAAATTGTTCGTCTTTGCTTTCCGTCGTTGTTCTTTGCTCGGCGGGTGCCTGTTCGGGCTTGCCCCTTTCCTCGCCCTCAATCGTGTAGCCGGGAAGCAAAACGCCGTTTACCTTAAAGCACTCTGCATACTGTTTCGGGATTTGCGGGGAAACTTCGGTAAAGAGATTTGCATAGGCTTTTTGTCGCCCTGCAAGGTATTTTTCCATAGCCGCCCTGTCTGCAAAAACCTTTCTGTCCTGTCCCGCAATTTTCATCTGCCTGTTTCTTTCGGGTCCGTTGGTGTAGACGTTCCAAGTGAGAGAATAGGAATATGGTACGCTTTCCTTTTTCTCGCGGTCATAGCGGGTATTTTCATAAACATAGTAATTCATTCGATATACCGCGTTACTGATTTCGCGGCGGTCGTGGTCGCGCTCCTGCCATTTGTTAGAGGTATGCTGTACGGCGGGCGTCCTCGCGTATTCAATGGCTTTTTCAAGGGATAAGGTCTTGCCCGCCTGTTCCTCCCAAGCTGTCGCCTGCTCCCGTAGGCTGCTGTAAATATTTTCTTCTGCCGCCGCGCTTTCTTCTTTCTGTCTGATAAGCTCTGCAAGAGGTAGGGCGGTAAGCTCGGCTATATCCGATTTCTCACTTTGAAAATAGATAGTGCGCTCGATTTTCAGCTTTTCGGCGGCTTCTAATCTGTCGTGGTCGTATGAAGTATAGGACATAAATAATCGCTCCTTTCGTTGTTTTGGTATAAGGGTTTGGGATTATCCCAACAAGCAAAATCCCCGCCGTTCTTGGTAGAGAAAAGCGGAGATTTTACGGAAATGGGTACCCGTTTCCTATGCTTGCTATTCAAGTTCTTTGTCCCTCTGAACAGATACCCTGTAATTTACATATTTGCCGCCCGTGTCGGCTAAAAGTACCGTTCCGTCGTAGGTTTTGCCCGTCTTTTGAGAATACAGCTTTTTTACTTTTGCTTTGCCGCTTTTTAGGAGTTCGGCGGCAATTTTCGGAGTAAAAGCGGTTTTGCGTTCCTCAAAGAAACGGTCATTTTTCCACATAGCAAAGGAACATTCCTTGCTCGAACAGTAGTAATTTTTCTTGCCCTCGAATACATCACAGCCGCAGCGCGGGCATTTGCCGATTACGGTCTTTTCGCTCTGAAAACGCGCCTTGTCTTTATCGGAAAGGAAAGGATAGGTTTTCACAAGCTCACGCGCCATATCCTCAATACCGCACATAAAAACGGCAGGGTCAGACTTGCCCTTTGCAATCTGCGTCAAGGTGTTTTCCCATTCAGCCGTAAGGCTCGGAGAGGTAAGGCTATCCGGCAGCACACAGACAAGGTTAATTCCGTCTTTGGTAGGAAGTAGCTGCTTGCCTTTGCGCTCGATAAAGCCGCCTTTAATGAGCTTTTCAATGACGGCTGCGCGGGTGGCGGGAGTACCAAGCCCGCGACGCTCTGCGTCCTCGTCGGTTTCCTCGCTTCCTGCGTGTTCCATAGCCGAAAGCAAACTTGCTTCTGATACGTTTTGTCAAGGGTGTTTAAGAACTTTTTTCGCTGTCATTCAAAATCAGACGCTTGATTTTGTCGCTCATGGTTTCTTTGCTCGTTTCACTGAAATGGATTTTGACGCGGTAGGTGGTCTTTCCGATTTTCTTTATCATTACAGGTGGCGCGGCTTCCTTTACGGTCAGAGGGGAAGCTGTTGCGGGGGTGCTGCGGTTGCTGGTGTCGTTGTTCATAGGCTCTCCTTTCCATGAGAAAAGCCCCATGCGGTCATACATGGGGCGGTGGTTTTGAGGTTGAAGTGGCGAAGTGGCAAAGTGGCAAGGTATCTGGGTTTTGCCACTTGGATTTTGCCAGTTCACTTTTTTAGGGCGTGATACCATGCTGCGCCGATACGCTTTGAAGTAATGCGCCCGTCAAGGTTTTTCTTTGCCGCCCGGACAGTACGGGCAGAAATCCCCGCGTCGGCTGCGGCTTTTACAATGTCCTCGCTGGCAAGCTCTTTTCCGTCTGCCAATAGGTCAAGTATCAGCCTTTCGGCTTGCTCGGTCTTGGTGGCGGTGTTCCCGCCCGCGCCGGACAGCAGTTCGTCGGCGGTGATGTCGTATTCGCCTATCCACGAAAAGCCCGTTTTCGGGTCAAGGCAAAAGGCAACGGGCTTGCCCTCCGGCGCAAGGGAAGATTTGTCATGGACGATAACGCGCACATTCGGTTCTCGCTTCACGCGCCCGATCAGTAGGACGCTCCTTGCTGCGGCGCGGAAGTCGATAGAACCTAATCCCCGGTATGCGCTCTGCCCTCCGGCAGCTTTGTTGAGATGTCCGATAAGGATAACGGCGCACCCGGTACGCTCGGCAACATCGGCAAGGCGGCGGAACATGGGGCGCACTTCGTTTGCCCGGTTCATGTCGGTTTTTTCGCCCATGTACGCCTGTATGGGGTCAAGGATAATCAGCCGCGCCCCGTTCTGCGTGATTGCCTTTTCTATGCGCTCATCGGACAGGGTAAGCTCCCGCTTGGCTTCATCAATCACAAGTACGCGGTCAAGGTCGGCTTCTGCTTCCATCAAGCGGGGCTTGACGGTATCGCCCAGCCCGTCCTCGGCGGTCTGGTAAATTACTTGGAACGGCGGCAAGGGCTTCATTCCCGGCAGCGTTCCCCCGGTGGTGCAGGCGGCGGCAAGGCGTAGGGCAAAGGTGGTCTTGCCCTCGCCGGGATTGCCCTGCACAATGGTTACTTTCCCAAAGGGAATATACGGCTCCCATAGCCATTCAACGGTCTGTGTGTCAACCTTGCTCATGCGGATAATCTCAACGGTTTCTTCCTGCGGTGGCTCTTTCAAGCCGTAGACTGCTTCCCGCAAATACTTCCCGTCTGTGATTTCCGCCCGGTGCTGCAACACCTCGTTCCAATCCTTGAAAAGAGGGATAAGCCGGTGGACGGTGTAGCCCTCCGGCATGAGCTTCACAAGGCGGCTGCAAGCGTCGTTTCCGGCTTCGTCGCTGTCAAGGCAGAGGTAAACCGTCTGAATGTCTGGACGGTCAGAGAGAAAGCGTAAGAGGGCTTTTTCTCCCACGCCGCCCAGTGACAAATAGCTTTGCTTCTGCCAGCCCTTTTTGAACAGGCAGAGGAAAGATAACAGGTCAATCGGGGCTTCAAAGACAAATAACCGCTCGCCCGCGCCCCGATAGGAGAAATTAAAGGCTTTGTCGCTGCCTTTCACATCAAGCCGGAAGCTCCCGGCTGTGCCGCGCTGGTGGGCGTAGCGTGGTACTCCGTCCTCGTCCCGCCCTACGAATACGGCGTTGTGGTGGGCGGCTTCCTCGTAAATATCCCCGGTGGCAAAGAAAAAGCCCGTCACATCTTCGTCAATGCGGCGGGCGGCTGTGAGGTAGTTCCTCGTTGTTCGGTTGTCGGTGTTCCGGGGTGGTAGCCGGAAGTTGGAGAGGGGCGCGGGGCTTGGTCTGTCCGGCGGTAGGGCGGCTCCTTTCTCGCCTGTGAGAAGTTCAACGGCTTCGGTAAAGCTCTTGCCGAAAAACTCCATGACAAAATCAATGGGTGCGCCGCCCTTACTCTGGCTGTGCCTGTACCATTTGTTTCCCCGGACGGTCAGGCTGTCGTGCCGTTTCCAACGGTATTCCTGTCCGGCGCGGGTAAGCTGCTCGCCCTGTGATTGCAGGAAAGAAACAAGGTCGGCTTGGTTGGCGCGGTCTATTTGTTCTTGGGTGTAATACATGGCTGATACCTCTCTTTCTGTGGTTGAATTGTTCATAGTTTTGATGTAGAATGAAACCGAAAAATCGGAAGTTAGTGAGGTGCTGGATTGTGAATGAAAGAGAAAGAATTATTCACTTATGGTTTGAAATGTGGCTTACAAAACAGGATTTAGGTATTGATAATATTTTTGCAGAAGATGTAATTTATACTGAAAGTTGGAGTCCAAAATATAATAACCGTCAAATCGTAAAACACTGGTTTCAGGAATGGAATACTCGTGGCAAAGTCGTTGCTTGGGAAATCAAACAATTTTTCCACAAAGGAAATCAGACGATTGTGGAGTGGTATTTCAAAAATGAAATGAACAATGGGAGCATAGAGGAATTTGATGGAATTTCCCTGGTTGAATGGACAAAGGATAATAAAATAAAATCATTGAAAGAGTTTGGCTGCAATTTGAATAATTATAATCCTTATGAGCATAGTGACCTGCCCGAATTTAGGGACGAAAGAGCAAGTTGGTTTTAATATTAGGAATCAATAGCGTCCATTTTATCGAAAAACATTTAGGACGGACAGGCAAAGCAGCTTGCCCGTCCTTTTCTTTATCGCTCCTGTTCCTGCCGTTTGGTGCGGCTCTGCGTCTGCTCCGGTTGGTCGGCGCGGAGTGCAATATCCACACACCTGCGGATTTTTTGAAGCTCGGAAACATCGGCGCGGGTCTCTTTCAGTTTGGTATAATCGCTGTCCCTCTGTGTTTTGAGGTCAGCATATTCCTGTTCCCATTCCGCAATAGGCAAGGTCTTTGTTCCTTTCGGCAGATTTGCATGGAGATAGCGGTTTGCCGCGTCCCATAGGGTAAGCTCGGCACGGTGGGCTTCCTCGTACTTGTCGCGCTTGTTTGTCCAGCCGTTTTGCAGCTTTTTCAGCTCATCGTGAATGGGCTTGTACTCTGTGTAGTTCTTCCCGTATTCAATTAGCTTTTGCAGCTTCTTCATGCGTTCCTCGGCGGTTTTCATTCCCTCCCGGATTGAATAGGCTTTATCACTGACAGAGGAAAGAGAAGCGTCCAGCTCATCAAGATTAGAGATACCATGCTCGGAAAGATAGTTGACCGCTGCCGCTATGGTTTTCAGTTCATCGGCTGTGTGCTGTTGTTGCCAACGCTGCGAATACTTCCGGCTCTTTTCTCTCTGAACGCTTAAATACTTCATCAGCAGATTTGCAAGGTTGGGAGATTGCGGCGGCTGCTTCGGGGCGGTTTCCCACGCTTTGAACAGGTCGGCGATCCACTCTTTGAGCTTCCCAATCTGCGCCCGGATTTCCCGGATAAGGCGGTTTGCCTTTTGGATATTTCGGTTCAGTTCGCCTTTCTCGGTGGCGATACCTTTCTTCTCCATCTGGCAAACAGCCACGCCCATGTGGACGGTGGGGAGTTCCTCAATACCGCGCTCTGCATGGCTGCGGTGGTCGATGCGCTCCGGGCTTCCGTTTCTCTCCAAAAAGTCGTTGGTAAAGTCAGCCCATGCCTTGCGCCACAAGAGGGTGTTGTCCTTGTCGTTCCAGCCTGTAAGGTCAATTTTGTGCGTCTTGTATCTGCCGCTTGGCAAGCGGATACGCTCGCCGTTTTCGTCAAGGTCATATTCCTTTTTGGACTTCGCCGCCCATGCGCCGCGCTCGTCAAGTGGTCGCATAGTTAGCATGATATGACAATGGGGGTTGCCACTGTCGGTGTCATGGATAGCAAAATCCACACACATTCCTTTGGAAACAAATTGAGAGGAACAGTATTCCCGGACAAGCCGTATCTGTTCCTCTCGTGATAATTCTATGGGGAGTGCCGCGTCAATCTCTCTGGCAAGCTGGGCGTTCCCGGCTTTCTCGTAAAGTTCCACGCTGTTCCACAAGGTTGAACGGTCAGAGAAAGAGGGCGGGGCATGGAGCGGCAGCATGATTTCGGTATGGACAACGCCGCCTTTGCGGGTGTAGTCATGGGTCACTCCGTCCCATTCGTTTGTCAGCTTTTCGCCGCTTCGGTAGGCGGCTGCGGCAACGGCTGATTTGCCTTTTCCTCGGCTCACAATGCCGATGTTCCAATGGTAAATGGCTATGGGTATCACCTCCCGGATAGGATAATAAAACCCGCAAAAATGGTACAGACGCCAACGGCGGTGTACTGTTTTTGTGGGTGTGCAGGGATAGCCGCGAAGCGGCGCAAGGGGTGCAGCCCCTTGTTGCGGCAAAGCCGCCATATCGGAGCGCGGGGAAATCTCCCTGTGCGGAGATAAGCCCTCGGCAGAGCGCACACGCCCGCAAGGGTGTATAAGTGCGCCCTTAGTTCCTAAGGGATTTTCAGCTTGTCGCTCCCTCTGCTCGTTTTTTTCAGATATTCCCGCGCTGGTTCACTCGTCAAGGCAAGCCGGAGAAGTGCTGTGGCTTCCTCGTCGGTCATGTTCTTTGCTTCCGGCACAATGCTTTCAAAGACCGCGCCCCGGACAATAAGGCGGTGGCTGCGCGTTCTGCGTTCCTCTTTGGATAGCTTCTGACGCAACATCTTTTCTCGGTTCTCAAACTGCCGGATTTTCTTCTTTCCGTCCTCAATCTCGGCTTGCAACTCCTCGCGGGTTTTCTCTCTTGGCTTTGTCATGGTTGGGCGCTCCTTTCTGCTCATAAGCATAGAAAAAGGACAGTCGATTTTCTCGGCTGTCCTGATGGTAGTATTAAATTTTCATGGGGTTATCCGTTGAAAGAACTTAGGTCAAGCGCACCATTATTTATCAGCTCTTGGATAATGGTAGCCAAATTGTTTTTCACACTTTCGCTTTCAGTTTTTGCACCCGCATTTTCAACATATACGGTGCTATCTCCCAACTTAAAAGTCGCATAGTAAATTACATTCTGTTCTCCCACGCTGTTCCGGTCTGTTACAAAATATCCTGCCGTCACGCTTGTGCCATTTACTTCGCTACTTTCTTCACTTCCTACAATCTTCGTATCAAGTAGTGCTATATCCGTTGTAGATATTACCACTTTGGCATTTTCGATTTTTCCCTCAAAACCAATCAATTCTTTGTTGCTGTCGGAAACAGTATCATCAACACGAAAAACTGCATGAGCTGTAACGGTCAAGTTTGGAAAAAGAGATGCAGCTTCCGTTTCCGTAAGTTGCCTTGTTGTTATAGTCCCGTCAATGTCAATGCTTGAGCCAGCAGTTTCCGATTTTACAAAGATGATTTCATTTCCGTTGTCCAAAGTGGCAATGTCAGTTTTGTTCCCGAACAATCCATTTTGAAATACGCCTACGCCTAAAACAGCAATTACTGCAAAGCAAGCTGCAATAGCCCCCCACTTTACCCAAATGGGCTTTTTGGCTTTCTTCTTGTAGTTGAGAGCTTCATCGACATATTTTGTGTCAAGCTCGCTCATAGCGTCGGAAAACTTCTTTGCATTCATACGAATACCTCTCTTTCAATCAAATATTGCTTCATCTTCTCGCGGATACGGGTCAGCCGGACAGAAATGTTTTTTTCTGAAAGCCCCATAAACTCGGCTATGTCCTTATAGCTGTCGGAAAACCAATAGCGGCGCATGAAAATAACGCGGTTTTCGGTAGTCAGCGTGTCTAAAAATGCTTCAATGATACGGGCTAACTCTTTGGCTTCGATTTCTGCTTCTACTGTATTCGGGGCTGCTATACAGGCTTCAATTTCTTCCAAAGCAATCGTGTAATGGCTGCTTCGTTTGGCTGCTTCCTTTCTCCAATAGATTTTGAGTGAAATGTTCCGAACGATTTTAACAAGATAAGATAGCAGCGGGTTAGGTCGTGCCGGGGGAATGGCGTTCCATGCGCCTAAATAAGCGTCGTTTACACATTCCTCCGCGTCTTGTCTGCTGCCTACGATATGGTAGGAAAGATTGTGGCAGACCTTTCCGTATTTTATATCCAGCTCTCGTATGCCTTGTTCTGAACGTCCAAAAAACATTTCTATGATTTTTTCGTCGTCTATCATCTCACCGCCTCCTTTCGGGCTTCACCTATGTACTACGGTTTCAGCGGCAAATACTACATCTAATCCGAAACTTTTTCAAAAAAATTATAGCACATCTTTTTGAATAGGGTGTGTCAAGTTGCCGGAATGTTTCTTTGCCGCTTTGCTGGCGGCGTTCCTCCGTTCTTCGCTGTATGGGGCGGTCAGACGGAAAGAGAAACGCCCCTTTACAATCTCAAACTCCATGCAACCCGTTTCGGGGTCTGCGTCGGTCTGGCGGCACTGGTCGGGGTACTGTCCGGAGTAGGCGGCAAGCCGCTTCTTTAAGTCGGTGTTGTGTGTGCGGATATGGATAAGGGGGTCTTTCTCGTCAAACCATATATCGGTGGTCTTTTCCTGCTTCGTAAGCCCTGTTCTCATAAACTCTCCTTTCTGCGCCCCTGTTACGCAATAGGGGCATTTTTCGGGTGTTTTTCCCGGCTCTTGACTTGGGGAAAATGAGGATTTTCAAATAGAAACCGCCCGGACAGGGAGTGTATCGTCGGGGCGGCTGTTATCGCAGGATTTCTGTTTTTTCCGGCTCTTGACCGTCAAACATAGATTAGCTCATGCTATGTGTTCTCCTTTCTGTTCGGCGGCAAGGGGCAGTTGCTCGGCTTGCTCCTGCTCCTGCTGCTCTTTCCATTGCCTGCGTTTCTTTTCCATATAGCGTCGATTGTACTCTGCTTTTTTCGCTCGGCGGCGTTCCTGTTCCGCTAACGCGGCCTTTTCTTCCTCGGTCAGTTCCACTTCCTTGTGAGGGATGTCCACCTTACCAACAAAATTAAAGAAAATTTCAATTTCCTGTATTCTGCTTGCTCCTTTGCCCTGGGCTTGGTGGACGAGGATTTTTTCTACAAACTCATTTATCATGGCAGGGGTCAACTCGGAAAAATCTGTATATTTTCTGACAAGGGAAAGAAACTTTTCGGCGTTGATGGTTTCCCTGCTTATGCGTTCAAGTTCCTGTTGGTCTTGGGAAACGATTTCTGTCAAATCGCTTAGCTCGGCCTCGAAATCTCTGAGCATTTGTTCAAAAAGGGTATCGGAAAGTCGGCCACTTACATTGTCCTCATAGAGCTTTCGGATTAGGCGGGTCAGTTCATCGGTACGCTTCTCGTTGCGCTGCTTCCGCTGGCGAATGGATCTTGCAGCTTTTTCCTGCCTGTCCTCGGAAGCGGAGCAGACCTGTGCCATAAACTCAGCTTCATTGTTCAACGCATAGTCACAAACGCCCTTGATGGCTTCCAACAAAAGCTCGTTTACAACAGCAGTACGAATAAGGTGCGTCGTGCAGTATTTATCATAATGCTGGTTGCCCAAATCATAACGGGAACAGTTGTACTCGTCACGATCCGGACGCTTTTTCCCGTTGGGTCTGCCCGCCCAGTCACGCGCGTTTCCGGCCTTGCCCCTGTGGTTATACATCTTTGCACCGCAATCCGCGCAAAACATCAAGCCGGTTAGTGGATTGGCCTTTCCTATGCTGTCTGTCCGGCGAATGGTTTTCCGTAGAGTTTGTACGCGTTCCCATGTTTCCTTGTCGATGATAGCTTCTTGTGTGTTCTCAAAAATGACTAAATCCTCTTTGGGGGTCATTTTGACGTGCTTATCTTTATAGCTCTCCTTATAAGTCCGAAAGTTTACCGTATGCCCCATATATTCCTGCTTGGAGAGTATGTCGGCAACTGTACCGCCGCGCCATGTGTAGGGGTCTGCGGCATTGTAGTTTGATTGATGGTTTCCCATACCGCGCTGTGCAAGATAGTAAGAGGGGCGCTCAACCTTTTCCGTTGCCAATATGCGGGCAATTTCATACGGGCCTTTTCCCTCAATGGCCATGCGATAAATCCGGCGTACTACTTCGGCAGCTTCCTCGTCGATAATCCAATGGTCTTTGTCGTTGGGGTCTTTCTTGTAACCGTAGATACAGTGGTTGCTTGTGTGCTTGCCGGACATACCTCTTGCCCGTAAAACAGAGGTTATCTTACGGCTGCAATCACGAATATACCATTCGTTCATAATGTTCAAAAAGGGTGCAAACTCGCTGCTTTCCCGTTTGTCGCTATCTACTCCGTTGGTAATGGCAACAAAACGCACACTTTTCTCTCTGAACATCACTTCGGTGTAAAAGCCCACCTGTAAATAATCTCTACCGACGCGGCTCAAATCTTTAACAAGGACAGCAGCGATTTCGCCTTTTCCAATGCCCTCAATCATGCGCTTCCAACTTGGGCGGTCAAAACTTCCACCAGACCAACCATCATCTGTGAAGTGGACGCAATTCGTAAAACCGTTGGCTTTCGCATAGTCCTCCAGCATTTTCTTTTGATTGATAATGCTGTTACTATCACCTGTGAGGTCATCGTCACGGCTCAATCTCTCATAAAGGGCGGTGATTTTACCGTTGCCTAATTTCTTGGGTTTCATGGGAACGCTCCTTTCTATGGGTGATTTCTTATCCCCCTTTCACAGCATATATCTTCATTGTGCGGCTTCGGGGGCGTGGTTTCGTGTTCTGTTACCCTTGCGGCAGGCTTTTCAAATCGCTGTCCCTCGGTAAAGGGCGGCACATCAAGCACAAGGGCGTTTTCCTCGTCGTCGCTGTCGGGTTTCTTTTTAAGAGAAGCGCGGTATCGTGCTTCAAGCTCTTTCCACCCGCCGCAAAGCACCGTTTTACCCTTTGCCGTAAATTCTCGGTCTGCACAGGAGAATACCGCCGTAACCGCTTCAAAGATATGCGGCTCGGCGGTAGCGGTCAAAAGCCGTACCCCTGCAAGCGTAAGGATATTTCGCTCACTTTCGGGAAGTGCTGCAAGGTCGCTTTTCGCAAGCTCCATTGTGGGAATAATGGCGTGGTGGTCTGATACTTTTTTACTGTCAAGCACACGGGCGATATTTGCCGTGTAATTTGCACCCTGCATAAACGGCAGCTTGTTCAGAAGCAGGGCGGCAATCCCCGCCGCCGTAGCTTCCATATCATCAGTTAAAAAGCTGCTGTCCGTTCTCGGATAGGTAAGCAGCTTCTTTTCATACAGAGATTGTGCAAGGTCAAGGGTCTGTTTTGCCGTGTAGCCGTAAATGCGGTTAGCTTCTCTTTGCAGGCTCGTAAGGTCAAAGAGCTTTGGGGGTGCAACCGTCTTTTTCTCTTTCGTGATAGAAAGACATACCGCCGCCGACGCTTCGCAGGCCGCTTTCAGTTCGGCAGCTTCCGTAGCTGCGCGGATCTTCGCGCTTGCCGCTTCCGCGCCGGGTAAATCAAGGCATACAACATAGTATTTTTCTTTCTTGAAGTTCGTAATAGAAACATCACGGTCAACAAGCATTTTAAGGGTCGGGGTCTGAACGCGCCCCACATTCAAGGTCTTGCTATAAAGGCAGGAAAAAAGGCGGGTCGCATTGATACCGATAATCCAATCGGCTTTTGCTCTGCACAAAGCAGAAGCGAAAAGGGGGGCATAGTCCCGCCCGTCTTTTAGGCTTTCAAAGCCCTGCCTAATAGCTTCGGTTTCCATTGAGGAAATCCAAAGGCGGCGCATAGGCTTTTTGCAGTTCGCCGTTTCATAGACAAAACGGAAAATCAGCTCGCCCTCGCGTCCTGCGTCGCAAGCATTGATAACCTCCGTAACATCTGCCCTGTGCATAAGCCCTTTAAGGATTTTGAATTGTTTTCCCTTGTCTGCGGCAATCGTATATTTCCAATCCTGCGGCAGAATAGGTAAGCTGTCATAGTCCCACTTTTTGTATTGTTCGCCGTAGGCGGCAGCTTCCGCAAGCCCTACCAAATGCCCGACACACCAAGAAATGATATAGCCGTTATTTTCAATATATCCGTCTTTTTTACCCGTAACGCCAAGGGCGGCGGCAATCGCCGCCCCGACGCTCGGTTTCTCTGCAATTACAAGTTTCATTCGTCCTCGTCCTCCTGTCCGTTGTCTGCGCTTTCGGTTTCGTCCTCCGGCTCGTCCTCGTCGTATTCCTCAAAGTCAAAGTCCTCAAGGTCGGTATTGCCCTTTGCTGCCTGCTTTGGTTTCATCACTTTGAAATAGTACAAAGCACCGCCGCCGCCAAGCAGGGCAACGACAAGGAAAATCACAAGCCCGCCCATATTGTTTTGTTCCTCCTGCGGCTCGGCAGGCTCCGGCTCGGCTTCCTTGCCCGTACAGTTATTCATAGCAACGCTGCAAACGGGGCAGGCCGTATTGATTTTGCCCGTTCCGCATTTGTCGGTACAGTTGCATACGGCAGGCGGGGCTTCGGTTTCCTCGCTTTCGATAATCGCCAACAGGTCGGCTTCGTCCACCTGATTTAAGAAATGCACCTTGTTTTCTCCCTCGGCGGCGTGGTCGATAACGATATAGAAATAGTTTCCGTTTCTGCTCTGCACAACGATAAACTGCTTATCCTCGGCGGCTTCGCCCTCTATGTCGTCCACAAGGCTCATATTGCCCTCCGGCGTTAAGGGCTGCGGGTCATAGATAACCCCGCTGTCGTCGGTTTCGGTTTCCTCTGCGGGTGTCTGTGCAAAGGCGGTAACGGAAAAACCGCCCAAGCACACAAGCGCGATACAAAGCACGCTCATAATACGGATAAATCCTTTATTCCTCATTTTCGCTGTCCTCCTGTTCGTTGTAGTGGTCTGCGGGGATAGGGGTCATACCGGGAATACCGCCGCCGGAAAGCAGGGCGGTAAGCTCGGCGGGGGTCATGTTCATAGCGCGCACAAGCTGGACGATTTGCAGATTTTCCGCTTCCGTCCTCTGTACTTCAAGGGTTTTCAGCTTGTTCTGATACTCCGTGATTTTCTCACGGGTCTTTTGGATTTCCTTGTCGATACGCTCAATTTTGTTCATAGCCATAATAAAATTCTCCTTTCAGATTTCAAAAAAATATGTGTTTGTTAGTTCCAATTCATCAGCCCGTACCCTTTGATACAGGCATAGTCAAGGGCATAGCTCTTTATCTTGCAGGCGTCGCCCGAATTGCCCTCAACGGTGTAAACGCGGCTTCCGTCTGTGCCTATCACAAGTCCGACGTGGTCGGCGCTTCCGTCTAAATCCCAATCAAAGAAAATGGCGTCGCCGGGTGCGATATTCTCATAGCCCCGCGCTCCCCATTGTCCGTGAGAGGTAAACCAAGCAACCCCCTGTGATTGACAAGCCGCAAATCTCGGCTCGGATAGCCCTGCCTGCCCATAGCACCAAGATACAAAGCAGGCGCACCATTCCACACGGCTGTTAAAGCCGTACCAGCTCCAATAAGGATAACCGCCCACATTTCCCGCCTGCGTTTTCGCAAGCTCCACAAGGGCGGTATTGCCGGAACGGGTGCCGTTTACAAACTGTACGCCGCTTAAATCCTCCGACGCTCCCGTATCGGGAGAGCCGCCGCCAAACAAAAGCGGCTTGTTTCCGCTTGTGGAAATATACACGCCGTACATTTCAAATTGTTCCGGGGTCAGCTGCTCCTGTGCAATAGAGGAAATGGGCTTGTTCGTCAGCGACACGTTGAGTATGTAATACTCATAGGGTACTTCAACTTCGTATTCGTAAGTTTCCGTACTTGTTTCGCCTGTTTCCGGGTCAGTAACGGTATAGCTGCCTGTCCTCGTTTCCGTTCGATAGCGTATCTCGGTTTCGGGGGTCAGCGTCAAAGTGTACTGCATATCAAAGACGCGGTTAATTTCGCTCTGTGCGCTCTGCGGGGTGTAGGTCTGCAAAAGTGCGGTCAGATATGACGCAAGCTCGTGGGGGTTATGCCCGATATTTGCAAGGTCATAGCGGTATTCATCATAGCCGGGATATTCGCTTTCGATATTGTCAATCTTTCTTTGCAGTTCGCTTTCCTTTGCGGCATAGTTATTTTCCGTTGCTACAAGGTCGCTGTCCTCGGAAGTGTAGGAAGTTCCCAGAACGCCGTTCATCACGCCGGAAAACATTGCCCCGCAAGAGGACAGCCCGGACATAATCAGGATAAACAGAAGCAATGCACCGACAGCTACCCCCACGCCTGCCGGGTGTCTTGCCACAAACGCCGCCGCTTTCCTTGTCTGCTCGGCTGCCTTTTTTGCCGCCTTGCCCGTTTTCTCGGCTGCGCTCTTGATACCTTTTGCGGTGTTCCTTGCTTCCTTTGCATACTGCTTTTTAATCTGCCGTTTCTGCCAGAAGCGGGAAACGGGATTACTTTTTAGCTGCGGGTTATCGTGCAAAGCCTTGTGGTATTGAAAATCCACATTTGCCTTGAACGCTGCTTTTTCTGCCTTTGCCGCCTCCCGGTAGGGTTTCAGCTTATGGCTGCGGTAGCCCTGTTTGAGTTTCCTTGCCCCGTACTTTGCGCCGCGCTCGGCAAGTTCTTCCGATTTGTGCGCCCCCTCAACACCCGAATTGTCCTTTTCAACCGAATGTATCTTGTTGTGGATAAAAACGCCCGCTTCCTGTGTGGGGCGGGATAGCGGGTTGGCCTTTTCCTTAAATCCGGGCGGCTTGTCCTTTTCCTCAAAGTGCAGGCGGTTTTTCCCTTTGCCTGTGGCTTCGTCAAAAGTCCTTGTTTTTACAAGTTTCTTTTCCTTTGGGATAGCTGCCCTTGCCGCGTCCAGACGGTCTGCGGCTTTGTCGGATTTTCGGATATACTTTTCAAGCTCCGGTGCGGATAGTTCTTCTTCCGTGAATTTCAGCCGTGAGGATTTTGTTTCTGCCGCCATTTCCGCCTGTGCCTTTTGCACCGCCTTTTTGGAAGCCTTGCGGGTATGGGCGGCGTCAAGGTGTCCCATAATGCGCTCGGCTGTGCCTGTGTCGGCTTTGGAAGCCGTAAACGGGGCAGACGGGAAAGGGGCGGCTTCGGGAATGGGGGTTGTCAGCTGCGCCGCGTCCTGTGCCGCCTGCTGTTCGGGGGTTTTCTGTAAATCCGTTTCCTGTTCCCGTTTGCTGATACGCTCGGCGGTCTGTTTGGTTTCGTTGACTTCGACAGCCCCGTCACGGGTCATTTTCTGCGTGATTTTGTCACGGGGTTTGTATTCTTTCAAGCGGTTTCACCTCCTTATGGCCGGTAGCACCTGCCGGTTTCAATATCCGCAATGTATTTGAGGATAGGATATACCTGTGCAGGCACAACGGCGTTTCCAAGACATTTTAAGCGTTCCGCACGGTTTTCGGTTATCTCGGTCAGGCGCGGGATTTCGTCAGGCTCTTTTCTCCAGATTGAACGTCCGTCCACTTGTGGGGGAAGCCCATCAGCCATTCCACCCAATCCGGGTTGAGTGCCGATTTCTCCGACTTCGGATTTTCCGCAAATATCATCTGTGCCGCAAGGCTGCCCGTCGGCTTGCCCTTTTTCACGGCTTCGGGTTTCAGCGTCGAACGGTAGCTGTCCGACGCCATAGGGGTTAAAAAGTAAACCGCTGTTGATAACTTTGCCGACCATTCCGTCCCGTTCTTCTTGACTACCCGCACCGAGCCGGTGTCCGAAAGCCGTACATTTTTTGTTTCCGCCTGCGGCTTCGTGTCGCAGGCAAGGGGTGTGGGAAACATTAAACCCCACGATAAAAGTTCGTTTGCGCTCATGCCACGCGCCGACGGCGACAGCAGGCAGTACGAAAACCCTAACGGCGTAACCCGCCTTTGCCAAGTCAAAAATCGTTTTGTCGAGCCCCATATTGATGAAGCCAGCAACATTTTCTCCAAGCACATAAGCGGGTCGCAGTTCTGTGATAACCCTGCACATTTCGGGCCACAGGTAGCGGGTGTCCTCAAAGCCTTTCCGTTTTCCGGCACTTGAAAAGGGCTGGCAGGGGAAGCCTCCCGATATGAGGGTAACGGTTTCTTTTCCTGTTTTTTCAATAAAAGCCTCCTTTGTGAGTGTAGTAATATCCTGAAAGCGCGGCACCTGCGGCCAATGCTTTTTCAGGACTTCGTTTTGATAGTCAGCCCATTCACATTGACAGACGGTAGTAAACCCCGCCGCTTCTGCGGCTATGTCAATACCGCCTATCCCCGAAAACAGGCTTAAATGGGTCAGTTCTTTCAATGGGCGGCACCTCCGACTTCCTCCGGCTTCGTCGTCATTACCCTGTAAAGCTCGGTATCTGCCGGGAAGCGGTCAACAAAAGGCAGCACCACATTCCCGTAAAAGATAAGCCCCTCGCCTGCGTCGGTGTGGGTTACATACTTCATCTGCTGTGGGGAAATGTTAAGCTGCTTTGCAAGGATAGCCCTGTCGCCTGCGGCCTGATTGAGCATAAGGACAAAATCGCTGTTCTCAAAAATGTTCTCAACCTCACGGCTTGCCAAAAGGTCTTTGACGTTCTGCGTGATAGCGGTCGGTATGCCGCCCCATTTTCTAAATCGCTTCCAAATCTCAACGGAATAGGCTGCGGTCTGTTCCTCTTTGAGCAGCAAATGAAATTCGTCCATATAGTAACGGGTAGCCTTTTTTTCCGCCCTGTTTACCGTAACCCTGTTCCATACTTGGTCTTGCACAATGAGCATACCTAACTTTTTAAGCTGCTTTCCAAGCTGCTTAATATCAAAGCAGATAAGGCGGTTTGAAAGTTCTACATTCGTCCTGTGGTTAAAGACGTTCAGGCTTCCCGAAACGTAAAGCTCCAATGCGGCAGCGACACGCGCGGCCTCCGGCTCCGGCTGCTTCAAAAGCTCGTTGTAAAGGTCGCCCAAGATAGGCATATTCGCAGGGTCGGGGTCTGCAAGGAAAGGTCGGTACACATTCCTAACCGCCCTGTCGATAACTGTTTTTTCAACGGGCTGCAAGCCCTCTTTGCCGCCGATAACAAGCTCGCAGAGGGAAAGGATAAAGTCGGATTTCAACGCAAGCGGGTTGTCGTCCTCGCTGTAATTGAGGTTAATATCCATAGGGTTTACATAGTGGGGGCTTGTCGGGGAAAGGCGGATTACCTGCCCGTGCAGACGTTCTACAAGGGGGTAATAGTCGACTAAGTCGGCGGGATTACTCCCGCTTTCTCGTCTAAGAACCGTACGTGAGCGTTTCCACTCATACGGCTCAAGCATTTCATCACGCTTTCGCGCGGCGCTCCAAGAGAATTTGCTGGCAATGCTTATGGACGTAAGCCATATTGCGCACCTCGTCCTTGCCGCCCATGGATTTCGGGACTTTGAAGAAAATCTCCCTCTCGTCACCGATGTCCATGGGGAGTCCACAGTGATAGCAACACCCTTTTTGGTTCTTCCAGACCTGCTTAAAACGTCCGGACAGGCGCTCCATTCCATGTCTGAATTTCCGATTTGTGAAGTATTGGGTGTCAAAGTAGGGGTTTGCATCCATTCGTACCTTGGTATGGCGGATAATCGGGATACTGTCTGTTCGCTGAAGCACTTTGTCCTCGGTGGAGAACACCCAATTCCGGTCACCTCTACGGTGCCAATAGTTGGTGGAGACCCACCACTGTCCCTTGTGAGGATGGCGGCGTTTCGCCCACCGCCATAGTAATTCATAGAGAGTGTAGTCGATATGGGAAAATGCTTCACTGGCGCAGACCGACTGGTGATAATTTGCCCAACCACGGATCAGCCGGTTCAACACTCCAATCAGGACTTCCTGCTTCCACGCCTTACCGCGTCCGAGGATCGTCTCGGACAGAGAGGCTTTCAGGGCTTTTAAGGCTTTCTTGGATGGCTTGACGATGAGCTTTCCTTTGAATTTTCGGAATGTCCAGCCCAGCATATCAAAACCGTCGTCGATGTGGGTGATGACCGTCTTTTCCTCGGACAGTTCCAGCCCTCTGGCTTGCAGAAAATCGCGGAGGATGTCTTTGGCTTCTTCCGCAATCTCTTTTGTGGCCGCTGTGACAATGAAATCGTCGGCATAGCGCACCAGATTGACCCTGCTCTTGTTGTGGACAAATGCACTGACCTCACCCTTGGCACTCAAATCAAAGTGGTCACTCAGGACTTTTTGCATTCCGTCCAGCGTCAAGTTTGCAAGTATGGGGGAGATGATGCCGCCCTGGGGTGTGCCCGCATCGGTGGGGAACAGCTCATCGCGGAACACAAATCCCGCTTTCAGAAACTGTTTCAATACAGATTTGTCCATGGGAATATGCTTAATGAGCCAGTCGTGGCTGATATGGTCATAACACCCTTTGATGTCGCCCTCCAGCACCCATTCCGGGGAGTAGCTTCGGCTGAGCGCCGTGAAGATATATTCACAGGCATCCTGCGCGCAGCGCCCCTTGCGGAAGCCAAAGGATTTCGTATCCGCTGTTGTCTCTGACACCGGGTCGAGGGCCAGTGCGTAGAGCGCCTGCAAGGCCCTGTCATACATACAGGGGATGCCCAGCGGGCGTTTCGTCTTTTTGCCCTTTTTCTCAATGAATACCCGACGCAGTGGCTTTGCCTTGTAGCCCTTGTCTGTCAGGGTCAGAACACCGCGCATTTTAGCGGCTGGGGTAGACCACAGCACACCATCCACGCCCGGTGTCTTTTTCCCTTTGTTGGTGGTCACTTTCCGCACCGCCAACACTTTTGCATAGTACGAATGAGTTAAAAGATACTGCAATCGTTTCACTGTGTTCCATTTATTCTCTTGGGTCGCCTTAGCAATCCTGGCTTACAGCCTATTAACCTCGGCTTCTGCTTTCTTCCAGTCGATGGATTTCCACTGTCGTTCCAGCGCCGCCGCGTCCGGCAATCTCTCAGGGTTTTTACACCCCGTCGTTGAACAATTACCGTTCATAGGTTTACCTCCTTTTCTTGCTATGAAATACCGTGGGATAAGTCAGCGCCCTTTCGGGCCGGGGCAAAGTCTGAACCCCTATCCCACCCCATTACAGGGCGGGCGTTCGCTTTTTATCCCGTTCCTCTACCCTCTGCGCCATTTCTTCCCCTTGCGGGGTCGATACCTCTGCATTTCTGCAAAGGAACGCATAGGGCTTACCACGTTCCGCGCAACAAATAATTGTGTGCGTTTTAGGAGCCATCTTTGAGCCGGGAGGATTTGTGTCCATTTGCTGGGGGATTGCGAAAGTTCCCACAGCCGCCTCCGCACCTTTTGGTGTAGGCGTGTCAGCCTGATTTCGCCTATTCCCTGTAACGACCCTTACGATGATTCACTTTACGTTCTCCATGACGCACTTATCCTTGCAGTACGGCTGAGTTAGGCTCTCAGATTTCCCACGTTGTCCCACAGGCTCCCCACCCCGCCGTTACCAGCGGCGCAGGCTGTGGTAGGAGTTCCCCCAAAGGTTTAAATGCCCT